>ERZ842401.2432-NODE-2432-length-24977-cov-5.103483_pt1 | contig 24977 bp, 16 predicted proteins | sample MGYA00521270_ERZ842401 | MGnify/ENA primary metagenome ERZ842401 (study PRJEB31892, sample SAMEA3878208) | bioreactor metagenome | biome: Moose rumen | place: Sweden | collected 2011-10 | study: EMG produced TPA metagenomics assembly of the PRJEB12797 data set... | reverse complement strand
AACGACTCGGATACCTGACACCTATTGAATATTGTCAGAAAATGTTTAACTTTACACCGTGACAGTGTTGCACTGTCCGGAAAAATTCGCGTCAAAATTTCTGCAGACTTTATTCAGAAGCTGTTTTGAAATGGTTATCCTTTTTCCTTATGCGTCTTTCCGGTCTCAGGGGAGTTTTTCCGCACACATTAGTTAACATAATATAAATTGTGTAACATAGGCGGTCCGAGATATAATGGTCTACGAAATGTAGTTTTTGGAAAAAATTACTACATTAGTAAAATAAATGTAAAGCGACCTAAGAAAAAGCATCCAACCTATGATTACTGTCAGACAGGTTTCCTCACATAGGGACCTCAAAGAATTCATCGAATTTCCCGACCGTCTGTATAAAGGTAACCCCTGGTATGTTCCGAAACTCAAGACGGACGAATACGATACCCTCGAAAAAGACTCCAATCCTGCTTTCGCGTTCAGCGAGGCTGCATATTTCCTTGCCGAAAAAGACGGCAAGACTGTCGGCCGCATAGCCGCCATAATAAACAACAAGGCCAACGAAAAATGGAATCACAAGGAAGTCCGCTTCGGATGGATTGATTTCATCGATGACAAGGAAGTTTCTGCGGCCCTGCTTGAAAAAGTCGTCGAATTCGGCCGCTCCAGAGGCATGGATACCATTGTCGGGCCCCTTGGATTCACCGATTTCGATGCCGAAGGAATGCTCGTGGAAGGTTACGACCAGCTATGTACGATGGCCCTCATATACAATTATCCTTATTATAAGGAGCATCTTGAGGCCCTTGGATATACAAAGGAGGTTGATTGGCTTGAATATAAGATATTTATCCCCGAACAGCTGCCCGACAAGATAATAAGGGTATCGAAAATCGTCGAGCAGAGGTTCAACCTGCACGTACGCAAGCTCACGAAGAAAGAAATCACCAAAGGCGGATACGGGCAGAAGTTGTTCCGTTTAGTAAATGATTCATATTCAGACCTTTATAACTTCACTCCCCTCTCCGAAGAAATGATAAACCTCTATATCGGCAAGTATCTCGGGCTTCTTGACCTTGACTTCGTTACGATCGTCGAGGACAAGGACGGGGAGATAGCCGGGTTTGCCATTACGATGCCTTCCATAACAAGGGCCCTCCAGAAATGCGGCGGCCGGCTCTTCCCCTTCGGATGGTTCCACATACTCAAATCCTTGTTCTGGAAACACGAGGAATCAGTTGAACTGCTTATTACAGGTACGTCCAAAGAATATCGTGGCAAGGGACTTCTTGCCTTGATTTTCAGTGATTTGATACCCCGTTTCCGCAAGGGAGGATTCGTTTTCGGAGAGAGTAATGCGGAACTTGAAGACAACAAGAGCATGAGCAACACCTGGGACGGATTCGAAACCGAGCAAACCAAGCGCAGAAGGATATACAGAAAAAGCATTTGAGCCGGACGGACGACATAGAATATAAGACCAGGACGCTCCCTCCCCTTGCGGAGAGGATGCGCCCGGAAACTCTTGATGACTATGTAGGACAGGAGCATCTGGTGGGTGAAGGCGGTGTGCTCCGTACGATGATACGCACCGGCAACCTTTCTTCCTTCATTCTCTGGGGGCCTCCGGGAGTCGGGAAAACAACCCTCGCCCGCATCATTTCGCACGAACTCGGAAGGAAATTCTACACCCTTTCAGCAGTCAGTTCCGGCGTAAAGGAGGTGCGCGAAGTCTTCCAGATGGCCAAGGCTGACAGGTCCTCGGTGTTTTCTACGGACACCGGCGCACCCATTCTTTTCATCGATGAGATCCACCGGTTCAGCAAATCACAGCAAGATGCGCTCCTGGGCGCGGTCGAGGACGGTACCGTCGTACTGATCGGTGCCACTACGGAGAATCCGTCTTTCGAGGTCATCTCTCCCCTGCTGTCCCGCTGCCGCACTTACGTGCTGAAGCCTCTTGCCGCCGCCGACCTTGAACAGCTTCTGCAAAGAGCCGTAAAAAAGGATGAAGTCCTTTCCACACTGGACATCGAAATAGCTCAGACAGAAGCCATTATGCGCTACAGTGGAGGTGATGCCCGCAAGCTTCTCGGCATTCTGGAAACCATTGTGCAGACTTCCGACACTTCCGGCAGGATAGTGATTGACAATGATGCCGTACAGACAAGGCTGGAACAGAACATCCCGATGTACGACAAAAACGGCGAAATGCACTATGACGTCATTTCCGCCTTTATAAAAAGCGTGCGCGGTTCCGACCCCAATGCCGCAGTATTCTATATGGCGAAAATGCTCTCGGCCGGAGAAGATCCGCTGTTCATCGCCAGGAGACTGTGCATCCTCGCTGCCGAGGACATAGGCCTTGCAAATCCGAACGCCCTGCTGCTTGCCGACGCCTGTTTCCGGATCGTAGAGCGCATAGGAATGCCCGAGGCAAGGATTCCTCTTTCGGAAACTGCCATTTATCTTGCCTCATCGCCCAAGAGCAATTCTGCATATATGGCCATAGAACAGGCGTTTGCGGCTTCGGAAGCTCATCCCGGCGCCTCAGTTCCGCTGTATCTTCGGAATGCTCCTACTTCACTTATGAAAGAACTCGGGTATTCAGACGGTTACAAATACGCCCACGACTACCCCGGGCATTTTGCCGACCTGGAATTCCTTCCCGAAGAACTGTCCGGCACCACTTTCTACTCCCCTGCCGACAACCGCCACGAAAAAACCCTTCTGGAGTATCTCAGGGCCTGCTGGCCAAAATATTATCAGAAGCTGTTTTGAAATGGTTGCCGCATTTAATTATAACGTATTTCAGAGGACAGATTTTTCACTCGAAGAAGGAGCATAGCCGAAGCTATGTGACTGATGAGAGGGGAAATATGGGCCTGAAAGACGCATAAGGAAAAAGGATGACCATTTCAAAACAGTTTCTCAGAAAGGATAGCCTACGCCGAAGTGGATGGCGTAATTGTCACGTGAAAGCCAGTCTTTCGGAGATACCCACCTCTGTCCCTGCGGTTGTGCGGGATCGTGGATCTGCATTCCCACGTCAACGCGAAGCAGTATGAAATTGATGTCCATGCGGAGCCCGAGTCCCCAGTCAGCCGCCAGGCTCCGGGGAAGTCCGGATACCCTGAATACCGAATTGTCATCGGACGAACCGTTGAGAGTCCAGACATTGCCGGCTTCGGCGAAAAGTGCACCGTCCAGTTTCCACAGCAGATGTTTGCGGAATTCAATGTCCGCCTCAAACTTCATGTCGCCTGTCTGGTTGGGAATCACGAAAGTCCTGTCTTTCGGGGAATTGCCAGGGCCGACGCTGCGGGCCTGCCAGCCTCTCATGCTGGCGGAACCGCCCGAATAGAAATGCTGTTCAAAAGGAAGCGCATCCGAATTGCCATAAGCGAACCCGGCACCGGCAAGAAGCCTTATGGCTACGGCATCCTGGTCTTTGCGGCCGAGTCTCCACGTCCGGCCATAACTGCCCTCGCACCTTATATATTGGGAGTAAGGCGTACCCCAGATAAGGCCCGTGCCGTCGGAGTCCTTAGGGAAATATGGCTTCAGGGCATTCAGGAGGTTTCCTGCCATACTCAGGCCGAGGCTCATGTAACGGTATGAAGTCCTGGGATTCACGTCGGCATTGGAAGTCTTGTAGAGAGATAATCCTATACCAAGGTCGAAGTGGTTGCGGAACGCATTCTTGAGGAAAGGATTGCTTTCAAGCGAATTGCGGAATCCGGATTCGATATCAGAAACCCTCACCACGTTCAACTGCACGGGGAACAGGCTGTAATACATGTCTTTGTGAGACCCGGTATATCCGAAAGACGTGGAAATCATGTTCCGGGTATATTCCGGCCGGTTCTGGTAATTGTAGGCGGCCTTGATGTCAGTGCTTGGCTGAGCTTCGGGGAATACCGTCTCCTCGGCAAAAAGGAACCTCGGGATGCTCAGGCCCGCAGACACACCGAACTCCGTGCTGCGGACATCATCGTTGGGCTTGAACTGGAAACTGCCTGAAAGGCCGAGATTGAGCCGTTCACTGCCATGGAACAGGTTCCTGTGATAAAACGTGAGTCCGGGAGAGACGCCAAGCAGCCCGGAAGAATTGGTGGATGTCTCGAAATCCAGCTTGAAGCCCTGGAGCCTTGCCGGGTTGAGCCTTATGTCGCAATCCACCCTCGCCGAATCGGACTGGTTGAGCTCTATGCCGACTCCGCTGAACACCCTCAGTCCTGTCAGGCGGTTGTATGTCGTCTTCACGTCAGCGTCGTTGAACGGGGCCCCGGGTTTTATGGTATTGAGTCTGCGGAGTATCCCGTCACGGAATCTGATACGCTGCGGGTAAGACGCGGTAACCTTCCCGAAAGTATGCTTTGCAAAATGCAGCGAATCGGCTGAAGGATGGCCCGCCCGCATCGTGAGGAGGGCCCCTTTGGGCAGGCTTACGGTATCTGCAAGGAATGTGATGTCATTGCGCCCAACGGCAAAATAGCCTTTGCTCCGCATAAGGGCGGAAGCGCGTTTGGCCTCTGAGTCGAGGGCGGCTTCCGAAAGATAGTCCCCGGGAAGGATTGTTACATTGGAAGTATCTGAAGCGAAGTCGTTTACGAAAGATTCAGATGCATTTTGCGGGAAAACGATTTTTCTGTTCAGTATGAGGTAGCGGGTCCCGGGAGCAAGATCATATACGACTTTTACCTTCTTGCCCCTGACGGACACTTTGGCATCGACACCGGAATTGTACCAGCCCAGATACTGGAGCCTGTCCTTCATGGCCACGGACGATACTTCCACCTGGTCAGGGTCATAAATCACCGGAGGGACTCCGATTTTCCTTACGAACTTGCCCCAGAGCCCGCCGCCCCCGGCCGGTGCCCAGTTATAAACGTACCTGAACGGATTGAATGTGGCCGGTTTCTGCCTGACATACTGCGCCATCTGCCGCGAAGTCACCGTCGGCTCCCCTTTTTCAAGCACATCCACGGATGACAGCATATACTGTCCGTCAGACAAGACCCTCGTGGTGCTGCAGGCGGATACAAGCAGCACCGAAAAGGCAAAAACAAAGTTTTTGATGCCGATTGGACAGTTCATAGTGTACAAAATTATAAACGCTTTAGTATCTTTGCAAACTGTTTTTGTTCAAGTTTCACTTTTGCAGACGTAAATTTCTGCACAAAAGGGCTTTAGATGAAGAATAAATACGTCGACCTGGTTGGTCAGACATTTGATTTTCCGCAGGACGAGTTCCGGGTTGAAGACGGCACGCTCTTTGTCAATGACATCAATATGATGGATATCGTCAAGCAGTACGGTACTCCTCTGAAACTCACATATTTACCCAAGATCACATCCCAGATTCAGAGAGCCAAGAGGCTCTTCCGCAACGCGATGTCCAAGGTAAGTTACGACGGTGATTACCACTACTGCTACTGCACTAAAAGCTCCCAGTTCGAATTCGTCGTGGAACAGGCCCTGCGCAGCGGTGTATATATCGAGACGTCATCGGCATACGACCTCAATCTCATCAATGCCCTGAAGGACAAAGGCCTTGTGGATAACGACCTGGTAATCATCTGCAACGGCTTCAAGCGTCCGCAGTACATCCAGAATATCGGCCAGCTGTGCAAGGACGGATGGACCAACATCATCGATGTCCTTGACAATAAAAACGAACTGGAGGACCTCGACGACGTTATTCCCGACGATATCACAGAACCCGTGAAGGTCGGTATCCGCATCGCCGCCGAAGAAGAACCGTCATTCGATTTCTACACTTCCCGCCTCGGAATCCGCTATGGGGACATAATCCCCTTCTACCGCAACGGAATAAGCAAGAATCCGAAGTTCCGCCTGAAGATGCTGCATTTCTTCATCAATACCGGAATCAAGGACACTTCATACTACTGGAACGAACTCCTGCGCTGCCTGAACCTGTATTGCGACCTCAAGCAGATCTGCCCTGAACTCGACTCCCTCAATATCGGAGGCGGACTGCCCATCAAGAACTCCCTTGCCTGGGATTTCGACTACAAGTACATGATCGAAGAAATCGTGTTCCAGATAAAGACGGTCTGCGACGCTCACGGAGTTCCGGTACCTGACATCTACACCGAGTTCGGCAATTTCACGGTCGGAGAATCCGGTGCAACGATATTCAAGGTCCTCGACGTGAAGCAGCAGAATGACCGCGAGTGCTGGTACATGGTGGACAATTCCTTCATGACCACCATGCCGGACACCTGGGGGCTCAACCAACGCTTCATCATGCTGCCCATAAACAAGTGGAATGAAGAGTATCACAGGGTTTTCCTCGGAGGTCTCACCTGCGACAGCAAGGACTACTATAATTCTGAGGCGCATGCCAATGCCATATACCTGCCCGTAATGAAAAACCGCAGGGATCCCCTCTATATAGGATTCTTCCACACAGGTGCCTATCAGGAGGCCATCTCCGGTTACGGCGGAGTGAAGCATTGCCTTCAGCCTGCGCCCAAGCACATCCTCATCGACAGGGATCGCGAAGGCAATATCACCACACGGCTTTTCGCTCCGGAGCAGAGTTTCGACTCAATGCTGAACATACTCGGTTACTAAAAGCCCATGCCAGCTATATCAACGGCTAAGATAAAGCAAATCAAATCGTTGTCGCTCAAGAAATTCCGCGACGAACTCGGTTTGTTTACCGTCGAAGGCGAAAAATGCGTCGAAGAGGCATTGGCATCTTCGTTTGACGTAGTTGAAGTGTGGCGCAGGGACGAAATCGGCGAAAAAGCCATGGAGAGGATGTCGGCCCTCAGCAGTCCGTCCCCCATCCTTGCGGTTGTCCGTAAACCCTTGCCTATGGCTGCAGACGTGCCGTCAGGAGGGCTGTTCCTCGGACTTGACGGCATACGGGACCCCGGCAACCTCGGCACCATAATCCGCACAGCCGCCTGGTTCGGCATCGAACGCATATATGCCTCCCCGGACACCGTTGATGTATTCAATCCCAAAGTGGTCCAGGCATCTATGGGCGCGATATTCAGGGTCCCCGTAATTTATTGCGACCTTCCCCGGTTCTGTGGCTCCATAAGTGAAGCCGGCGGCAGGATATATGGCACCTTCCTGGACGGAGAAGACATTTTCCGCAAAGACCTCGGCTGCGAGAGCCCCGCTTCGCTTATTCTGATTGGGAACGAATCCGAGGGCATTTCCGCGCAGTGCTCTGCCCTTGTCACTGACCGCATCACAATTCCGTCTTTCTCTCAGAATCCGCCGGAATCGCTGAACGCCTCGGTTGCGGCAGCTGTCACCCTCGCTGAATTCCGCAGACGCCTGCAATGACGTTTGCCGGCGCAAACGCCGGATTCCGGAGCACCATCAGTGCATTTTACCGGTTGCCGTAAGGCCGCGTTGCCAGTATGCGAAACGCAGTATGGCCAGGATTACTGCCCCAAACCCTATGGCATAGGATACCTGCAGACTTAGCCCGAAGGAAATGGGTGAAAACATCAGGAAGGTCGTGCATACCCAAGTCATGAACAGTGCCGGGAACAGAGTGATGCAGAACGGTTTCCGTTCCTTTGCAAGGTAAACGGTCAGGGCCCACAGGGTAAATACCGAGAGCGCCTGGTTGGACCAGCCGAACCAGCTCCATATGCGGTCGAATCCTGCCGCGTCACCTATCTGCCACATCAGCAGTGCGAAGACCGTGGCGAACAGCGGAATGCAGATATAGAGCCGTTTTCGGATCGGTTTCTGGTCGAGCCGTATGAAATCCGCTATGATGAGCCTGGCGCTGCGGAGGGCGGTATCGCCGCTGGTAATTGGAGCAGCGACCACGCCGAGAAGGGCGAGGATTCCGCCGAAAATGCCGAGCCAGTTGCGGCACACCAGATTGACAATGGACGGAGCATCATTGACGGCTTCGGCGCCGCCGGGTATCAGCGCATACGCCGGTTCCGGCTTGCCGTAGAAGAAATACGATGCCACGGCGGCCCAGATAAGGGCCACGACTCCTTCGGTAATCATCGCACCGTAAAATACCGGCCGTCCCATTTTCTCATGCTTTATGCATCGTGCCATGAGAGGGCTTTGGGTGGCATGGAAGCCGCTTATGGCTCCACACGCGATGGAAATGAAGAGGCAGGGGAAGATGGGATTCTTTGTCAGCGCTCTACCTTCGACGTCCCTGAGGCCTTCCCAGACTTCCGGAATGTCCGGGAATTTGGCGAAGAGGATTACCATGAGGGCCAGGGCCATGAATATCAGGGCGAAGGCAAACACCGGATAGATGCGGCCTATGATCTTGTCAACGGGCAGCATCGTCGCGACTATATAGTAGATGAACACTATCGCGATCCAGAAGCTGTATCTGCCGAAATGTGCGACTGAAAATGCAGGTTCCCAGATACTTCCGAGGATTTTCGCCGGACTGAATACGAATACTGTACCTACCATCAGCAGGAGAAATACGGAAAACAGCAGCATGACCTGCCGGGTACGTTTGCCAAGGTACACGCCTATCAGTTCGGGAAGGTTGGCACCGCCGTGGCGGACGGAAAGCATTCCGGATAGGTAGTCATGCACTGCTCCTCCGAAGATACATCCGAAAACAATCCACAGATACGCAGCAGGGCCGAATTTCGCTCCCATTATGGCACCGAAGATCGGACCCGTCCCCGCTATGTTAAGGAACTGGATCATGAATATTTTCCACGACGGGAGGACGGTGAAGTCAACTCCGTCCGCCTTGGCTACGGCAGGGGTGGGCCTGTCATCCGGGCCGAAAACTTTCTCGACAAATTTTCCGTAGAAGAGATAACCGCAGAGAAGGGCGGCAAGGGCTATGATAAACGAATACATAACAAACCGTATTTGTCCGTGCGAATATATTAAAGAATTGTCATTCCCGCGCCATGCGCAGGCACCCTTACCGTGACCGGATTGCCGGGGTCATCGCCAAGCACATCGGAAATGATTGACATAAAGTCCCTTGCATGCCCGGGAATAACTACCGGGATATCCGCATCACGGTCGCTGAAGTTGACCGTGAAAAGCCTGACGTCCTGTCCGCAGCTACGTAGGAAGGCAAAATGCCTGTCAGGATCGAAGCCCGGGCGGCCTTCATTGCACCACATGAGGTCGTATGTGAGGCCGTCCGATATGGCCTTGCTGCCATAGAAAAGTCCGGTAACAAGCCTGTATGCATCCAGGACCGCCTTTTCTTCGGATGAAAGGCCGGACGGCATACCGTGTATTTCCCTCCACAGCCTCCGTACGGACGGCGCTATGGCAAAATCGAATATGCTGCTGCGGCCGTCCTTGCCGCTGAATCCTTCGGAGCCCATGCCCCTCTCCCCCACTTCCTGGCCGCTGTACAGCATGAAGGGTGCAGTATTGAAAAGTGACGAAACGTATAAGGCGGCCATTCCGTTCCACGGGCTTCCTGCAAAGAAATCGGATGCAAGCCTCTGTTCGTCATGGTTTTCGAGGAAATTCAAAAGACGGGGCTGCATCTGTCCTGCCTGCTGCCAGCATGACGTTATCTGCCTTGTCGAGAATGCACCTCCCTTTCCAAGTCCGCTTTCAGTGATGCCGCGAAGCGTATCATACATGCCGGACTTGTCGTAGAGCCAGTCAAACCCGACATCATTCAAATATTTGGAATACAAATCCTTGTTGTAAACCTCGGCGATAAAGAGGCACTGCGGATAACATTTCTTTACCTCAGCGATCGCCCATTTGAAAAACTGCCACGGGACCATCTCCACCATGTCGCAGCGGAAACCGTCAACTCCCGCTTCGAGCCAGAACAGCAGCACCTGCAGCATCTTGTCCCAGGTGGGTGAATGGAAATCGCAGTAGTTCAGTCTAATGGTATCGTACCAGTCATTTATTCCCGGCTCCGGGCTGAAACAGTTGCCTGAGGCCCTGGCTGGAAACTCCTCATAATCCGTATTACCAGGGAGTCTGAGCGGCTGGCCGGGATAGTAATAGAAATCGTTTTCCGGTTTCCAGTGCACAGACGTGTCGTCACAGGCCCCGAGCACCGGGTGTCCGAGAGCGTCCAGGCCGCCTGACAGCGGAGCCGGGAAGAACCTCCCGTAATCACGTGCCACATGGTTGGGGACGAAATCCGTTATCACTTTCATCCCGGCATCGTGCACCCTGCCGGCAAGGTCTCGGAATTCCTCCATCCTCCGCTGCGGATTGTCAGCGAGATATGGATTGGTATCAAACCAGTCGGTAACCGCATACGGAGACCCTGCGTCCCCCTTCACCCATGCGGCGGGAGACGGGTGGGGGCCGTATCCGGTGGCATGGCGCGGAATGCCGGTAAGCCAGAGATGTGTGACGCCGAGGCGGCGGAAATACTTCAGGGATGCATCATCTACATCCCTGAATTTTCCTATTCCGTCCGGGTTGTCACCCCAGGAGCGGACAAGCAGCTGATATACAAGAGGTTTCATACAAGGCCCAAAAGGGCTCACCCTACCAGTTCAATATCCTGCGGAAATCGTATGCGGCAGGGTCGCCGACATACTGCGCGACGGCCTCGTAATCCGCTTCCGTGATATACTGGCAGATATTGTCGTAATAGTTCCTTGCTGAAGCTCCGGCGATATCCACCCTGCGCGGCGGAATCTTGCCCTCTTCATTCTGCAGGTCTTTCAGGTACAGGGGGCTGGCGTTACCGAACGCATCCACGCTGACCATGCAGCCGGTCTCGCCTTTTGCGAACAGTTCATAAGCTCCCATCGCAAGTTCGGTGCAGTATGTAAGGTCATAAGCCACAGGGTCCTGGCATCGGACGTCATAGCCTATTTCCACGGGGCGGGTTTTCACCTTGAGTCCGATCTTTTTGAATTCCTTGTCGAGTATGTCGTTGAACAATACTGCCTTGGATATCTTGCCAAGTTCGGGGTGTCCGTGCTCGTCATAGGACATGGTCACACCGGATGCCTTGATTTCCTCCGGGTCAAGGTCGTGGAACACTCCTTCAGCGACCACCACGGTACCGTACGGGATACCGAGGATCTTGCGCTTCAGTATCGCTGACAGCGACAGCTTCACGATAGCATCAAGTGTGATGGGTGTCTTGTCGAACATTTCCGGAATAATCGTCATCGGGCAGTGCGTGGCCTCCCCTATCCCAAGTGCAAGATGCCCTGCAGAGCGGCCCATAGCGCTGATTATGAACCAGTTGCCGGAAGTACGGGCGTCTTCATAGACAGTCCTTGCCAGGTGCGCTCCTTCGTTCTTGGCGGAATTGAACCCGAATGTGGGGGCGTTGCCCGGCAGCGGAAGGTCGTTGTCGATGGTCTTCGGGATATGTATGTTGCTTACAGGATACTGCTTTGCATGCAGGAACTTCGCTATGCGGTTGGCCGTCGAGGCCGTGTCGTCACCACCGACGGTTATAAGCAGTTTGACTCCGTTGTCGCGGAAAAGGGAGACGTTGAAATTGTTCTCGAAATCAGCGTCAGTGGGCTTGAATCGGCTCATCTGCAGATATGAGCCTCCCCTGTTGAAGTATGCGTCGGCTTTGAAGAAGTCGATGTCTTCGGTCCTGGGAGAAGGACTGAAAAGGCCGGAGTAACCTCCGTGCAGGCCGATGACCCTGAATCCGTGGGAGAGGAATGTCTTTGCCGCAGAAAAGACGACGGTATTCATTCCCGGAGCCGGACCGCCGCCGCATAAGATGAGTACTGAATCTTTCATGTTCTTGTCTGTAATTGTCATGTCTTACAAATTTATGGAATAGGACGCTCAATTGCAATTTTATCCCACGGTCGGCACAGGACAGGGATGAAACGGTTTAGAAGCTGTTTTGAAATGGTTTCTTAATCGCAGGCAGCGTTGCAAATCCGCCCCCTTTTTGCTATCTTTAAGGGTTTAATTGTTAATGGCGGAATAATCCGCCAGGATATGGACAGAAGTACTGCAAAACAGCGCATTGATTTCCTGAAACAGTTGCTTGAAGAAGGCAGCCGCAGGTATTATGTCGAAAACGCCCCTACCATGAGCGATTTCGAATACGACCGCCACATGCATGAACTGGAGGCCCTTGAAGCGGCTTTTCCCGAGTTCGCGGCTGAAGACTCCCCCACCAGGCACGTGGGCAGCGACCTTGAAGATTCGGCGCGCTCCGAATTTGTCCGCCGCTCCCACAGATACCCCATGCTGTCTCTTGGAAACACATACAGCATAGCTGAAATAGAGGAATTCGTAAACAGGGCTCAAAAGCTTACAGATGAAAAGTTTACGTATTGCTGCGAGTTGAAATTCGACGGGACTGCCATCTGTCTTACATATTCAGGGGGAAAGCTTGTACGCGCCCTCACCCGCGGGGACGGTACGGAAGGAGACGACGTGACGGCCAATGTCCGTCATATTGCCAACATTCCGTCCGTGCTGAGCGGTTCCGGCTGGCCTGACGAATTCGAGATAAGGGGTGAAATCCTGATGCCGTTTTCATCTTTCGAAGCCCTTAACGCACAGAAAAAATCTTTGGGAGAGGCGCCATTCGCCAATCCTCGGAATGCCGCCGCAGGTTCGCTCAAACAGCTTGATCCCGCTGAAACCGGACGCCGCGGCCTGGAATGTACGCTTTACCATATTCCCGGTGACGTCACCGCATACGGAACCCATTATGAAGCACTCAGGGCCGCATCGTCATGGGGCCTGCCGGTATCGGAGCACATGAAAGTCTGCCGCGACATCACCGGCATCGAAGACTACATAACCCACTGGGACGTAGCCAGGAAGGGACTCCCCGTCGCCACAGACGGCATAGTCATAAAAATCAATGAATTCGCTGTCCAGAAAGCGTTGGGATATACGGCCAAGTTCCCCCGATGGGCGGTGGCCTTCAAGTTCCAGGCAGAAAGAGTCCTGACAAGGCTGCTGTCTGTGGATTTCCAGGTAGGCAGGACGGGAGCGGTGACACCTGTGGCCAATCTCGACCCGGTACTTCTGAGCGGGACCATAGTAAAGCGTGCCACCTTGAACAATGCCGGCCAGATGGACCTTCTGGACATCTGTGACGGAGACAGCGTATATGTCGAAAAGGGCGGTGAAATCATTCCGAAAATTACCGGCGTGGAACTTTCCGCCCGTCCCGAAGGCGCAGGACGGCCGGCTTTCCCGGAAAGATGCCCTGAATGCGGGACGCCCCTGGTACGGGAAGACGCGAGGTATTACTGTCCGAATACATCTTCCTGCCCGGCGCAGATAAAGGAGAGGCTGACACATTTTCTCAGCCGCAAGGCCATGAACGTCCTTGCCGGCGATGCCACGGTAAGCCAGTTGCACGACCTCGGGCTTGTCAATCAGCCCTCTGATTTCTATAAGCTCAAGGCCCGCGACCTTGTACGCCTCGACGGCTGGCAGGACCGCGCTGCAGCACGCTTCCTGGAGAGCCTTTCACAGTCCAGGAACGTTCCCTTCTACCGCGTGGTGTTTGCCATCGGGATAAGGCATGTCGGAGAGACTACCGCGAAAGCCCTCGCGGCCAGGTTCCCTTCCATTGACAGCCTGATGGCCGCAAAGCGGGAGGAACTCCTTGAGGTGCAGGATGTCGGAGATGTGATTGCAGACAGCGTGCTGGACTTCTTCAGCCGCGAAGAGAACCGCTCCGAGATGGAGGAACTCCGCAAGGCAGGGCTTCAGATGGCCTCGGATGGAGCGGGACAGGTATCTTCAAATGCCCTGTCCGGCAAGACAATCGTTATTTCCGGCAATTTCAGCATATCCCGGGATGCCATGAAGGCTCTTGTCGAGAGTAACGGCGGAAAGAATTCCTCATCGGTATCCTCAAAGACATCCTTCCTTCTGGCCGGGGATAAACCGGGCCCCGAGAAAGTGAAAAGAGCTCAGGAACTGGGCGTTACAATAATTGGAGAACAAGAATTCATGGCAATGCTGCCAAAATCATCCGTCATGGATGAAGAAGAGGAGCCGAGCCTATTTGAAGGGTTTTGAGACATGGCGGTCACCGAGTTTACAAAGCAGGACTATGAGTTGATAGCAGCCGAGTATGCAGCTTTGAGAAAGGCCGCAGTACAGCGCTGCGCAAGGGACAAGGAAATTGCCGTAATCGACAGGGCATTCGAGTTTGCAAACCAGGCCCACCAGAACATCCGGCGCCGCTCCGGCGAGCCCTACATCATCCATCCAATCGCGGTGGCCAAGATTGTCGTCAGCGATATAGGACTGGGCTATAAATCGATAGCCGCGGCGCTGCTTCACGATGTCGTGGAAGATACTGACTATACCGTCGAGGACATCCGCAGCATATTCGGGGACAAGATCGCATCCCTGGTGGACGGCCTTACAAAAATCAAGACTGTCCTTGACAACCGCAAAGACGGTATGGCTGCAACCAGCGCACAGGCGGAGAACTTCAAACGGATCCTGCTCACCCTTAACGACGACGTCCGCGTGGTGCTCATCAAACTGGCCGACAGGCTTCACAACTGCCGCACCATCGAGTATATGCCCGAATACAAAAGGGACAAGATTCTCAGCGAGACGATGTTCATCTTCATTCCCCTCGCCCACCGTCTGGGCCTGTATGAAGTCAAATCGGAGATGGAGAATATCTGGCTGAAGTACAAGGACCCGGACGTATATAATTCAATATCCGAGCGTCTCGATGCCGACAAGTCCGACAGGGAAAAGGAAATCGACGATTTCATCATGCCCATCCGGACTGCACTGCAGGATGCAGGGTTCAATTTCGAGATCCGCAAGAGGGTGAAGACTCCGTATTCCATCTGGCACAAGATGAATACCAAGAACATTACCTTCGAGCAGATTTACGACCTGTATGCCGTAAGGGTGGTGTTCACTCCCCCGGAGAACACGAACGAGACCGAAAGGGACCAATGCTATCACATATTCTCCATAATCACCGGTATTTACCGTTACAAGCCGGACCGTGTCAGGGACTGGGTCAAACATCCCAAGGGCAATGGTTACGAGGCCCTGCACTGCACGCTGATGAGCGAAAGCGGAGTATGGGTGGAAGTCCAGATCCGTTCCAAAAGGATGGATGACATCGCCGAGAAGGGAATTGCAGCCCACTGGGCTTACAAGCGGGAAGGCTACATAAGCGAGAACGACAGCGAGATGGACAAGTGGCTGGAGCGTATCCGGGAAATCCTGGTAAGCCCCGACGTCAACGCCCTCGAGCTCCTCGACATCATCCATAAAGATCTAGTAACCAGCGAAATAATGGTGTTCACCCCTAAAGGTGAGCAGCGCTCGGTCCCCAAGGGTTCCACCGTACTTGATTTCGCATACCAGATACATTCCGAAATCGGAAACACTTCGATAGCCGGCAAGGTGAATCTCAAACTCGTCCCGCTTTCCCACATCCTGAAGACCGGTGACACCGTGGAGATTATCACCGCGGAGGACCAGGCTCCAAAACTGGAATGGCTCAGTTTCCTCAAAACCCGGCATGCACGCAACATAGTCATAGACTGGTTCCGTCCCCAGAAGCCGGCATTTGTCAAAAAAGGCAAGGAAACCGTGGATTCGGTGATAAAATCCGGTGGCTTCCTGGTCGGTGATGCGATGTACAGGCACCTGCTTACCAGCCTGGAACTCGGAGCTACGGAGGAGCTGTTTTTCAGGACAGGGCTCGGACTTATATCGCCCATGACTCTCTCAGACCTGGTCTCAAAGGCTCCCAAGAGTGCGCCGAAGGGCACTTTTGACCGCTTCCTCAAGTGGTGGCGGAACAATTCATCATCGAAGCCCAAGTCCAAATACGTTCTCGCCGACTGCTGCAACCCTATTCCCGGCGATGCGGTCCTGGCCTTCCGCGAAGATGACGGCACCATCACCGTACACAAGAAATCCTGCGAAGTAGCGGAGAACCTGGCCAGCAAATTCGGAGAATCCATCCTGGTTCCGGACTGGGCGGAGATATCGGGAGAGCATTACAGTGCGAAAATCAGCATAAAAGGACTTGACCGGGTCGGACTGCTCAACGACGTAACGAGGGTTATATCGCTGGTCATGGGTATCAATATCCTCAAACTCGAACTGGACACCCGGGAAAATCTCGTGGAAGGCAGGCTGCAAGTGTCCGTCAATGACAAAAGCATACTTAACGAATTGATAACCAAGCTTGAAAGTATCGACGGAATCCAATCTGTAACCCGTTCCGAACTATGAAATTGAATCCCGGAAAATATTTCACCCTCACCGTGGTGGCGGCAGCCCTGCTTCAGGCCATGCTCATGGGCGGCTGCGCCAATACCACTACGCCGCCGACCGGAGGCAAGAAGGATACCATTCCCCCGGTGATAACCGGTCTGTCTCCCCTGCCGGGTACCACGGGGGTATCTACCAAAGGGACAAAGATTTATATAACCTTCGACGAATATGTGAAGGTCAAGGATCCCAAGGCTATCTTCCTTTCTCCGCCCCTTGAGAAATCCCCCAAATACAAGATGAGGGGAAAGACTCTCGTCGTTTACTTCGAGAACGACCTTGACAGCAACACCACCTACACCCTGGACCTGACAGGCGCCATAACTGACAATAATGAGGGCAACCCGTTCCCGGGATATACGCTCGCATTCTCCACCGGTAACACCATTGATTCAATGGTAGTCACCGGTACAGTGAGAGACTGCCGGACACTTCAGCCCGTCAAGGGTGCCACCGTTATGCTATACAGGGACCTTGCGGATTCCGCCGTACTCACCTCCCGCCCCGCCGCCGCGGTCAAGACTGACGACTGGGGCTACTTCGCATTCCGGAACATTCCGGATGCGGAGTACCGCCTGTATGCAATGCAGGATGCCGCCTCCAACAACATCTATGATCCTGACAATGACAAGATTGCTTTTGCGGACAAGCCGCTCAGGCCTACTATGAAGGCCACCGATGACCTGCCCGAAATCCTCAAATACGACATGAAGGATACGGTGAGGTGCACGGCCCGCAAATCCGAGCATGAACTTGCGCTGTTCCGGGAAAAGGGCACCAACAAGCAGATGATTGTGAACAAGGAACGGTTTGCCGAAAGGGCGGCATACATCACTTTCATGGCCGAGGATGCAGCCGTCGATTCCGTATGGGTGGCGGGCCTCCCTGCAGGAAGGCTCATAATGCAGTTCAATCCCGAACGCGACAGCCTCGAACTTTGGGTCAACGACGTCAGCCGCAGGCGTATGGACACCCTGCATGTATATGTGGATTACCTGAAGACGGACACTACCGGTTCGAGGAGTCCGTATGTGGAGCATCTCAAACTTGTAAGCCCGCTCAAAGGCAAGAGCCTGCGTTCCGCAAGGAAGGACCTCAAGCGCGAAGACACCACCTGCGTTGTAAAGGTCGAAGCCAACCCCGAGACGGTCGAGCAATACGGATTCAGCATGGAGTTCAAGTACCCCATCGTGCGCGAGGACTTTTCCTCCATGAAACTTACGGCCACCAATCCCAGGCAGCAGGAAAGTGACATGAAATTCACCGTCACGCGCGATTCGCTCAACCTCCGCAGATATACCGTCATGCCGTCCGAAAAACTGCTGGCAGGGTACGGATACCGTCTGAAAGTCCCGCACAGGGTGTTCCGTGACATCAACGGATGGTATAACGACAGTACGGAAGTCAAGGTGTCGCTTCCGAGCGACGACAAACTGAGCACCCTGTCGTTCAACTTCGGGGGCGTTGACGGGACCTATATCATCGATCTTCTCGATGAGAAACTGTCCAAGGTCCTCCGCAGCTACAACATATCATCCGACTGCAGGAAAGACTTCCCGTACCTGAGAGCCGGGAAATATGCCCTGCGGCTTACTCGTGACGTCAATTCGAACGGAAGGGTCGATACCGGCTCGCTTCTTGAACATCTGCAGCCTGAGAAGGTAAGGTTTTTCAAGCTCCGCGGAGGAGACCACCTCATCCAGGTCCGGGAAGGGAGCGAACTTGGCTGGGATATTGATATTAAATCACTCTTTGCCGACTGATATGCCCAGACTATTTCTGATATCCGCTTTGATTCTGTTCTGTCCGTCCGTTTGCATGGCAGGAGGCTTCCGGCAGGACACCCTGGTCCGCAAGGTGCAGCTGAAGGATACTACCGTAGTGCAGGCAGAGGAAATTTATACAAGGGAATACCTTGATACCGTGTCGGTTGCAAGCGCACATAAAATCAACGACTACCCGATGATAGGTTTCGAATACGGCATCAGCGGAAGCCAGATGCTCTTCAATCCTACCAAGAAACAACAGACTCTCTTTACTCCCAGGTATTTCGGCGTGATGTTCACCAAATACGGCAAGATGTTCGGATACATGCCATATTTCGGCGTCAGTGCCGGCCTTTTCTACGGGCAGGACGGGTATAAGACCAAACCGAGCAAGGAAGGGGTCTATCCGACGGTGGACGGCGCAATCCAGGCTGTATATGACTATGTAGAAGTCCCGGTACTGGCTCATTTCCATATAGATGCGGCCAATTTCAAGCTGATGGTGGACGGCGGCTTCTTCGGAGGATACCGGCTGAAGGTTCACCGTACCGGTGACGGCGTCCCATCGGAATATATAGACAGTTTCTATGACTACGACCGCCGCATAGATTACGGCCTGAAGGGAGGAGCCGGGTTCGGACTGATGTTCGATCCCGTCGAAATACACATAATGGCGCGTGTAAGATGGTCGGAATCGTCACTTTACAAACCGGATTACAACAGCGCGTATTACTACCGCTTCGCCAATCCCCTGGACGTCACGGTGACAGCCGGCCTGTATTTCCAGCTCGGAAAACGCAAGGGACGCACAAAGGCAGAACTCAGGCAGGCTGCAAAGGAACAGGTATGGCCGGAAACGTCCGACAGTATCAAGAAATAATGTAAGGATATCCGCAAATAACAATTGTAGATGAATCATATAGCTAATATCGGGGATATCTCCATAGGAGGCGGGCTGCCGATAGTGGTCCAGACAATGTGCAACACCCATACGGATGATATTGAAGCGACAGTGGCGCAGACCATGCGCCTGGCCGCGGCAGGAGCACAGATTGTCCGCATCACCTGCCCGGGGCTGCAGGACGTGGAATGCATGAAAGAGATACGTTCCCGGCTGAGGGACAAAGGCTGCACAGTGCCCCTTGTAGCCGACATACATTTCTCCGCAAGGACAGCCATAGCCGTGGCTCCGTTCGTGGAAAAAGTGCGCATCAATCCCGGCAATTTCCATAAGGATCCGCAGCAGGCGGCCATGCTGCTGAAGGAACTTGTGTCCGTTTGCAAGGAGCACGGGACTGCAATCCGAATCGGCCTTAACCACGGTTCCCTGGGAGAGCATATAACCTCCATGTACGGAAATACACCGGAAGGGATGGCACAGGCAGCCATGCACTGGATAAATATGTGCACTTCAGAGGGTTTCCACAATATCGTGGTTTCGCTCAAAGCGAGCAATACCGTCACGATGACGGAGGCTTACCGCCGCCTGCAGGCAATGATGGAGGAATCAGGAGAGGTTTACCCGCTTCACGTCGGGGTTACCGAGGCCGGCGGGGGTGACAGCGGCAGGATCAAGTCCTGTGTCGGAATATCCACCCTGCTGGCGGAAGGTATCGGTGATACCATAAGGGTCTCCCTTACGGAAGACCCGGAGGCGGAAATCCCTGTGGCCCGGTATCTTTCCGACCGGTATTCGGGAACGCTCCGCTCCAGCCTGCGCAAAGTGACGACGGAAGGAAGGAGAATACTCGCCGGATACGAGGCACCCTCGCGTGAAAAGCTGCTGCTCGACGCTTCCTGCGATTTCGGCAGGTCCCTGCTTCTGCGGCAGGCCGATGACATATCATTCTCAGGTACTTACACCGCTGAAGACGGGAGGCTTGTCAGTTTGGAAGACGACGGTTTTGCAGGATATCTTTCAGATGAACTGATGCAGGCATGCCGCCGGCGCTTCTACCGTCCGGAATATATCGCCTGCCCGGGCTGCGGGCGCACCATGTACGACCTTCAGGATGCCCTGAGGGAAGTCATGGAAAGGACTTTCCACCTCAAGGACACCGTAATAGCGGTAATGGGATGCATTGTCAACGGACCCGGCGAAATGGCCGATGCAGACTGGGGATACGTAGGGGAAGGCGGCGGCAAGGTGTCCATATATAAAGGAAAAGAGCCCGTACTCACGCACGTGCCCTCCGAAATCGCTGTTGACAAACTGCTTGAACTTATTGAAGGCGGGCGATAACGCTCTTGCAGGCGTGGACGCGGTCACCTTTGCTTACCTCTATCTTCGCGGTGAGAGGCAGGAAGAAATCTATCCTCGAACCGAATTTTATGATACCGCACTGCCGTCCAACCGTGACGGAACGTCCTTCGTGTGAATAGCAGGAAATCCTCCGGGCGAAGGTGCCGGCTATCTGGCGGAACATGAACTGGCCCTGGGGTGTGGATATTACGGTCGATGAATGTTCATTCTCTTCGGAAGCCTTGGGCTTGAAGGCCAGGAAATAGCGCCCCGGGTGATATTTGTAATATGTAATCGTCCCGCTTATGGGCCAGTAGTTGGCATGGACGTCGAAGAAACTCATGTAAACGGACACCTGGATGCAATCATCGTGGAAGTATTCGTCTTCAAAAGTTTTCTTTATTATGACGACTTTTCCGTCAGCAACTGAAATGACTTCCCCGTCCCTGCCATGGCATTTTCGGGCAGGAACCCTGTGGAACCAGGTGACGAACGCCATGAATGCGACAGCCACGACGGTGACACCGATGGAAAGCCAGTCCAGACTGGACGGAAGCATCACCCAGACCACAGTGGTTATGGCTATGCAGGCAAACCACAGGCCGGCGATGGTACCGTATGAGTCCTTGTCGATTTTCATACCATTTCAAAAACTTTGCAATTTAATAATATTTTTGAAATGGCAAAAGTATTTTCATCGAGCCTCGGCCGAATGCCCCTGAAGCTTTTCAGAAAGACTTAGAAGCGGCTATGCTCCTTCTTTGAGTGAAAATCTCTCCTCGGAAATACGTTATAATTAAATGCGGCAACCATTTCAAAACAGCTTCTTGGCGATGGCTATGAAATCCTCAGCCTTGAGGGAGGCTCCGCCGATAAGGCCGCCGTCTATATCGGGGCAGGCAAAGAGTTCCCCGGCATTGGAAGGCTTGCAGCTTCCACCATAGAGGATGGATACGTTTTCAGAAACGTCACTGCCGTATTTATCGGAAATCAGGCCGCGGATGAATGCGTGGACTTCCTGCGCCTGGCCGGCCGTAGCGGTCTTGCCGGTACCTATCGCCCACACGGGCTCATAGGCGATGACTATATTACCGAGTTCGGCGGGAGTGAATTTGAAAATGACATTCTCTATCTGGGCTCTTACGACATCAAAATGCTTTCCGTCGTTCCTGTCGTCCAGGTTTTCACCGACACAGAAGATAACCTTCAGCCCGTTATCGAGTGCAAGCCGTATTTTTTTTACAAATAATTCATCTGTCTCGCAGAAGTACTTGCGCCTTTCCGAATGTGCGATTATTGTCCAACCTGCACCGGCACCGGAGAGCATTGCAGCGGAGACTTCCCCGGTATAGGCCCCTTCGGGCTCAGACGCGCAATTCTGGGCAGATAGCTGCACACGGGAACCCTTTACGGTTTCACCGACGGATACTATATGTGTGAACGGAACTGCGAGAATCAGCTGGATTCCCGGTACGGAAGTACTCTGACTTACCACTTCACCGGCCAGCCGGACACCCTCTTCAACCGTAGTGTTCATCTTCCAGTTGCCTGCTACAATTTTATTCCTTGCCATAATCTAAGAAGCTGTTTAAATTTTATCCAATCAGTCTTTTCTGGCCATTTCCGGCCATCTTCGTCCGTTTTCTCAGTCACATAGCTACGGCTATGCTCCTTCCAAAACGATAGAAGCTGCTTCGAAAATTGCTCATAAAATTTTTGACCAATAAATTTTAAACAGCTTCGAATTGTTTTTTCAAAGTTACCAAAAGATGTATATAATGATGCCATGTGGCCGTATAAAGCCCTCGAAGGCACATAAACCGTTTCTATAAGCGGAATGTCACCGAGGCGGATTTCGTTATTTGGCGCAATATCGTTATATTTGCTTTGTTATACGGTCTTGAGATCCGAAATAATATAATACATTGAGATATGAATATGAAGATAACGGTTGCCCTTGCGATTATTCCATCAGTTCTGTTCATGGCTGCCTGTTCCAAAACAGGCCCGGCCGCTCCTGATTTTATTCAGCAGGAGGCGGTCGAGTCTGGTTCCGCCACGGAAGATATTAACGAGGATAAAGCCGAATCAATTGAATTGAAAATAGTTGCATCCTATCCTTCACAATCCTCCGCGGAAGACGCAACGAAAGTGTCACTCGAAGAAAGCGGCCTGAAGTGGAATGGTGATGAAGTGGCCTCGGTCATCGTGGGAAAATTCGGAACTACCGCCAACAAAACCCAGGGGGCACGCAATCCCCTGCCCTCCGTTTCCAACGGAGTCTTCCAGGGAACCGTACGGGTAGCCAACCTGAGCACAAGCGACATACATGCGGTTGTAATCCCTTACAGCAACGGAGCATATTTCGCTTACAAGAACAGCAGCAACAGGCTTGTGATGCCCGTCCCGGCGGAACAGGTCCAGGAAAAGCCGGGCGTGATGAACGAGGCCAACTTCCCGATGTTCGCAGAAATCACGAACGCCGACCTTGATGGCGGCAATACCGTGGACAATCTCCAGCTGTATTCCGCCGTGAACATTGCCAGGTTCAAAGTTTACGGGAGACATCCCGGCATGGATGACGGCGAAGTGCTGAAAAGTATAAGGCTGGATGCTGACGACAGGCTCAGCGGCACCTGTGAGTTCATCCTTGGAAAAAGCTCCAATGAATTCAATTCCAACGGTGAATCTTATGCAGCCGTGAATCTCGCCGAGGATGTCACCGTCTCGGACAAGACTGCCGACGATGCGCCTGTTGTATATCTCGCCCTTGTGACAGGAGGCGACAGGACCGTAAACAAAGTCACCGTAACTACGGACAAAGCCATATATACCAAGCCGGTATCCCTCTCATACACAAAGAGGAACCTAAGCAATATGGCATATTACAAATACAGGTTGAATCTTGCCAACGGCTGGACAAGGGAGGCTTCTTCCCTGCAGTGGTCCACTGACGGAGGTGCCACCTGGAGCGGCACCTTCCCTGACGGCACATTCTCGAAACTTGCGGTAAAATCCACTTACGGAAGGGTGCTTTCGCCTGCCGACCTTCTCCATGTCAAGGAAGCCGTTTCCGCCCAGCCTGAGGCCGTCGAACTCGACCTGAGCGGCATCACTTACGCCGATGCAGTTTTCCCGGCCATATTCCAGGCGGAGGCAGAGGAACCGTTCACTAAACTCGCATCCATAAAGTTTCCTTCCAATGTGACTGAAATCGAAGAAAGGGCATTCCAATGGAACAGCGCCCTGCGGGCCGTAGATCTTACCGGAATAACCACCATCAACACCAAGGCGTTCTACCGCAGCGGTCTGGTGGACCTCACCGTTCCCAGCACAGTCACATCAATGCCGGGCTGGCTTACTTTCGGCTGCCTGCCTGACCTGGAGACTGTCTATTACGATTCGAAGGCTCCGCAGATAGGCGGAAAAGGCAGCGACGGCAACAACCACGCCCATTTCGCCTTTGCCGACATGACCCTCAATTACGGCACCAACAATCCGACCGAGGTGACGACTGATGCCGCCAAGAACTCTGTGTCCTACCCCGTGGTGTTTACCGTAGGCCCCAACTGCGCGAGTTTCCCCAGGTACATGTTCCGCTACAACAAAAAGATCAAGAAAATCATATTCAAGAAAATACCCGCTCTTTCCAACTATTCTCTAAATAACCTGGCAGGGGTCGAGGTATTGGACTTCAGCGAATGTACTTCTATTGCCACCAACTCTAATGCAGGAAGCGGTTACGGTGCCCCGGGCACATCAGCCGACCGGAAGATCATCGTCAGGCCTTCCCTTGCAGAGACAGTCCTCCAAAACAATCCATGGCGCCAGTTTGTCCTTGAAAGCGGATTCGATGTCATAACGAGTGAAAACGTCGCAAACGGCACGGGCTCGGTGAACGCAAGGATCGGGACCTATAATATACGCGTGGCTTCCGGCGACAAATCCGGGGTGAAAAGCTGGACGACAAGAAGACCGTTTATCAAGGAATCCGTATCAAAACTGGATTTTGACATTTTCGGCATCCAGGAGGCACAGGGAAGTTCCTCCTATCCCCAGCAAAGTGACCTCAGGAGCGACCTCGGCAGCACATACAACTTCGTGTTCTTCCGTCCGAACACCGGCACAAATTATGAATCAATCGGAATAGCCTATAAGAAAGCCGTCTGGGAAATGCTGGATGTCAACTGTTTCTGGCTCGGTCCTGATCCGGACATGCGCACCGCTTCCGACAAACCCACCACCGGCACCTATGCGGGTTCCAGTTTCTACCGCGGCGCCATCTGTTCTGTATTCAGGCACAAGACCACGGGCATCAAGATATTCTTCATGTGTACCCACGGAATGCTTTCTTCCGATGACAGGACCACTTATGCCAATGTCTATGCCAGCCAGGAAACCGTCCTCAATCCGGAAGGCCTGCCGTCCTTCTTCACAGGAGACTTCAATGCCGGCCCCGCCCATGAGTCCTCTGTCATTTACAGGACACATTGGTATGATTCCTACCTCACAGCCACGGCAAAAGGCGGCATAGAATACACTTTCAACGGCTACTCCACGGCTGAACGTGATTCGTCAAGCCGCATAGACTATGTGTATTGGAAAGGCTTAGGCGTAACTCCGAACTATTACGAGTGCGACAATTCCCTGTACGGGACCGCCTCAGACACATTCGCATCGGACCACTTCCCCGTCTTCACCGATTTTACCATCACAAGATGAGAAGCTGTTTTGAAATGGTTGCCGCATTTAATTAT
>ERZ842401.2431-NODE-2431-length-24982-cov-5.182613_pt1 | contig 24982 bp, 12 predicted proteins | sample MGYA00521270_ERZ842401 | MGnify/ENA primary metagenome ERZ842401 (study PRJEB31892, sample SAMEA3878208) | bioreactor metagenome | biome: Moose rumen | place: Sweden | collected 2011-10 | study: EMG produced TPA metagenomics assembly of the PRJEB12797 data set... | reverse complement strand
CTTGGACTTAATATAATATTTGGTTTTACCAAAAGCCTGTAAAATCTTATCTCCCGTATCATCTCCGGTATAATGAATAACTGCAACATATATTTCAGAAGAAGTTTTCTTGGCATAGAATATGATGATCACAACAAGCATAATAATGCTGCTGCAAACAGCCAAAAGATACATACCTGCGCCCGCTGTGATTCCGGCTGTTATAGCCCAGAACAGATATAATAAATCAAGCGGATCTTTAATGGCCGTTCTGAATCTAACTATAGACAGGGCACCTACCATACCAAGAGATATAACTACATTGGTGCTGATTGCAAGGGTCACCATACACGTAAGCACCGTCATTCCCACGATTGTCACTGCAAAACTCTTGGAATAAATTACTCCTGCATAAAAAGATCTATAAACCAGATATATGAAGAGCCCAAGCAAAAGCGCAGCGACAAGTGCGAGTATAATTTCTCCTATATCGGTGTCCGTAAATGAATCTGAATTTAAAAATGAATTTTTAATAACATCCTTTACACTCATTTTAATCCTCCTACCATATCCGCTCTGGGTCTATCAGTATCTTCAAAATATCCACAACCATGCAAATATCCTGTCTTCTGTGCACATGTCACATACTTAGAAAAAACAGTTATATCCGCTGCCCCTGATGGAACAATATCTCTTACCATTTGAGGAAGGAATTCTGTGAATTTAACCTCCATTATGCATTTTCCACTTTCTATACACGAAAGGGTTGGTAATTTGTCATCGAAGATATTATTGGAAAGTATCGCTGCTCTTACGTTCATATCGAAGGTTACTCTAACAGTACCGCCGTCCATAATGAATGGAATTCTTTCGTAATCCACTATCACCCTTGGTTTCATTAGCCTTGAAATACAATCGACATAGAACTGTTTTAGAAGTTCATTTTCCATTTTTAACAAAAAACAAAAATCTCCTTCTATTAGTTTTAATGCTTCCTCCTTCGTCAAAGCTGCAGATTCCTTGTAAATATAATTTCCAAATTTCTTCTTGCGCTCAAGTTTTATACTTTCATCACTGTAATTGTATATTCTTATGCGCCATTTACTTCTTTCCAAAATGCCATTGTCTTTATCATTTAAAGCACTGTTCCAGTAATCATCAAAATATATAGACCTTATGACATATCCGCCACTTTGGGCATGAGAATCCATCTTAAATATTTCTTTCATTTTAAGGCACATAACATCTTTTGCCTCATTACTTATAAGGTATTTTAGCTCATGCCTGTACTTTTCCTTCATCCAAAGTCCTTCTTTCAATTTCAATCATAATAATCCTCAATAACGCTTCCATCAAGATTTATATAAAAGCTTTTCATACCATAGTAATAATTATCATTTGCTATATAATAATCAAAAGCCCCTTGTGAATATCCTGATTCATTAGTTGCAGTAACATTAAGGAAGTACTGTCTACCTCTTTCAAGACTAACCTCTTCTTCAATGTCGGTCCATACACCATCGAAAGTTGCAACCACATTATTAAGCTCATAATCTGTTGCTATCTTAACTGTATATGTTATTGTTTCTGAATCAAAATCGTATGAAGGATCCCAATTGGTAATTATCTTCCCATCTTCATAGCTTATGCTGCCTATAAAAAAGGGTTGTGGTCTGTTCATCGAATTAAGATATTCCTGATAATAATACTCAGGTTCAGTAGGAATCAACCCAATAAGTTCATCATATTCTTCTGATGATAAAGGTGCATATATTAAATCAACACCTGAATACGTATATGGTTTCACTACAGATTTATAGTTTTCTATCATTTCTGTAAGCCTATCACTGCTCATATAAGAAAGCTCATCCCTAATTGCAGCGTCCAAAGCTTTCCTGAAGTTCTCAGATTTAAGGCAACGTTGAAACAGAACATTACCCCAATAATTACTTACACCACTTTGCCATCCGCCATACTCTATATGACCTCTCATTTTATTCTCGTTGAACATAAAGCTATCATCATTATCCCAAGAATATAGGTACCATGTATCCGCATTTAAAGGACTGTAAATATAGAAATTTCTACTCGATGTATCAACATTTCCTGTAAGAATATGGAAAGCCATCCAATACGTTAGATTTTCCATATTAAAATGATCTTCTATTACAGTTTCTATAGGTATAGAATAATCATTTACATCCTCAAGCATTGCAATAAGTTTGGCATGATCTTCTCTTCCCTTTATTTCAAGATAATCTTCAAATAAGTCCTTATCATAGTCAGAATCGCTTGAAAGCTTTATTACATCATCGTATCTATAGAATTCGCAATAATTAACCTTGTATAGATACCCATTTTTATTAAGACCGTGAACTTTGAGTGCCGTTTTGTTAAGCTGCTCAACCTGTGTATAGAGCCCATAATCCTCAAAGCCATCGTCACTCCCATCAGTAAGGTCGTTAACATACAGATGAACAAACTGGGTACGAAGACTCATCATCTCATCAATACCTGTCATAAGATCATAGCAAAGCTTATTACGAAATCTAAGTCCATCATTTTCATGTTTATTAAGGGCAATAGTTGTCTGCCCGTTATAGTCACCTTTGTTATCTTTAAGTTCAATCTTATAGTTTTTCTGATTATATAAAGTTGAGGTCTGTCCCCTTATCTGAACAGTTGCATTAGGAGCTGTTTCGCCATATCCAAGTTCTCCTTTGGATGGACCATATTCATTTCCAACCTGCAAAAGAGCTAGCGCCATATATCTGTCAACGCCCATATTGTCATAGTCATATGCACTATATGAATTAATTTCTTTCCATGTATGATAAGTATTCTCGGCATCATTTCCTTCTCTCACCGTAAGATACATGGTTACAACATCATACGGATCATCATTTTCGTACAGAGCATAGTTATCACTGATATTGTTTCCAGATGAGTCATCTGCAAAATTCACAGTCTCATTATCTGATACAGTATCATCTGACAAGTCGCTAAAAACTTCATCATATCCGTTTAGAAAGATTCCGAGAGCTGCTACTGCCACGATTAATACAATCATAGAAACCAAACGTCCGGCCTTCATAGATACCGCCTCCTGTCATCCTTTTTTATCTATCTTTTTTCCTTCACATAAGCCTTTTTTGAAACTCGTCTTCCAGATGCAATTTCATTTAGATATTCTCCAAGAGATGTAAAAAAGCTCCTCTTTTCCCTATATACCATTGGTTGGGTTGCCAATATATGATAAGGAATATTCTGTAAAAAGCTATACAACCTCCCTACACCAAAAAGGAAATACGCCATACTTCCAACTGCAAACGCAAAGCCATAGTATCTTGGTTCAAATGAAAGAGAAATTATCGATCCAACCGTCGAAACAACCGAAAAGACAATCGTAGAATAAGCTGCGTCTTCATAATCGGTAAAATACATGAGAATTAGCATTATCACATTTCCAATTGCATATATTCCATATCCTACGCATAGAATTCTAAAATATCCATCCATCAGATCATCAAATCCAAGCGGAAGAACATTAAGAAGTGTCATACCAACAGACAACATAAGCGCTGTCGTATAAAATTGCCTTCTTGCTGTATAAACCAGTTCATGAAGCAGTACCTCTTTCATTTCTTTTTCTGCAACATTAATCTCACTTATAGATCCTTTTCCATTAAACAGATCATAATATTTCCTGTATTTAGGATAGAAATGCACCTCTACAGATGCAACGAAATTGATGTTGGTTACAAGCATTGTCATAAAGGCAAAAAGAGCCGCAATATCATGCTCCGGTGCGCCGTAATAAAGGCCGTACACCTGTTTGCCAACTTCCGAAAACCATGCGATCACAAGATGCGAATAAAGTCCAATGCTTGAGAAAAATCCTATAACAACCAGTGCTTTATATTCATCTACCCAATGAAGGAATGAGAAATATGATTTTCCTCCGGAAGGGAAATATTGATAGAGAAGTATAATATCAACGCACATCATAATTCCATAGCCAATACATACGAATATCAGTAAAAGATTGATAGATGCTCCAAATATATAACAGCACACAAAAGCGCCTGTTAAAGACACCATTATGGATAGCAAATATCCAATAAGTATACCTTTGTAATTCTTGATAGCCGTAAGATAATTCATCATCATCCAAACACATATAAGTTCTGCTTCAAGTATCAAATTCAGAAATACTTGGAAAAATGAAATCCCGGCAAATAAGAGAAATATACCAAATGCAAGGCATCCTATAGGAAGAATTATAAAAAGAGATCCTGCTAGTGAAGCTATAACTTCATCCTCTTTTTCCTGATATAACAGATCAGCAATATATCTTGTCACGACCATCCCAAAAATATTGGTAATCAGTAGAGAGCCCAACAGTGCATAGGTAATCATACTGGTAAGAAGTTCTCTGTTGTCCTGTTCAAGTCCAAAATGCATACCAATACCACCTATGCTCATAAGATAGAATATTCCAAGTAGCATAGGTCCGGCCGTGATCATTCCGGTATAACCGTAGGCGCGAAGAACACCTAGAACTCCAGTCGCTCTGAACAGTTTTTTTAATTCAAAACCAATTCCAGCCATATAAAGCCTTTCTCTACCGCCTTTACCAATTAATCATAAATATCATCTACTGTTTTTCATCTACTGTTTTTCATCTACTGTTTTTCATCTACTGTTTTTCATCTACTTTTTTATCTACTGTTATTTATCTGCCATTTTTTCACTGCTTATCTTTGCACTTTTATATAGATTGTTATATAGCTCAACCATTTTTTCGTGTTTAAAAAAGGCTTCCACTCTTCTTTGGCCATTTTGACCCATTATTTCACGTTCTTTTCTACTCTTACACATTTTCTCCATAGCAAGCGCTATTCCTTCTCTGTGCATAGGCGGTGCAAGAAAACCTGCGATTCCAAAGTTATCACCATCTCCGCCCTCTAAAAGCTCTCTGCAGCATCCGACATCGGTACATACACAAGGTCTTCTGGCTGCAAGTGACTCAAGCACCGATAAAGGCTGCCCTTCAGATATTGATGTAAGTATAGTAAAATCAATTTTTTCCATATATTTGATAACATTAACCTGACCGGTAAATATAATATCTTCATTTAGAGATAGCATATCTACAAGATTAAGGCATTCTTCATTGTAATCATCCTCATCAACGCCTCCCAGGATGTGAAGTCTTACATTGTCTCTTTTACTCTTAAGTTCGTGGAAAGCATATATTAAGCTTTTTACGTCCTTGATTTGAGCAATTCTAATGACCGCGGCAACATCCACCATGCCATCATCTTCTTTTAACGGAATATCACAGAATTTATCATATCTTATGCCATTAGGTATAACAGAGCATTTGGAAGGGTCTGCTCCAAGCTCTATCTGGGTTCTCATAGCTCTTCCAAATAGTGAAGTAACTTTAAAAGCTCTTGTATATATAGCATCAGAGAGCATATAGAAGAACTTAATCCATTGCCTCTTAAAGGCCGGCTGAACCCACTGCGCTCTAATTATTTCTTCTTCCCTTTCTCTTGAATATATTCCATGCTCTGTCAAAAGAACAGGCTTTCTGCTCTTATATCCGGCTGTTATAGCCATAAGTCCCGCATATCCGGTGCATATAGCATGATATATTTCTGCTTCCGGAACCTCCTGCATCAGCATATACAAAACCGGAAGTAGCATAGATCTCATCGTATGGAAGGTATTGGCAAAGGGCACATATGGATATTTTTCATCGCATAGTTTTTGTAATACATTAAGGAATTCCTCGCTCATAAGAAAAGAGGATGGATTTATTTTCTCGTCTTGAAAAAGCCTAAGGAGAACTTCCCAATTAGGTTTTTCGCAATCAAGAAGAGCTGCAAGTGCTTCTTTTTCCTCTTCATCAATTACTGAATGTCTCTTTTTTTCCGGTTTTATAAAAAGAGCATCGTCCAAAAATACCTCTTTTACAGCTACAACATTTTTTGGTAGTTCATAGAAATATTTGCCCTTGTCAGCAGCATACGAACCAATGACCCAGAGCACGAACTCATGCTCCGGCATCGCTTGTATCATCTGATGTGTCCACGACGAAACTCCGCCATGTGTATAGGGATAACTTCCCTCTAATATCAGACATATCCGCATACTTTATGCCTCACCTAATTTCTATTTCTACAACATTTTCGTTAATTTCCAGCAGATACAGATTTCCATATAGGTGACTAATCGTTCCGCCGGATACTTCCAAAATACTACCTCTGTTAACTCTTACCATGCAGTATGCCGTATCTATAAGGCCGTCAACATTTATTCTAATAAGGTTATCTTCTTCCTCTATATTGGTAACTATATTAGTATATCTTTGAACAGCGCCTGCGATTCCGCTTCCTGTAAGATGCCTGATACCGGGAGCTGATTCATCAATCCAGGTCATGTATTCATCTACTGTACCCTTAATATATTCCCATCCAAGCGCAGCACCCCTATCTTCGTCAAGAAGATCATCCGGATGCATGAAATGAGTTGCCACCAAATGATAATTTAGCTCAGAAAATGCAGCAAATCTCAAATAATCCGACTTTACACCACCGGATACGATTCTGGGCGTATTAATCATGCCACTTTCTTCTACATCAAATTCCTGCGCATATACATCTCCGCCCGGAAGGTAGCTGGAAGCTATAACCCTAATATCTTCAAAATCATTTGTCAGTATAGCTCTACCTTCATCTGATATTACATTAGAAGGCGGAACATATACCTGCAGAGTGGATGAAGGAAAAAGACCTGTGGAAAAATTAGTAAGTTCCTGTATGGAATCTCTCATTTCATCTGTGCTTTCCCACAGTTTATAGCCAAGCTCCGTATTATAAACATAGTCAGGTCCGCATAGAGGCTGATGATTGTATCCGTGATAACCCACTTCTCCGCCTGCATTCAAAAGCATGTTGCCATAATAGTAATAGTCTGCAACATCAGTATTAGACGCAAGTTCTCCGCTTACCTGATCCTCATAGGTTTCAATGATAAGGCCTGTAAAGCTTACATTATGCGCTTTTCCCATAGACAATACATCAGGCCACCAAACATTTGTGTAAAACTCCGCCGTATCCATCTTGTAATCGCGTCTTATATATGTTCCATCGCCTTTTGGAACAGGTGAAGGGAAATCATCAAGATAGAATGTTGAAGCGTTGATAACAGGATATATACATACATCATCCAAAAGCGAATATGCCGCTGCATATATCCCTCTATACGCCTTCTCACAATATCCAAAATTACATACTACAAAATATCCATCTCCGTAAGCCCTTCGCCATATAAGAGGTGTATCAGCGCACCAGGCAAAAACCTCACTATCCAGATCAAGATTAACCTCTATGGATGATTCATAGTATTCTTCGAGGTTGTAATTATCATCTGTTTTGCCAAGCATGAATCCATCTTCAAGCCTGACATAATCCACCATAGCCAGATCATAGCTAATATCCGTAATTCCAAGCTTTCCAACTATGATATCAAGAGTGTCTTCCCTTTCAAACGGAAGCCAGAACAACATTCTCCCGCCATCCTGAACATACTGTGTATAATCAAGGATTTTTTCTCCAAAAACCGATAAATCCTTTAATCCAACAACAACATTTTTATAACTTGAAGGATCCGGTATATCATCAGTGCTTACATCCACATAATCATACGGTATCCTCATATCATTAAGAATTGCTGTAAATTGTACATTAGCATTTACGGCATTTGCATCACTTGAATCTGTCATATACAGACAGCTTCTTGTGTCTGACAATTCCTTATAATGTTCAATCTCTGTATTATCTACCAGCAGTGAATTGTTCTCTGATGCACGGTACGGAATTCCTGCTCTTTCAATAAGAAGCAGTACAAAGAAAAGAACAAATCCCATGAATACTCTTACAAGTATAAATATATTCTTTTTCATGCCTGCATTTCCTCCTTTCCATCCCAGAAGGAAATGAACTTGCGAAAGTCTACAGATTTATATTCATCTCTTTTTTTGCATGCATCTACAAGTTTTCTTAATTTATCACCTTGCCTGGTTTCATAAAAATATCTTATTCGCAAGGTGCATACATCTTCATCTGAAGGATATTTGTCATAAAGGTATTCTGAAAGTTCATCGGCAAGACCGAACTGCCTTGAATCAAGATAGCTCGAGGCAAGTTCTATATATCTTTTTAAAGAAGGATGAATTCTAAGTAAATCTCTAAGTAGCTGCTGATATGTATTGGTCTGGATTTCGAGAAGCTGACCCATACATAAGCCGCTTCCTATATAGCTTCCTATATAATCAATATACTCGTTTAAAAGCTTCTCATTGCTCTGATCTTCAGAATATCTGACAGCATATTGCTGAAGCCTTAGTTCATATTCTTTGGAAAATTCAGCCATCGCTGTCGTAGCATAATGCACAACTTCTACATCGTCGTTCATACGAGCTTTGCTAAGTGCACTCGCATACTTATAATTATTTTCCATAAGTACGTCAAGCATGACAGATCTTCTGGTTACAGGATCATCCAATATAAGAGCATCTTCAAGTGGAATATCATTCTCTGACTCTTCAATTATTGTCGGTTCCTCATCTTCCCACACAAGCGAAGAACGCATCGACTCAAGCTCGCTGTTCTTAGAACCGGCTCTTCCCGATACCGCATAGAAATGTATTATCAAAGCGCACAAAAGTCCAAAAACAGGAACACAGACAACAACCATCAAAAACGGCTTTGGTATCTTTATTAAATTGATCACCGTTAGTACTGCAACAATCGCAGTTACCAAAAGGTGTACCAGGATTATAATACCGGTTACCATCTATGCTCCTTCGTCATTCTATATCTTCTACAACTTCGCACTTAAGCCCAATCTTTCTGAATCTGTCCAGAACGATTTGCTCACTTTGTTCATCCACCTGAGAAGCAAGAATATATATATTTCCATCCTTGCTCATACCAACAGAATCGTTATATCTGGTTTTTCCTTGAAGAATATGTTCCCACTCATCAACCGACTTACCTTCACCGTCAATTTTGAAAAGCCTGAATCTTGTTATATCATTGTCAGACATATCCTTTTGAATTCCTAACTGAATTCTGAAATAATCTTCATACATAATACCGCCACCGTTATAATATTCACGCTGTCTTACAGCACTCTGGTACTGCCATGCCTTGACTATGAAGTTCTCCAAAAGACCGGCAAGTACCCTTATAAGATTTGCATAATATACACTCATCTGTGAAAAAGCGACATTGTATATAGCAATCATAACTGTTACCTGTCCGTCATTTAGAACACCCGCTATATAGCAAGGCTGACCTTCCGTAGGATTAGTATTAATCCAGATGTCTCCGTCTGTAAGAGTTTCTATGACATTAGTATAGTCAGAAAGATCAAGCGACTTTCTGATAAATTGAGATATGCCTGAAGACGAAACCTCAAGTCTTGCAAATCGCGACTTATTATCATATATCGTATATATAGCAATTGAATGATTATCCAGAACATCCTCAATGACAGGAATAGACTCCGCAAAGATTAGCTCTGACCTTGACTGATTAAGTTTTTGTACAACATCAAAGATTCTTCCAAAGCCCTGCTTGGACAAAGTCAGGTTCTGCTTGTATTCATTCTTGTATTGAAGGGCTTCTTCATACAGATCAGACACAAAAGCATTCTCCGTCGAAAGCTTTTTGTTCTCTTCTTTGACGAATCCTGCTTCATCTTCTTTTCTCTGACGAGTATAGCCACATATTGCGGAAGTAATATAGAACAATATAAACGGAACCCAGTTGCCCGGATCATAGAAAAGCATAAGCCACTCTGTACCATTTTTGTAATATGCCATGGCAAGAGATATTATCATGAGAGTCGAAGCAAAAAATCCTGCCGTTGAGCCCCATATGGTAGACATTATAACTACAAACAAAAGCCTGTAATCGATAAGCCTAAACTGCACACTGCTGCCTGACAAGTTAACCGCAAGCTCAACAAAAAGCGCACCCAGGATAAGCTCTAATATCATAAGCAGATTTTTGGGCATATGTATATGGCTCTTAATTCTGTCTATTGGTGACAGCTTCTGATAAAGCTTATTAGTAAATTCCTCATATAGCCTTGGAATCATATCTGTGGTTTTGGTATATGCAAGCCACCCATACCGCTTTCTGGCTATCTTCTCTCCGGGATCTGAATAATTTAATGCAGTGCCTTCTAATGCTTCTATATCAGCTCCCGGTATAAGGCTTTTGATGACAGATATCATATCGTCAACGCTTTCAAATCCTGCCGGAAGAAGGTGTATTGACTCATTCTCATCTCTAAAATCATCGAGCATTCTAAATAGAAACACCGAAAGATCTTCCTGACTCAAAAACATAAGCCTTGATGATCCGCTTCTGTCCAGTGTTACTTTCTGCTGATCATGAAGTTTGGTAAAAATCTTTGTAAAAAATCCGCCTTCGTGAAGATGACCGACCAGTCCCGGCGTATAAAGAATTTTGAGCGTAATATCATATGCGTCACGATAATATTCAAGAAGTCTTATAATTCCTTGAATCATGACGCCTTTGCCTGAATCCTCCTCTTCTTGCGAGAGGTAGGGCGCTACATAGATAAATTGTCTTATCTTGACCTGTTTGGCCATTGAAAGGATGGTATTAATCTGTGCTGTCTCATAATCAGGCTCTGCTTCCGGTTCCGTATAGCCAGAAATATAGATAACACGCTCAAAACCATAGGTCAGGAATATCTTAGGAAAATGCTCATCCGATGGCGAAACACTAATCCATCTAACATGTTCCTTTTTCTGAGGCTTTTCCCCCGGTCTTGTAACTATAACTGCATCCCGGGGGCATATTTTCACAATATTCTCATCAGATATAACACTTACATTTCCTGTAAGTAAAGTATCCATGTTAGTCCTTTCAGTTACTTGTTTTTTTGGGGGAATCAACTTTCTCGATATTATTTCGGCTAACAATGTACAATAATTAACCAAAGTTTCCATATAGCCATAAAGTTTGAGTTAGTAACTAAAAAGGCGCCTCCCTCAAAAGGAAAGCGCCTTGCATAGGTGCGAATTATATTCAGTTGATCTTATGCGTTAAGACCATGAAGTTTGCCAACCTTTTCGAAAAGGTCATTGCCATCAAGATTCAAGATGCTGTGGAATGCTCCAAACTCTGAAAGAGTAAGATCATAATCTCCACGATAGAAATCTTCAACTTCCTGAGGTGTCATATCTGCACCATACTTAGCCAATACTTCAACCACCTTATCAGGTGTATCAAGTCCAATGCTGTCACAGTAGCCTTTGATTACAATACCAAGATCTCCCATTCCATTAACCTTAGTCTGTGCTACTCTTTGTTCTTCACGATTTAATGTTGTCAACATCCTTATTCCCCCTTTTCATCCTTGGAAAAACTCTACGATGATTCGTATTGTTATGTACCATTAAAACGAATCATCACAACATTTACAATTTCAATTATACATTGTAAAAATGTTTAATCCCACTATTAAATTATATATTTTTTGTATTTATAGCCTGTTATTATGATTTTTGGAAAATCAAGCGAAATATTTGTGACAATCGGGTATATTCTTGGAAACAACAGAAAAAGACGTATAAACAATATGGTCTATACGTCCTAAAAGAATTTATAAAAAATAACAGCCCGTTTTATTCCCACTTCTTCCACACATCCGGCTGATAACCGAGTGTAGACTGCTTTCCATTTCTGACAATCGGTGTCTTAATTACTTGCTGATTTTCAAGAATCTTATCCACTTTATCTTCATCAGCAATATACTTTATCAGCGCCAACGTATCTTTATCCTTAGCTTTCGGATTAATCATATTATCGATTCCACCATTAGCCTGAGCCACTGAGGTAAATTCACCTTTGCTCATTCCTTTTTCTTTCATATCAATAAACTGATACTTGATGCCACGCTCCTTAAAGAAACGTTCCGCTTTCTTTGTATCGTTGCACTTCTTGGTACCAAAAATCTGTATATTCATTAAATCAATTCTCCGCTAAAATGTTGTATCTCATGTTGTATTATCTGGGCCGTAAAATCCTTATACTTACCGTGCTGAGGCTTGAAGTCCCGGTCCAGGTAATCTACCTCAATCTCCTTATATCGGGTACAGGGCCTTACTCCATCCAACGAAAGACAACTTTCCCATTTTTACACATCCTTCATTTGAATTTATTCCTTCTCTAGCACATATTTTCCTGTTGCAGACCAAAAGGTTATCGAATAGTTCTTATTTCCCTGAATTATTTTTATTTTGGTTATCTGATTACCTGCACTGTCAATAGGTATCAATTCTCCTGTAGATCTACTAAAGGCGATGACTAAAATGTTCATTCCCTTATTGCATATGTTACTTCCAAGAAGTTCATAAGATGTGTCGTTTATGCTATCAAATGTGACCCCGCTTCCCGTATAAACCTTAAAAGATGTAAGCAAAGATGCGGACAGAACGATTTCATCTACTTCTATACTATTATTGATTATTCTGATATAGCATTTATCGTATGAACCGCTACTAGTGGTGGTAAGTTCTATTTCAAGATATATATCCGCATCGGATGATACGTCGGCTACACCGCTTGATTTTGCCATGGTTAGGACTCTTGTTTTTCCCAAAGATGCATATATATCATTAGCTATTGATCTTGCTTGCCTTCCACTAAGGAGATTTATAATGCTTACAAGTCCCGTGGAAAGTATAGCCATAATAGCTATGACCACTATTAGCTCAACCATAGAAAGTCCGTGGTTTGCATTTAAGTATTTTCTAATCATCTGATATCCTTTACGCTTAATTAGTCTATATCAAACAACGTCGGATGTGATAGCTTAATCTTGTCCGTATTGATATAGAAATAGTCATCAGTATATTGATCACCATTAGTTCCCGTAAAGCCAATCCTAACTCCGACATAAATATCGAGAGAATCTCCATAATTAGATTCTTTAGAAAAATTCAGCTCTTCTCCTGTAATAGGATTTGTTACCTGCAAATCGTTCAGGGATATCTTAAGTCTATAATAGGATCCGCTTTCAATTTTGCCGTTTGCAGCATTAGCATCTGCCACCCAGGTACCCGAGCTGTCATAGACATAAGTATTCGCATAATATGCATTATTTATTGTACTTGTCGTGCTTGTCGTATCTGTACTACCTGTATTACCTGTGCTAGTATTACATTCCACCATTACTACCGCGCCACTATTAATAGCATCAGCACTAATTGTACCATCATATTTTTCATTGCTGTTTAGGGCAAGGAAATATCTATATTCTATCCAGTGATTAGTATTCGTCACATTCAGGTCAGTAGCTGTGAAGTACACATAGTTCGTATCATCCGTTTCCAGATCCTCAGAGCTGTTGTTACTCGCGTAACTCTGGGCATTTGCATCAAACGGTATAAGATCTGATTCAATGCCATTTGACAGATCACTATCTAGTATTTGAACAATAGGCGATTGTATTCCTGCTTTAGATGCAGCAATCATTGTATTTATAAATAGCTGTATCTCCTGCGGTGTATTGGTTATATCACTGTGTCCGGCGCCTGAATAGGTGATGCTTCCTCGATTGTAGATATAATAGTTATTGCGTGCATCATAAGGCGACAAACCATACACACTGTTGGTCATCTGCGTTGCGCCATTATCGGCAGAGCCCGCGCCAAGCGTATACCATACAGTTATGTCAGAGTCTTTATCAGAGTCATTATCCATATCCAGATTCAACTGGAAATACTGCGAATGTGTCCTGCTGACCGATAGCGTTGACGGTATTTCATACGGATATGAAGCTATAGCGCCATCATTGACCTGATCAACAGTATACGTAGTCTCATTTCTCTTTCGATTCATGCCATAGAGATATGTTTTGAATTTAGATGATGCAAATGATGATGAATACGTTATTCCCATCTTGGCAGCATCGCTTGTAGACGCAAAGTTAACGACTGTTGCAGTGTCATGAATCGTTGAATAGTTACCTGAAGATGCATTCTTGTTGACAAGATAATTGGTGGATGCTCCAAGTGTCCAGTTGAATCTATCCATGCCGGTAAGATCTCTTATCGAACTGCTAAGATACGAACTGATAAAAGAGCCATAGGGCGATCCGTAATATGTATATGCCGTGCTATATGTAGAGCCTGCAGTTTCTGATGTAAAACCATCTGCATTTAGCATTGAAAGATCATTGTCGGTAAATCCTGATGTAGTATCATGTGTGAATAGCATACTATTTCCGTTTTCGCCATACTTTGTCAAAGCTTCTATAGCAAGTTTTGATGGTATATTAGGAAAAGCATCATAGAAACCAATGATAACCATATCATAACCTTCAAGATAATCCGGTCGGTTATCATCTTTGCTGAAATCTATTTCATCAGTAAAAGAATATGTACCTGTAGCTTCATCATACTGAATATCTTTTCCTTTAAGTACATACCCGTTATTTGAATCCGGGCCATTCTTATAGGAATTTGCAAAATCAACATTTGTAATGGAAATAATATTAAGCTCATATCCCGGAACATTAGTTAACATTCCGCCCCAATAGCCGTCTTGTACGTACTCCATCTGAAACTGAAGATCACGAAGAGCCATATCCTTGATATTGCCGGACGATGAATTGCCTCCCGTACCTCCGATCTGGAAGTCAGAAGTTATCTGTAATATATCAAGTTTGACAGTTTCTGAAGGAAGGACTGCAGTCATGCCGATTATAGAATCATGCGATGAAAGTGATGACCCAGAGTCATTGAGCGTAACCTTAAGCTTCCAGGCAATACTTCCTGAATAGCCGTTTGGAAGCTGTCTTGTAATATGATAAGTAGTATACGCAGACAAATTATCAGGATCAGCACTATTCCCATTTGAATCAGTAATATTAGCAGAAGTCAGCGCAATAATCTCTGTATCAGACCTATTAACATCAGACTTACCATCATCGGTAGAGCCTGCAAATCTTCCATCCGAATTACTGTCAAGGTACAACTCAACCTTATAGGTTGATGACAGCGGTGTAACATTGGCTACGTCAGATATGCTGAATTCATATTCAAGATAGTAAAAGCCATTTGTTTTTTTCAGATATTCACAAGCATCAGGATTTAAAATGTTACTTTCATCGATGCTGGTAGATGCCTTGTCTGAGTAGGTGACAGGCGTATAAGGCGTTGGCTGACTTGTAAGTTCTATTGTCAGCTTGGACTGATTAAGATAATCTTCTATTCCGCTTGTTCTTGCCTCATAATCAGTCAAAAAATTCATGTATTCTCTGTCTGACCATGAAGTATCCTGACTAAAATCACAAACCGTATTTACAAGATCATACATAACAGATGATGAATCAAGTGTTCCGTGATAGCTTGTAACGGACGCAGAAGCAGCACTGCCAACAGCTCCAATCTCATTAGAAGATGCACTCACCAAAGCGCTTGGCGTTGTATAGACATTATCTCCTGAACTTATGCCTGTTGGAGTTGTACCGATTATACCATTTGTATAGGTCAAGAAATCATTGTCAACAATAATCGGATAACCAAGCTTTAAGAAGTTGATCATCTGATTTTCCTGCGATTGTAGAATATCATTGCCGGAGAATGATATAGTACGGCTATAATAGGTATCATAGATTGTGTCACCGGTATGCATATATATCACGCCATCAAGGTTTGAATCATTGAATACCGGGAAATTCTTGGTTCTGTACCAGTAAGATGATGTAGGTGCATCGGAATTGTAATACCATGTATATTCGACTCCATTTAGCCAAATATTGGTAAGATTCCTTGCAGGGAAACCTGCAGCATACACTCCTTCATCCATATCCGACCAATGGCACGACCAGTACATGTCATCATCGCCAAGCCAATAGAAATCAGACGAATAGGTATAACTATCAAGTGGACCGGGGCAATAAACTTCCGATGAAGAGGTATTGGTAGAATAGGCAATATTCCCGGTTCCAATATTGGCTACGGGGGTGTCTGTGTCATCTTCTATATAGTAATAGTATAGAACTTCGTTATCACTTGTCTTACTAAGCGTAATAATATTACTTTTGACAACCTGAGTACCTATATAGATGACGTCATACTCCTCGCAGACATCTTCTATACTTCCAACAAATTCAGCCGTACTCATACCTGTAATATTTATCTCATTTAGAATTCCAATCAGCTTTTCATAATCGTTACTATAGGTAGCGAACTGAGGTGCAAATGCCTCTGCAAATGCCTCTGCTCTTTTTGCCTTATTTAGTTCATAGTCGGAAGACGACGTATCAGTTTCGTAATATTTGAAGGCATAATATGGTTCAAGCTCCAAAACATTGATAGATGTCTTGTATATAAGAGCCACTGTATCCGAATAAAGGAGTATGTATTGAATTACAAGTGCAGGTGAGATAAAAGAGGTACTCATACTGCTTGAAGACTTTGCAGCTCTCTTAACATTCTCTTCAACAACGTACTGATAGACATTTTCAAATCCGCCCGAATATTCCGCCGTAGTATAGCCATTATTAAAGTCTAGATTAACCAGCTGATGAACAGAGTCAGAACTTCCATTGTATGATGAAGAAAATCTTCCCGTTTCGTAATCAAGTACGAACATGTTACTAAGAGCATAATTACCTCTTTCCTGAAGTGTGTTAAAAGAAGATGTAACTTTAGTTATACTTGAAGCAATACTTTCAGAACTGGAGAACATCGTTCCAAGACCGCTATCCTTGTCATAATCGCTTCTGTTCTCCGACATCATAATAATACCCATCAAATATAAATTGGGCTGATTACTTGAAATTAATGATTCGTCTCTTTTGGCATATAGGTTATAATTAACCATTCCTCCGCTGTAAATTTCCTCATATGATGAACCATCAGAAGAAGTATATACCTTTACGCTATTGGTAGATCCGCCTGTTATAGTTTTTCTTATAAGTCTCTTAGCATCAGCTACTGTGATATCTTTTATATCGCTATTGTCAGGAATATCGTCAAGAGCTGCAACAATGGCGTCATCGGCTATTCCGTCTGCAGAAACATATATTAGATTGGGCTGCGATGAAAGTGCCAATATCTCAGAATGTCTTGTGGATAAATCATCTGACAGGGTCGTAAGATCGATAACATTAACATAAGCATTGACAATATCATAGTTATCTGTCATTCCAAAAACATACTGTTTGAACCATTCATTATTGGTAAGCGTGTAGGTTGCATAGCCATAACCTTCGATATATTCGCCTGTGGATGGTTTAGTAGTTACGAATTTATATCTTGTATATGACTTGTAGTAAGAGTCAAATAGGTCAGTATCTACAACATAAGTCATGACTACGTTGCCGGATTCTTCTGCAGACGAAGCCAATACTGTTGTCGCAGTAGTACTTGCATATGAATCATCACTACTCTGTGCATATACCACAAGAGTTTTTGGCCAAAATCTATCTAAAATGCCAATGCCTAAATTTGAACTATTATAATTTCCTGTTACACAGCTATGGTTTGTTCCATACGTAGAGCCTGTCATTACTGACAAATTAGAATACTCAGTTCTATTTTCTCCTTTTGACAAGCCAGGTTCATCAGTACTGATAACTTCTTCTGACAAGCCAGGTTCATCAATGCTGATAGCGCCTTCTGACAAGCCGGTTTCATCAGAGACATCCGATCCTTCTGATTGATCTGAGTCATTGGATTCATCTGATTCATCTGATTTGTCTGATTCATCAGTATCTTCAGACAGTTCTTCTTCCTCTGCATTTTCATCATCGCTATTTACTACAGAACTGCTTCTTACGCTTCTGGTTCCGGATGAAGAACTTACCTCGTAATCTGTAGTTACATGTATAGTAAGTTCATAAGTATTGCCACTTGTTTCATACGTAATAGTAACAAGCTGTTCGCTTAGAGAAATGGAGAAATAGTTTGTACCACTTATCTCTGCGGCTTGTGTAACATTTCCATTATCAGTAGTTATAACTATTGTGCTAATATCTCCCTTTTGCGAGCTTATAACAATATAATATTCGCCATCGGCATAGCTAGTAAGCTCATAATCATATGCTTCTGCGCCATCAAGGCTTGGGTTTTGCGCATCATCAGATATGCTTGCATCACCAAGCGCTGCAGATAATACGAGCTTATTTACAGTAACAGACACTTCCTTACATGGATCTGATTCAGAGCCTGTAACATCATGTGATTCTCCATCCTCATCAGTGTATGTATAACCTGTAATTATAATCTTTATGATTCCGGCATTATTAAAATTACAGTTCAAAACCTCTGTATTACTATCATCATTTGATATATCCAGATACGAACTGTAATTTTCATCACCTTCTGCCTTATAAAAGGCTTCCCATGTGACCCCTTCAAGGCTATATACGCCTAAATCTGCATCGTAATCAAGACTTGCAACAAAACTAGCGCTATCACCTTCATAATAACTATCATCTTCATAGTCTATATTTATTCCAATATAACTGTCAGGATATATTACAGCTGTTACAACAGCTGTAATTTCGCTTTCTGAAGATGAGCCCGGAACAGTATATTCGCCCTTTATAGTAAGCTTAACTGTAGTCTTATTTGCAATTTCCTCTTTTACAGTAAAAATAAAATCTATATTATCGGTAAATAAATTATCAGGCAGTGATCCATCAATCGTGCCACTACTGTCTCCATTTTGTGTAAGATATTTATCGCCGCATTTAATTGAAGAAAAATAGCTGCTATAATCAGTTATGCTACTATCAGCATTGTCAACCACAAAGCTGTAAGACCAGCTTACTTCTACGCCGTTTTCATTTATCACTGATTTAAGAGCATCTGTAAAAGAAAGTGTCGATTGAGTGCTATTATCTGTCTGCACATCGCCAGATGGCGATGTAACTATTATCTGCGAAGGATCAAATACAAGACCATCACCACCAATTTCTATGTTGCAGGAGACTTCGTCGGAATAATCAATTCCGTTATAAGACGTTGTTACCGTCAAAGTTAACTTACATGAATTTCCATCCCCGGAAAAAGCATATATACCAATTCGAGACAAATCTTTTTTGGAAATACTCGTCTTATGATTATCAGTATCAGACATATATTCAGACAGGCTTGTTCCTTCTTCTATTTCGCTCTCATCATAAAGGTAGATGACTTCATCCTTATCAACTTCCCATGAGTATGTAATATCATCCGAAACAATACCCTGTAGAGTAACATTACCTGTAACGATACCACTTTCGCCATATTCTATGCTTACAATATCGCATAAATCCTCGTCATCTTCATCCTGATTTTGTTCTATCACGAATTCATCGCTATAGCTTAGAGTAGCGCTAATTCCTCTTTCCCCGCCAGAGCCCGCTGCAACAATGCAAAAATATCTTGCTATAACATTTTCACTTGAATCAGTTACAAGGCAGGTTACAAATGTTCTACCATCGCTTATAGCCGTAATTGTGGCATCATATGGAGACTCCGGATTATAGCTTACAGATGCAACCTTATCAGAATCTGTATAATTACCATCTTCTAACTTATATGAATCCGGTTTTGTACTTTTCATATACCAGGTATATGTATATGCAGAATTCTGCCCATCAGAAGGTATAGTAACGATCGTACTACCACTTATATCCAGGTTAATTGCAGCAACTGCATCAGAACAAAGCCTTAGATTTATATTTGAAGAGGTATTTTCTTTGACATAATAACCACCGCTATCTTCTACATAATACCCATGTACAAGGTCTCTCCCAGCAAGGCCTGTAGCTTGGTTGGTCCAGAACTGATTATATAATGGGCTTCCAAGGCTTTCTCCATTGTAGGGAATAATATCATAATAAAGAGGATGCTTTGGTGTGAGATCGTTTCCTGTAGTTGAGCCAATGATCCCGTTTTCTTGAAGCTGCTCAACAAGACTCGAAAGAGAATCTGTCGGGTCAAGATCTCCATTCGTTTTAGTTTCGTTAGTAATTGTCTCAAATTTTCTGAAAGGTTCCTGCCCACCTATAAGATATCCAATAGCTGCCTCTTCATCATCATCGCACACCTCTACAATCTGAAACTTGTTCATTGAAGGATACTTGATATAATAGTCAACAAGATCGCTCAAATCATCGAATACATCTGTTTTTGCCATAACTTCAATGGGCTTTGTAATAGCCATAGTTGCAGCAAGGATAAGCGCAAGAGATGCTGCTGATACCTGCGCAATTTTTGCTTTTAAAGTCTTTTTATGTAAATATTTTTTGGAAAAAAGCTTATGTTCTTTTTTCATCATACGCAATTCCCTACTGTTTATCAGTCATTTTAACAGTAATTGTGGTAGCGCTCGAAGACTCCCCGTTTATGTTAAGCTTAACAGTCCAGCTTGAGCCTTCTACAAAACTGTCAGTTGTTCCTATGACAATATATCCATTTGATTCATATACATTAACCTGCGAAGTCGAAGGATAAATTGTAATATTAATGGTTCCGGAATCAATACCTGTAAGCGTATAAGGTACCGAAACTGTCGTAACTCCGGCTGTTCCAACATATGTATATCCACTTGATGTAAGCGCTGATGCCTTAGCCGTAGTGGATGTAAATATAACAGCTGACGATGCCGGGGTTATGCTGACAGCTTTTATACTAACCGTTGCCGCTTTCTGAATTTTAGTTCCTGTCGATGAAAGCGTAGCAGTTGCAAGAACAGATACCGAATACGAATTTGAATATGAAATTGACGAATCTGCATAAAGAGTATTCCCGCTAAGTGTAATAAGGCTTCCAAGACCACCATCATCATATATTTCATACTCAACACTATACTGGGTATCATCGCTTAGATCGCTTACACTTGCGCTAAATGAAACAGACGAACCTCTTGTAAGTGTGCTTGAAGACGCTGTGACATACAAAGAGCCGGTCACTTCACCAATTGTTATCATGCAGGAACCTGTCAGCGTCTTACCAGCTATTGTTGCACTGGCGCTAACCTTGATAGTATCTCCCTCTTCCATTCCAAGAGGAACTGTGAGGTTTGCAACAGTCCCACTGGATGATATGCTTATACTGTCATACTGATCTGACGTTACCTCTACAGACCACGTGGGGCTTAGGGTCTCGCTCCCCATATTACTTCCAACAAGTGATGCAACAAAAGAAATTGATGTTCCTGAGACTACCGTATATGACACAGAATCATCATCCTCATCACTTCCGGTAAGATTTGATGCTGTAATCTTAAGCTTCTCATAAGTTGCTATGGATACGTATCCGCTTCCTGATATAGGGTCTTCATCTGTATTAGTTGCCACTACCTCCAGCTCTTTAAGCGTTTCATCCTGCCCTATATGCAGAACTCCGGTGGATGATTCTATATATGTTTCGCTCGAAGTAGGCGTATAGTCGCTGCTAATCGACCATGTGACTGTCTGACTTGGATAGCCTGTTCCTGTTACAGCTGCGCTAAAGGCTAGAGTTTCACCCTTTATTGCAGTTGTCGAAGAAGGGCTAACCGTAACTTTATTAGCTTTGGCCTTTGTTCCAAGTGATGATGACCATGTAAGATTAGACGTAATAGTTCCGGAATCTGCCAGATATGTAGTATTATTACGAAGTGCCAGATTGAAGCTTGTAGAATAGGACGCCGACAGATTCTTCATAGCAATATGGGTCGTAACAACAGTATTATCATCATTAATATCTACTAAAAAGTTTGTAACATCTTCTGCAAGAAGCGCCCAGGTACTGGGGATGTTACTCATTTTTTCCATACTATATTTAAATGATATAGTGCCATCCGAGCTTACACCAGCCTCAATATCTCCATCCTCTTGTTTTAATTCGTTATAAAAAATCTTATTGCCAGAATCAGATGAAGTGTCATCAGATTCTTCATACCAGACAATTATTCCTGCGTTATACACAGTTGTATCCGTGTCAAGTCGCTCGCTTCCGATGGCTACAAGACAAGCACTTGCCCCCTCCATTGAAGGTAAAAAATTAGTGACAGACGAAGAACTATTTTCAAACCATACTCCAAGATCTGCATTTAATATATAGGTCTGCATTTGATTTTTTAGAAGCTCTGCAGATGCCTGAAGTTCAACCTCGCTATTTTGGTGAGTATACTGGGTTGTAGCTGTTTGCATCAGACTAAAAATGCTCATGCCAATAATTGCAAGTATCGCAATCGCAACGACAAGTTCAACAAGACTGTAACCTGTATTTGGCATGAAAACATTGTTACTTGTATATCTTTTATATATATGCAATTTGAAATATTTCCAATTTCTTTTTTCCATATATTTTCCAAAGATTTGTTACAGCCAAAATCATAAAGGTTCAAGATAAATAATCACTTCTTGGTCCAATTACTGTATGTAACATAATTATCAACTGATACAGTTGCAGTGCTGCCACTATCATCACTACTATCAATAACAGCAAAATCCTCACCTTCTACAAAGAGATTTGCTACGCTATGTGTATTATCCGAATTAGGCAGATTAAGGACAGAACTAACCAGTTCTTCGTTGCTTTTGATTGTTACAGGCTTTTCAATATATACAGTTCCATCAGCAATAATCGTTCCTTCAAAGCTTTTGTCAACAATCACATCACCTCTTGTAATTACAAGGCATATACCATCGGCCAATTCGGAGATTTTAATTGTTTCATTTGAACTATCCGTAGCACAGGCATATACTCTTGGAGTGTCGCCATCATAGAAAGTACAGGTTGAATTTCCAACAATGGACTTCATTTTATCTTCATCAACAATCAGGTTATCGAATACATCATTACTTTTCTGTGAACTTGTCATAGTTGAATAATTGACAGATAATATCCTGCAAAGCGAATCATAGCTGTAACCATAAGTCTTATATTCAGACAGAAGTTCACTTGTATAATCTTCATCATCAGCACTTTTTAGTATATATCTGGCACTTGTTCCTTCTACATAATTGGTATTGGGATACAATAGATTTCCTGCGATATTAAGCCTGTAATCGCCAACAGTTCCATTTAAATTTACAACATTCTTGTTGATAGAAAATGCCTTAATATAATTACTTATGTATGCATCCATTTTTTCATAAGATGTCTGATAATAGTCTTTGAAGAATTCTCCTGCTGCCTCTTCTGACTTAAAATTCATATAATAATATCTCCAGCCGGTATTCTGCGGAATAACAACTTCGTAGTAATCTTCATATTCTCCGCTACTATTTAGGCCAAAATAATCCGAAAGATATGCTCCGCCAAGAGAGTCAATCGCCTGTTCGATGTTAACTTCCACAATTTTATCGGAGGTATAATCGCCTCCTGCATAATTTTCAATATATCTGTTATATTCTGATTGAGATACCGGGTTCTTGCCTATTATGGCCTTTTCTCCTCCTGCTATCCATCCTATACACTCAGGCGGCACAAGATATGCAATCTGATTTGCTTTGCTTGCAAGAGATTCGCCCATCACTATATCATTTGAAACAGCAAGGTCAGTCGATGTACCAAGACTTGCAGATTGCACGCTGTTTTGAGCATCGGCTCCATTTGAATATACTAAAAAATGGTCTGAATCAGAAGTTCCTATATATGCATCTCCGGCAAGTACAAGCTGTTTTAAACCGGAGAGATTCAATGTGGTCTTTACTCCGTTTATATTGATAGAGCTATTATTGGCAGCAAGACCGGTTGTACCTGTTCCATAGCCAAAATAAGAGCCTGATAACTTAACAGCTGCAGTATTACCTGATAGATTTAAATCGTCGCTCAAATAAGTAAGTCCATTAATATATAGATTGTATGAACCTATATCATCGCCCATTGAAATTACCGAAGAAGCCGCAGCAGAATCATTAGAAAATCCGCTTATCGTAGCCCCAGTCGGAATCGATGCATTAACCTCTATCCCGCTAGCCCATACTGATGGCAATGTAACATCTCTTGTTGCGCTGCTGGTATCATATACAACATTCATATAGCTTTGTGAACCGCCGATGTATATTTCTCCTCCTGATACAATATAATCGCAGTTATTAAAGGTAAGGCTGCCAAAACAAGGTTCACCTGTCGTTGAATATCCAATATATATTCCGTCACCAACTCCGGTATCTTCAGAGGATCCTGATGTTGTCTTTCCTTTATATGCACCGGCAAAAAGGTTTGAGGACTCAATCTTTACACCTTGAGCCGAAACAAACAATCCATTATTAGCAACCATACAATAATCCACAAGCTGCGGCATAGATAAGGTATCGCTAACTCCAATATTTGGAACAGCAATATCTATATCCGTTTGAATAATTGAAATATCACTATTACTTGCATCAAAATATGTAACTCTGACATCCTGAAGTGTAATATGATCCGAGTACAAGACCAGCTTTCCGCTTTCATAATTACTATCTCCCGATGTTATCTTGATACAGTTTTCCGAAGAGTCCGCAAAGCTGTCACCTTCAGAAAGTACTAAAGCAGACACGAACTCTTTAAGCATATCAATACCATATAAGCCCGTCTGATTACCCCCATAGCACAGACCGCTTTGAGCTATATCACTCGAATTATGCTCTGATACAAGAAAGGAAAAGAAAACATATTGAAATCTGTCTTTCCTTTCCTCATCTACATATTGGGAATAATTCTGCATGACATCAAGGTAGCCCTTAGTGACAGCTGTTGAAACCTTAGTTTCTATTCCTACCTTAATTTCATCCATAGCTTTTTCTGCAGAATAGAATGTATTCTGTGCTTGATAATCTGCTGCCCTCATCTGGAAATTATATAAAGCCATATACATAAGCATAGACAAAAGAAGTGCGACAAACCCCATAACGACTATTACCATAACCATAGAATAGCCGTTGTTGTCTTCTTTAAAAGATGTTTTAT
>ERZ842401.2430-NODE-2430-length-24985-cov-57.796631_pt1 | contig 24985 bp, 16 predicted proteins | sample MGYA00521270_ERZ842401 | MGnify/ENA primary metagenome ERZ842401 (study PRJEB31892, sample SAMEA3878208) | bioreactor metagenome | biome: Moose rumen | place: Sweden | collected 2011-10 | study: EMG produced TPA metagenomics assembly of the PRJEB12797 data set... | reverse complement strand
GCATGCAGAACTGGGAGGACGTGCGACTCCTGGACTATTACTATGTAGACAAGACACGCTTCATCCCCCTGATAGAAGAGGCCAACCACTACTTCTTCTTCATCCGTCCGCGACGCTTCGGTAAGTCGCTGCTCATGAACATGCTGCGGCAGTACTACGATGTGAACAAGCGGGAATTGTTCCAGCGCCTCTTCGGCGACCTGTGGATAGGGCAACACCCCACGCCGATGCACAACCAGTACCTGGTGCTGCACCTGAACTTCGCAGCATTCTCGGGCGACATGGAGGGCTACAAGGAGCGCATGGATGACTACTGCAACACACAGTATGTGTTCTTCATCCGCAAATACAGCAGTCTGCTGCCAGCGAATGCCTTAGACCTGCTTAAAGAGAAAGAGGGGGCCGCCAACCAACTCGACGCGCTGGTAAGGATGTGCGCCGAGGCCGGACAGAGCGTCTACCTCTTCATCGACGAGTACGACCACTTCACAAATGCCATCCTGGCCGACGCCGCCACCGAACGCGACTACAAGGCCGAGACGCACGGCACGGGCGCCTTCCGCGCCTTCTTCGACGCCATCAAGACAGGCACCGACTCGGCCATCAAGCGGTGCTTCATCACCGGCGTAAGCCCCGTGACGATGGACGACCTGACCAGCGGCTTCAACATCGGCACCAACTACACCACGCAGGCAGACTTCAACGCCATGGTGGGATTCACGGAGCAGGAGGTGCGCGAGATGCTCGACTACTATCGGCAGTTCTACACCTTCCGGCATACCACCGACGAGCTGATCAGCCTGATGAAGCCATGGTACGACAATTATTGCTTCAGTCCGAGATGTCTGAGCGAATCACCCTTGTTCAACAGCGACATGGTGCTCTACTTCGTCTACTTCTATACCAAGGACGGTGGACGCTTCCCCGACCAGATGCTCGACACGAACATCCGCACCGACTACTCAAAGCTGCGCATGCTCATAAGAAAGGACAAGGGCTTTGAGCACGACGCCAGCATCATACAACACATCGTGGAGACGGGCGGCATCACTGCCGAGCTGAAGGACCACTTCCCCTCGGAGGGCATCACCGACCCCGATAATTTTGTCTCGCTGCTCTACTACTTCGGCATGCTCACCATTGCGGGCAGCAGCATGAAAGGAGTGAAGTTCCGCATACCCAACCAGACAGTGCGTGAGCAGATGTACGGCTATCTTACCGCCACCTACCGCGAGAACGACCTCGACATCAGCGACTACGAGCGCAACCGTCTCATGGTCAACATGGCATCTGACGGCGACTGGCGCCCCTTCTTCGAGTTCATCGCCGAGACGCTGCGCCGCTTCTCTTCCAACCGTGACAAGGGCAATGGACGGAGCAGCGAGAGCCGCCAAGCTTGCTTGGATGGCCGAGTCGCGACGGACAAAGACGAAGTCAAGGGCGAGGCCTTCGTCCATGGTTTCACCCTGGCACATACCTGTCTTACCAAGCTCTACCTGCCCGTCAGCGAGCTGGATGCCGGTGCCAAGACAACCGTCGGCGACACCATTGTCACGGGCGGCTATGCCGACATCTACCTGCAGCCCATGCTGAACATCTTCCCCGACATCGCTCACAGCTACGTCTTAGAACTGAAGTACCTGCCCGCCCGCGCCACCGACGCCGAGGTGCAGAAGGCTACAGAGCAGGCCCGCGAACAGATTACTCGTTACGCCGAAAGCGTTCATGTGGAGCGCACCATAGGCACCACCCGGCTTCACCGCCTCGTCCTCCTCTGGCACGGCATAGAGCTGGCCGTGGCCGAGGAGCTGTAGGCACCGATGAAACCGCCGCTTTTTTGAATAGACCTTTATAACTGTACAGAATGAATAACAAACACTTAACATCTAGTATACTTATATGTTGCCTATTTCTTTTCTGCTCATGCGCCACACTCTTTTCTGGTCGCAATGCAGACGTGTGGGTAACGGGTAACACAGAGAAACCTGTCACTATCAAGACAACCACGAACGTGTATGAGAACGTGGATTTGCCTAAAACAGTAGAGGTTAGGCGTAAAGATCTTAAAGAACCCATAGTTGTCAGTACGGACTCTACGACAACGGCATCGTTAACGCCAGGAAGCAAAATAAACGGCTGGACCATAGCCAACCTCTTCGGCTTTGGACTGGTCGGCTTTGCTGTTGACGGCCTTACCGGCAGCATCAATGCACCCCGCCATGATTCTTTCCATGTAAGCATGACGCCAACGGGGCAATTCGAAGTGACGACGAAAGATTCAGGCAAGGTGCGCCAGGCAAGGCAGACCTGCCGCCATGAGATAGGCCTGCGTTTCGGCTTTCCATCTTCGTTGAGCAACGGGAGGCATAAAGACCTGTATAACACGCTCTTATCGGGAGGCTACATGGACGACACATACATACACTATTTCGGTCCTTTCGCATTGACAGCCAACTACTATTATCACCTTGATTCTCAATGGGCAATAGGCCTCAGCTATAGCTACGGCTATGGATATACGAATTTCCAAATGGACATGCCTGGCACAGCCAGTGCAACAGAGCATGATAATCTTCTTTTGAGGTCGCATGCCATCATGCCGTCGGCAAAGTGGTACTGGGGCAGTAGCATCGGCATACCTTGGATTTACTCCCGCGTGGCTGCTGGTTGCAATGAACGCCACATATACTTGGAAGAGTCGGGTTACTATCCCCATGTGGCATCTATAGACGAAAAGAAAATCATGTTTGCTTATCATGTGACACCGCTTGGTGTGGAGATAGGGAGTGGGCATCTCCGCTTTCAAGCAGAGATTGGTTATGGCATCGAGGGCGTATTCGCAATGGGAATGGCCTATCACTTCTGATGAATCCTTTCTTAGCACAGGTGCGGCCACGTGCGTCCAAACTTGTACTCGTGCAGTTTCATCAAGCAGCAATGCAGGGCAAACGCATGCCGGACAATATATGGATGGAGCTACGGCAACTTGTCTATAGCTGTTGCAGACACCGATGAAACCGCAGTATTTTGAATGGTGTGAAATTTGTGAACTGCTTTTCTTTGGCTGTTACATGGCTTTTTCGTACCTTTGTGGCGTTTTTATGTATTAACCTTTCTGCTGCATAAGTCAAAAGAAACAACAAACAGATACCGCTATGAGAAAAATTATTTTTATGGCCGCCGCACTGCTGGCGGCACTTGGCATGCAGGCACAGGACGATTTTGTGGCGCCTCCAACGATGCCTGAGACAACTGTGACGAACGATGAGGTGGGCGCCACCTACATCAAACCGCTGATAGGCGCCACTTTCTCCAGACCACTGGCCGACGACACAAACGGCATAAGTGGGAAATGGGGCCTGACAGTGGGCGGCGAGCTGATGCGACGCACCAGCAAGTACGTTGGCTTCTCGCTGGGTGCCATCTATTCACAGCAGGGCTACGAGGTGAAGGGTACGACTGGAACCAAGATGAACATCAACTACCTGAACTTTCCCCTGCTGATGAACGTCTACCTGGCCGACGAGATTTGCCTGAAGGGCGGCGTGCAGCTGGGCGTACTGCTCAACGCAGAGGCTTCGGCAAAGGCAGACAATCCGCTGGGCAGCTATGTGGACATTGACATGTCATCCGCCCATCGCTCTACCGACTGGTCGCTGCCCGTTGCCGTCTGCATCACAACGGAGATAGGCGTAGAGTTTGAGTTCCGCTATGCCTACGGCATCTCGAGCTTCGAGAAGAACCGCATCACCTTTCAGGGGCAGACCATCAATAATGATGACCCAGCCCACAACAGTGTGTTCAGCCTTACCGTGGGCTATCGCTTCAAGCTCTGACCAAACAGTAACTTTGTGGCGTCTTTCTATTTCTAACACATAGAAACAATAACCGAAACTAAAAATGAAAAATCCATGAAGAAAGTAATGATGTTAATAATGGTAGCGGCAATGGCACGGCAAGGGGCGATGAGGCATGGTTCACGGGGCGCTATTCAAACGGCATCTATGCTGTGATAAGGTCTAATATCCATCGCAGCCTTGACGAACAGAGCAACACGGGCGAGGCCATGCATGCCTGGCTGGTATACAACTTCATGCTGGACAGCAACTTCACGCTGGTCTTCAACGACGATGCCACCGCCATCAGCGATGCATCAGCTGCCGAGACAGCCGACTGCAGTGCCATCTCCGACCTGCAGGGTCGTCGCCTCGCTGCCAAGCCCCGCAGCGGTCTCTACGTGAAGAATGGCAAGAAGTTCTTGGTCCGTTAGTTTATTAGACTGTGTCGGACAGAAGAAGCCAGGCGGCCTGGAGCATTGCGCTCTTGGCCGCCTGGCTTTTATGTGAATGTGTGTGTAACGGTTAGCGCACCTGCTTGCGAATGCTACCATCGGCACTGCGGATAATGCTGATGCCGCGGACAGGAGCACTGACGCGCTTGCCATCGAGCGTATAGATGGTCTCAACGCCCGTGACGGGACTAACGAAATTGGTGATTCCAACGGTGCTGGCGTCGGTGCTGTAGGCACTCAGGCCACCGAACTCGTTGACAGCCTGCACACGATAGTGGGGACCAGTCTCGGCATCGTACTCGCAGTCGGTGGTGAAGCCTACCACCTGGCCATCCTTGGTGATGACGTAGCAGATGGCGTATGGCACCGGCTGCCACGACAGCTTACCCTCAGACAGTGTGACGGCGGGGGCGTCGCAGGCCTCGGTCATCAGGTCGGGCTGCCAGTTGTCGTCGCCGCTCATGACGTTCTTCAGCGTGTACTCGGCGGCCTCCTCGGCGGTCAGCGTGTTCTTCACTCCATACTTCTCCGTCAGCGAGCCATCGCTGTTCTTATAGTAATAGTACGACTCGCGCTGCGAGAGGTCTACGGGGTTGCCGTTGACGTCGACGGTGTTATACTCGGCCCACAGTGCAGGCAGACCGCCCATGTTGTTATACCAACCCTTGGCAGGAATGTTGATGTAGGTCTGCAGGTTGATGAACACGGTCTTGGGCTCGTTGTGCCAGGGGCGTCCGAGCCAGATGTCGGTGACGTCCACGCCGGGGTGGGCGCGCAGGATGTTGTTCTGGAACACATAACCCCACTTCACGTCGGCACCGTGCGAGGGAGCCACGATGTAGCCACCCGAGGGACGGTTGATCTCCAGCGTGTCGCCGTCGAGATAGACGTTACCGCTGTTGTAGATGAAGTCTACGGCACCCTCGATGAGCGAGTTCTTGATGTAGTGGCGGTTGTTCGAGGTGGAGGTGGTGATCCACGTGTCCTGGTAGGAGAGCAGGCGCACGTTGTTCATGGCGATGCGGTCGCCACCGGTGTTCAGGGCCAGAGCCTGCGGACCGGCCTGCTTCTCGTGGCCGTAGATGTTCTCCATGGTGAGACCCTCGATGAACACGTTGTCGCTGTTCACCACGACGGTAGCACCCACGCTGACGTGCACGGCATTGTCGCCGCCCGAGAGACGGTCGTCCTTGATGACCACGCCGTCGCGCGTCTGGCCGATGAGGTGTATGTAGGGCTTCGTCTTGGGAATGTCGACATGCTCCTTGTAGTCACCGTTCTTGACAAAGATGAGCCAGGGCAGTGCGCGGCCTGCGGGGGCAGCGTCGATGGCATCCTGAACGGTGGTGTAGACACTGCCGGTGAAACCGTCGGGGGCAATGCCGTTGGCATCGACCACGGCGTCGTAGAGGCGGGCCTCAGGCTGCTGGCGCTCCATGGTGGTGAAGCTGATGGTGGTGGCGGCCACGGCGTTGCCGCTGCGGCTCAGCAGCACGCCCTCGGGCAGCTGGAAGGTGTAGCCGGTGTTGTACTTCAGTCCGCTGTACTTGAACACAGCGCTCTTGCCGCTAATGATGGGAGCAATCTCCTCGACGGCGGAACCGTCGAGCGCAGTGAGGGTGGCCTTGCCTGTGCCGGCCTTGATCTTGTTGTCGAAGTTGAGGATGATGCTGCCGTTGGCGCTCACGCCGGTGGCACCCTCGGCGGGGTTGCTGCTCACGAGCGTTGCCACCTGATCGGCAGCACCGCTGGCATCGGCCGTTACGAAGATGTTGCCGATGCAGAGACCGTCGTAGTCGGTGTCGGCACCCACCAGACCGCTGCTCTCCACACCCATCCAGCGGATGTAGACACGCTCCTGGTCGTTGGCAGCCTCAGGCAGCTGGAACTCGCCGTCCACCCAGCCCGACTTCAGCTCCAGGTCGCCGGCAAACTCGCCGAACTTGGTGAAGTTCTGTCCGTCGAGCGAATACTCCACGTCGAAGTTCTTGTAGGTGTTGTAGCTCACGCCCATGCCGTTGCTGAGCACGAGGTTGGTGTAGCCCTTCGACGAGAAGGAAATCTCGAAGTAGTAGCCCTCGGAGCGCAGCTTCCAGATACGTGCGCCGGGGCGTCCGTTCTCGAAGCCGTTGCTGATGCCGCGTGTGAGCCATCCCTGCGTGGTGCCGTCGGCCTTGCGCAGCGACAGCATGCCGGCGTTCTCGGTGTCGGCCTTGTAGTCGGCGGCGCGGTCCTTGGCAGGCTGGTCGTAGTAGAGGTCCCAGCCCACGATGTAGTCAACGGCAGAGAAGTTGGCCGTGATGTTCTTCTCGGCATCCATGCGGATGGTGCGCTCGGCATCGGTGGTGTTGTCCTCCCAGCCTATGAAGGTCAGGATCTTGTTGTTCGAGACGGTGAGCTTCACGTCGTCGCCCTCTTCATACATGCGCTTGCCGTCGATCATCGTGCCCTCGGGCTGCACCTGCACCAGGTTGGGCTGTGCGCCCTCGGTCAGGGTGAGGTTCAGTGCGTAGGTGTTCTTCTGGCTGAAGGTGGCGGTGAGGTTGGTGTCCTCGTTGATGTTGAAGGTGTAGGGGTTCTCTGTAGACACGGTGTTGCCCTCGGCATCTACCCATGCTGCGAAGTGGTAGCCGAAGTTCTCCTCGACGGCGAGTGTCACCTCGTCGCCCTCGTCGAAGGTGTCGGCGTTAGGCGTAATCTTCAGCTTGCCGGCATCGGCGGGGTCGAGCGTCACGCTGAGCGTATAGTGAGCCACGTCCTCGGTAGTGCCGTTGACGGTGCCCTCGATGACTACGTCACCATAGCCCACCTGCTTGGTGTCGAGCAGGCTGTAGAGGTTCAGGCGCAGGCCGCAGAGGCCGTCGCTGGCCTTGGCCCCGCTGACGTCGTGGCTGTAGTCGGTCACGTCGTTGTTGCGGGCCGACTGAATGCCTTTTTCAATGGACACGGTGGTGCCGTCGCTGTTCACCCAGGTCACGTCGGTCTTACCGCCGTTGGTGCCGTAGCGGGTGGTCTTGAACGAAACCTTCGTCGGGGTGAAGGTGAGGCCCTTGGCGGGAATAACGTAGAACGTGATGGCGTTGCCGTCGTTAGCTTCCGACTCGTTGCTCACCGAGGGGTTGATCTTCGACTGGTTAAGGCTGACGCCGTTGTAGTAGACGTTCTGGCCCAGCTCAGTGTAGTTGTTCTTGAACCAGCCCTCAGTGCCCTCGCTGTAGGTGCCGGTCTGTCCGTCCTTGCCCTCGTCGAAGGCGAAGGTGACGGTGGCCGTCTGGTTGTCTACAGTCTCGGCAATGAATTTCTCCTTGCCCTCAAAGCGGAAGTTGTTCACGTTGGCCGTGGTGCCGTTGCCGCCCACGCTCTTGAAGTTGACGGTCAGCAAGTAACGGCCCTTCACCATCTCGCCGGTGCGGAAGTTGTAGGTCTTCGAGGCCGAGTCCCAGTTGCCGTTGTTCTCTATCTCAACGTCCTGGTTGCACACCTCCTGCCCGTCGGCATCGGTGATGACGAAGTTCAGCGTCACGTTGCTCTGCTGTGTGCCGGCGGTGAAGGTCACGTCGTAGTAGGCAGCGTTCATCTGGTTGTCCAGCTTGTAGACGGCATAGTCGCCGTTGTTCATCCAGTCGATGTGGTGGTCGGTGCCGAACGAGGCACGGCTGCCGTGCAGCTCGCCGTTCTCCATCACCCAGGGATTCTCGTCGGTGGTGGGAATGACGTTCACTATCTCCACCTCGCTGAACTGAGCCACTACGGTCATGGCCTCGTTCACGGTGATGGCGGCGGGGTTCTCAGTTGAGAGCACAGTGCCGTTGGCATCCTGCCATGCCGTGAACTCATAGCCCTTGGCAGCCGTGGCTGTGAAGATGACGTCCGTGCCGGGAGCCACCAGCGTAGCGCTGGCAGTGGCCGAGCCTGCTCCTGCGGGCTGCACCTCGGTGGTGACGAGGCAGAGGTCGCCCACCTCAATCTCGTTGAACACGATGTTGTTCACGTTCGAGGTGTAGCCGCCGCCGCTGAGGAAGTTGACCACGAAGGTCTTCTCGCCCTCGGCCATCTGGCCTGTGGTCACGGTGTAGGTCTTGAAGCTCTGCCATCCGTTGGCCTCCACGTTGACGGTCTTGTCCAGTTCCACGTTGCCCGTGGCATCGTCGGTGATGACCAGTCGCAGGGTGTTGCCAGCATTGGCCGTGGCAGCACCGAGACTCAGCTGGTAGACGGCCCCGGCCTTGGTGTTGTTCAGGGCGAAGGTGGCCGAGCCGGGGTTGCGGAACGAGTCAAACTGTGGCACGTCTACGCCATCGGTTTTCACCACGCCGTTCACCAGCGTGGCCTTCGACAGATCGAGGGCTGCGTCGGTGGGCAGGCTGATGGCGTTGGGGTTGGCCACATACTCCTCGCCGGTGATGGTGAGGTAGTCCAGGTTCCAGTTCGATGAGAAGCCGTTGCCGTAGATGAGGCGCACGATGACGTCGTCCTTGTTGACGGCGGGCACGCTCAGTGTGCCCTCGTTGTAGGTCCACCATGTGCCGGCGGTGGTGTAGTCGCCGCACTCGGCCCAGGTCTGACCGCCGTCGGTGCTGACGACGCCCTTCATCGTGGCTTCGGCACTGCCGCCAAAGGCACAGGCCAGTTTCATCTCGATGTTCTTGTAGCCCTTGGTAGAAAACTGCACCTCATAGTAGTTGTTGTGCAGCGACGGGTCGGTGTAGGTGGTGAGGTCGTTGGCCTCGGTGTCGTTCACCACGCGGAACACATGGTTCTGCCAGCCCGAGCAGAGCTGCCAGTAGCGGCTGGTCTTGCCCGTGAGGTAGAAGGGCTTGGTGATGTCGGCCGACTGGTTGGCCACGAAGAGCGGCTGTCCGGCATTGAACCACTGGGCACCGATCTCGACCCACTCGCCGCCGTTGGGCGTGTAGACGTTCTCCTCCACGGTGTAGCCCGTGTTGAAGGTCCAGCTGGCCAGCTCCACCGGGTCGGCCTGCATCTGCAGGGTGCCCAGGGCCATGGCAGCCAGGCTGAGTAAGAATTTGTTCTTCTTCATAGGTTTGTTGTTTATTAATTAAAAGATAACTTTCCTTGTTGTGCCGTCGCTGTTGCGAACAATGTTCACTCCGCTGCGATAGGTGTTCTGCTGGCGACCCTGCAGGTCGAAGAGCTGAGTGGTTTGCTGCGACTCTGGTGTTACGGACTGGATAGCGGTAGCGGTTGCGTCCTGGGCCATGCCGTGTATGGTGAGGTCGGAGAGGCAGATGGTCTTGCCTGTGGCAGCGCCGTTGTACCAGGGGTAGACGCGGACCAGCAGCTCCTGGCCCTCAGTGAGCTTGATGACGGGCTGCTCTTTCACGTACTGCATGTTGTTGGCGGGCATCTTCTTCATCTCGAAGATGGTGGTGCGGGTCTCGAAGTTGTCGGTGCTATAATATATGTGGCAGCACATGCCGTTGCCGCCGCAGCCGCATACGAAAAGGCTAATCTCGTCAATGCTGAGTGTGGTGCCGATGGCGGGCTTTATGCCCCACTGTATGTAGCGCTCGGGGTTGTCGTCAATCTCGTCGGCAGGCCATGCATCGCCAGTGAGCAGGTTGCGCTGAGTCTTGCGGGTAGCCTCGTAGCCGGTCCAGTCGGGCCATGTGGTGTTGGCATTGGGGTTGGAGTAGCGCTGCACGTACATGCCTGTCCAGCTCTCGGGAATCACGGTGGCGGGGCCTTCCAGCACGTAGCTGTCGTCCTTCTCCAATCGCCAGTAGGCCTTCACCTCGGTGCCACCCTCCAGAACTACGGCCGTGGCCGTGACAGGAATCTCGATGGTCTTATCGCCCGATGAAATGGCTATTTTTCCTTCCTTCGTGCCATTCTCGGTGAGGGTCACCTGGGCATAGAAGGTCTGGATGAGCGTTGAGGCCTGATAGGCCACGTTGAGGCTGCTGCTCCAGTTGGTCTTGTCGGTGCTCAGCTCGATGCCCTCAGTAGCGGTCACTGTTACGCTGCCGCTCTCGGGCTGCAGGCCGAAACCGCTCAGGGTGTACTCCTTCTGCAGCGACTGACCCTTGTAAGCCTGTCCGAAGTCGCCGTCGAGGGGTGTCACGCTGAGGTCAACGGGAATGGTGATGTCGTCCTTCAGGATGCCCTGCTGCTGCATCATCTGGGCACAGGTGCGAGCCACAAGTAGCGCGCCTGTGGTGTTGAAATGAGTAGAGCCCTCGCCGTCGAAAAGCAGCTCGTGGCACTTCGTGTCGCCGTAGCTCTCATACAGTTCGGCGGTGGCGCTGGTCAGGTCGATGAAAGGAACGTTCTCTTCCTCGGCCAGCTTCTGCATGTGGTAGGTGTAGTCCATCGTGTGGTCGTCGGCAGCCACCTTGTTGCCCGTGGTGGGGCCTTTGTCGGTGAGCACAGAGAACGAGTCGCCCAGGTCGTGACGGCCGTTGCGGCGAATCTTGCCACCGTTGAAATAGCTGCGGCAGACGGCACCCACGAGGATGGGCTGTGCGCCCAGGGCCTTGGCCTCGTCGCAGATCTTCTTCAGGTTCTCTTTGTAAGTGGTGCTGGGGATGGAGCCACGCAAGTCGACGGCAGCGGCAGCCGCTGCATCGCCGATGCTCTCGTAGTAGGCTTTCAGCTGGTAGCCGTCCATGCCACCGTTCTTCTCGTCGTTATGGGCGAAGGAGATGATGACGTAATCGCCTGCCTCCACCTGCTTCTTGGCGGTCTGCCACAGCTCGTTGTAGCCGCCGTAAGAGTCGCGACCGCCCTTGGCATAGTTGATCGAGGTCCAGCCGTTGGTGAGGAACTGGCCAAAGTACATGCCCCATCCACGGGTCACTGTGGCATTTTCGTCGTAGGGCGCCATGGTAGAGTCGCCCAGCGTGTGTACTTTCTTAGCCTGCATGCCGCCACCAAGAACGAGCAGGGCTGCAGCCAGGAATGCTTTGAAATACTTTTTCATTTGCTGTTAGTTGGTTATTGTTAGTAGATTTTGATGGTGCAAAATTACTTTGCGCGAACCAAGAAAAGGTTGAAAATCGCGTCGAAGACTTGGATTTTTGCGTCGCAAGATACTTTTCACCCACTCTTGACCAGCTTTTCACCCCCACAGGGATACATGCCATAAAAGCCATAAAAACAGAAGCTAAGCAGAAAGAACGGCACTTACAATGTATAACGCAAAAGGAGGGCGTGCCAAATCTGACACGCCCTCCTTTTGCGGGTCTCAACCTTGCGTGTTCTTAAAATCGGTGGGCGACTGGCCAGTGGACTGCTTAAAGCACCGACTGAAATACTTGGGATCACTGAATCCGCAGCGATAGGCCACCTCGCTGACGGTGAGCGAGGTCTGTGCAAGCAGCTGGCAGGCACGTTTCATGCGAGCTTCGCGCAGGAAGTCGGCAGGCGTAACACCCATAAGGCTCTTCATCTTGCGCTGCAGCACCGAACGGCTGACGGCACAGGCCTCGGCCATCTGTCCGATGTCAGCCTCGCTGTTGTCCAGGTTCTGCTCGACAAAGTCGAGGATGTGGCGGATGAAGGGGTCGCTGGTGTCAGGCTCCTGCACAGCAGCGTGCTGTGACTCGTGGCCGTTACCGGCAGGCTGCGGCTCGACCACTGCTGAGGCCTGCTCTACCAGTGCCAGGTATTTGGCCAGGGTTAGGCGACGCTGTCTGTTGATGCGTCTTATATATAATAAGGTATAGGTAGCCACGCCGACGATGCCCATGATAAACAGCGCCAGCAGCACAAAGGGCCACGGTGTCTCCCAGAACGTGGGGCGCGCGATGATAGTGAGATGGCGCATGTTGTCGGCTGGCTGACCATCGGCATTGGTAGAACGCAGGTAGAGCTGGTAGGTGCCTGGTTTCAGGTCGAGCAACGTGACGTTGTGGTTGCTGCCCAGGTTGTTCCAATGCGTAGAGTCGCTACCCAGGCGGAACTGATAGCGAATGGCACCAGGGTCGGAATAGTCGAGTGCGGCAAAGTGAATGGTAAGGCTGCGCTCAGAGGGCACGAGCATAAGTGTGTCGAGATCGTCGACATCCATACGCAGACGTCCACCTTGCAGCTGTATCTTAGTGAACACCAGTGGCGGACAATAGGAACTCTTGTGCAACTTGTCGGTGGCAAGGGTAAAAGCGCCACTGAGCGTGGGGAAGAGCCAACGTCCCTCGCCGATGAGCAGGGGCGCAGACTCGCTGAAGCGATATACCTGACGGAAGAACCGATGATCGAAGCTCTCCGAGCGGTGATGGTAAAGGTCGAGCAGTGTGAATTGCATTTGTCCCATGACCAGCAGTCGGCCGTCGGGCATGAAGGTCACTGACTGCAACATATCCGACGGCAGCTGTCCAGACCGAGCATCGTAGTGGCAGAAGGTGAGCGTGTCAGCCCATAGATTGTCGGAGAGCAACTGACAGAGCCCCCCCGTCTCGGTGCTAACGAAGATGTGCTGTCCCTGCACATCAACGGCAACATTCATGGTGGCGTTGCAGCTCAGGCTGGTGGGGCGGTTAGGCTCCTTGACATGACGGCGAAACTGACACAGATTAGGGTCAGCATTCAGACGGCCCACAATAAGGCCCTCAGTGGTAGTGGCCAGCAGTGTGGGCGACTGCTGCCAGTCCAAGATGCAGATGTTGCGCACACGCTGGCATACATTCTTGGGATAGCCCGACGGCTGGCAGACAAGAGGGGTGTCGCTGTCGTAATCAACCACACATTGCAAACCGGCGCCGAGCGTGGCCACCCACAGCAGTTTGTTGCGAGGGTCGGCCTTCAGGTCGTAAACGCCCACATCAGCAAAGCGGTCTATATGCTTCACGTCGAAGCCACCTCCGCCCATTTTCTCGCGCAGACGGAACAGCCCCTCGGGTTTACATCCTATCCATATATCGCCGTCGGGTGTCTGAGCAAAGCAATAGGGCTGAGCATCAAAACGCTGATAGCTCTTCGAAAGCGTGCCAGAAGAGCCGACGAAGCCGATGAAATCGAGGTTTTTGTCGTACAGTCTCAAGACGCCATCTTGCTTTGTGCCCAACCAGATTCGGCCCTTATTGTCTTGTGCTACGCAGCGCACCATAGCCTGCGGCTCGATAGTCAGCGGCACTTCGTGGCGCTCACGATAGGCATAGCACGAGAGCACGTCGTCGAGCACGCGCCATTCCAGCCCTTGCGGGTCGGTATATTCTAATCCACCGTCCTTGAACACGCCACGCTGTGTTTGAGCCAAATGCAGCTGCTCTGCTTTCTGTCGCTCAGCATCGGATGCAAGGTCGCAAAAGCGACAGCGTGCCACGTCGAAGCGATAGGTGCCGTCATCAGTCAGGCAATAGAGGTCGCCGTTATCGGCCAACCACACGTCGCGCAGACGGTCGGTGGTCATGGTGCATCCATCGCCGGGCTGCGGTTTGAACTGCACGAACTCGTAGCCGTCGAAGCGGCACAAGCCGTTCCACGTAGACAACCACAGCATACCATTGCTGCCCTGCACGATTTCGGTAATGTGGCCTTGCAGCATACTGTTGGTCTCGTCGTAGCTATGCAGTCGCCAACGCTCCTGTGCATTGGCGGCAATGGCAGCAAAGGCTGTAGCCAGAAGTAAGATAAGTCTCATGCCAATAGTGTTCTTGTCGATTCAAGTATATCGGTCAGCTCGGCCATAGTGGTGGCGCGCAGCATGGCGATGCGTGTGGGCCTGAAGTTTGGAATGCCCTTGAAGATGGGGGTAGCGGCCAGGTGGCGACGTGTGTGGATGATGCCTCGCGGCTCGTCGATCATCTCAACGTTGATGCGCAGAAGCTCCTCGAGGACGTCGAGCTTCTGGCTGAACGTCAGTTGCTCGCGACTGAAGAGCCAAGGACAGCCAAAGGTGGCACGGCCTATCATCACAGCATCGACGCCATAGGTGTCGAACGCGCAGTCGGCATCGTCCTGGGAGGCGATGTCACCATTGCCTATGATGGGTATAGTGATGCTGGGGTTGCGCTTCACCTCGCCAATAAGCGTCCAGTCAGCCTGGCCCGTATACATCTGCGAGCGGGTACGTCCATGGATGGTGAGTGCCTGTATGCCGCAGTCTTGCAGCTGTCCTGCCAGGTCGGTGATGATGAGTTGGTCATGATTCCAGCCAAGCCGTGTCTTGGCAGTGACAGGCAGTGACACTGCGTCGACCACACGCCGCGTGATGTCGAGCATCTTGGGCACGTTCTGCAGCATGCCAGCGCCAGCACCCTTGCCAGCCACCTTCTTCACCGGGCAGCCGAAGTTCAGGTCGATTAGATCGGGGCCTGCCTGCTCTACGATGCGTGCAGCCTCGACCATGGCTTCGGTATCGCGGCCGTAAATCTGTATGCCCACGGGGCGCTCGTCGTCGCTGATGTTGAGCTTGCGCAGCGTAGTCTTAACGTCGCGCACAAGCGCTTCGGCCGAAACAAACTCGGTGTAGGCCATGGCGGCACCGAAGTGCTTGCACAGGCGACGGAAGCCAATGTCAGTGACGTCTTCCATAGGGGCGAGGAAGAGCGGGCGGGGGCCAAAGTCGATAGAGCCTATCTTCATTGTTGGGAGTTCAGGAGATTCGAGACATTAGTAGCATTAGTCGTCAGCAAGGACGAAGTCGAGCTGGCGTTTCTCTATGTTGGCGCGTGCCACACGAATGCGGATGGGGTCGCCCAGCAGATACTTCTTGTGATGGCGGCGTCCCACCAGGCAATAGTTGCGCTCGTCGTACTCGTAGTAGTCGCCGTCCAGGTCGTGCATGCCCACGAGGCCCTCGCAGTGGTTCTCATCTATCTCACAGTATAGTCCATAGCTCTGTATGCCAGAGATGTGGGCGTCGAACTCCTGCCCCACCTTGTCGGCCATGAACTCCACCATTTTGAACTTGATGGAGTCGCGCTCGGCGTTCTGTGCCGTCTGCTCCATCTCGCTGGAGTGCTCACACAGCTCCTCGTAGTGGTTCTGGTTGGCCGAGCGTCCACCGTCCTGATAGCGTGTGAGCAGTCGGTGCACCATGGTGTCAGGATATCGACGTATGGGCGAGGTGAAGTGAGTGTAGTAGTCGAAGGCCAGGCCGTAGTGGCCTATGTTGTGGGTGCTGTACTTGGCCTTCATCATGGCTCTCAGCGCTACGGTCTCCACCAGTTTCTGCTCACGGCTGCCCTGTGCATCTTCCATCAGCTTGTTCAAGCTCTTAGCGATGGCTCCGCGCGAACCCTCGGTCTTCAGCTTATAGCCGAATGGTGCCACAAGCGTACGCAGCGACTCGAGTTTCTGCGGGTCTGGCTGGTCGTGTATTCGATAGACAAAGGTCTTTGCCTTTTTGTTGAGTGCAGAGGATTGAGCGTTGAGAGACTTTTGGTTTTCAGCAGTAACATCGCTCGACCCTAAGCCCTTGACGTTCATTCCCACAGCCTTGGCCACCGTACGGTTGGCGAGGAGCATGAACTCCTCGATAAGCTGGGTGGCATCGGTAGATTTCTTGAAGTAGCAGCGTGTGGGGTGGCCCTTCTCATCGATGTCGAAGTGCAGCTCTTCGCGGTCGAAGCGCACGGCACCACTCTTAAAACGGCGCTCACGAAGCTTCTTGGCCATACGGTCGAGGGTTACCAGCTCCGCAGCCAGCTCGCCGGTGTAGGGTTTCTTCTTCGTGGCAGGTGGTGCGGGCTGTCCTGAGCCTGGCACAACTCCGTTCTGCTCGAGTATCTGCTGCACCTCCTCGTAAGCAAAGCGGCGGTTGCTACGTATGACGGTGTGTGCCAAATGCCACTGCTTGATGTTGGCATCCTCGTCGAGCACAAAGACGACGCTGTAGCACAGCTTCTCCTCGTCAGGCCTGAGCGAGCAGATGAAATTGCATAGACGCTCGGGCAGCATAGGCACGGTGCGGTCAACAAGATAGACACTGGTGGCTCGCTGCTGGGCCTCTCGGTCGATGATGCTGCCCTCGGTGACATAGTGGGAAACGTCGGCTATGTGGACGCCGACCTCGTAGAGCTGAGGACTGAGAGTTGAGATACGAATTGACAGTGCATCGTCGAAGTCCTTGGCATCCTTGGGGTCGATGGTAAAGGTAGTGACATCACGAAAGTCCTCGCGACGGGCTATCTCCTCGGCAGTGATGGTGGCATCTATCTTCTCGGCAGCCTCCTCGACCTTCTTCGGATAGCGATAAGGCAGACCATACTGTGCCAGGATGGCATGCATCTCGACGTCGTTCTCACCCTGGGCGCCAAGTACATCGACCACCTCGCCCAGTATATTTTTCGACTCCTTCGAGGGCCACTGTGTTATCTTCACTACAGCCATCTGGCCGGTCTTGCCACCCTTCAGCTTCTTCTTGGGTATGAGGATATCGTGCACGAAGAACTTGCCCTCAGTGACGAGGAAGGCGTAGTCGCGTTCCACCTGCAGCACACCCACGGCCTGGTCGTGCTTGCGCTCCAGAATCTCGGTGACCATGGCCTCTTTGATGTGATTCTGCCGGCGGGCCATCAGAGCCACACGCACGCGGTCACCGTTGAGGGCAAACATCGAGTTGCGCTCACTCACAAAGATGGGCTTGCCGCCATCGTCAGGCATGAAAGAGTTCTTGCCATTGGCCTTGCGCACGAAAGTACCTTCCTGCACTTGCGTCTTCAGGTTCAGCCGATAGCTTGTGTCGCTGACCTTCGAGAGCCAGTCGTCCCAAGCCATCTCTTCCATCACGTCGATGGCGAGCATCTTCAGCGGGTGGGTATTCAGCCCGAGCTGCTTGAATATATACTTGAAGGTGAGCACCTCACCGGGATGGGCCTGAAACAGGCCTTGCACTGCGTCGGCCACGTCGCGCTTCGACAGTCGTTTTCCTCCTTTTTTCTTTGCCATAGTCGCTGTGTTTTTATAGAATCACTGCAAATATACAATATTTTTCGCAAACGCACGCACGCGTAAGGCAGTTTTTTTCTGCTCTGACAGTGTTTTTTCTCTCTTCAAGTATGCTGAACGCCCCAAGCTGACACGCCACACACTTATGAGCGATGGCGTTCCCGCTACGAACGAGCAACGTGTCCACGAAAAAACCAGGGCTTGCAGTCTCCCCGTGTAGGGATGACCGCAAGCCCTGGCGTGCGATTGCGACTATGCGCTTACTCCTTGCGACGAGCCTGCTTGTCGATGGCGCTGTCCTTCTCCGACACGGTCACGTTATAGGTGACGCGGCCAATGGTGAAGTACCACTTGAACGTAGGATGAATATCCTCGAGCGCACCGTTCACGCTGACAGTGTCGCCCACAGCCACATTCTGGTTCAGCGTGCGAGTTATGGCACCCTTCTGACCCTCGTTGATGACGGCACGAGTGACACGAATCTGATAGACGCTGTGGTTCACTAAAGAGCAGCTGAAGTTATGCTCGGGTGTGCCCTCCTTCACGCTATAAGAACCACTCATGTAGAATGTCATAAACTCCCTGGCGTCCTTCACCTCTACCTTGCAAGTAGCAGTGGTGCCATCAGCAGCGGTGGCAGTAATAGTGGCCTGGCCATTAGCCACAGGCGTCACCAGTCCCTCCTCTGACACGGTGGCCACGTCATCGTCGCTACTGGTCCAACTAATGCCCTCTGTCTGGCCGTCAATGGTGGCAGCCTTCAGCTGATAGGTCTGCTGGGCAATGAGGCCTACGCTGTGCAGCATCTCATCCTGGCTATTGCTGATGATGACGGGACGGCGCTGTACGATGGTAACCAGCTCGCTAACACCGTTCTGCTGGTTGGTAAAAGTCACCGTGCCCTCGCGCTGCACCGAGTCCTCAGGCAGTGCTTCCACAGCTATGGTGCCGTTGGCGTTAGGCTTCAGCCAGCTGTCGTCGGTAGCGACCTTCACGTTAGCAGCCGTGTTCATAGTGAGCGTAATGGTGGCAGCAGCAGGATTGATCGTGATGCTATGGGCGTCCATCACTATCTGACCACCCTGCAGAATGACAAGCGTGTCGCGCAGATTGCTGGCGGGGTCGGTGTATATTACCTGGGCCGTGCGGTCGGTGGTAGTGGCATTGGGGGCAATGTTGAAATAGACTATGTGCTCCTTCACTACGCCGCGCGTGCGCACCTCGCTGGGGGTAGCCGTCTGCACCCAGTCATCAGAAGGCATCAGACAGTTGAAGTCGAAGTTGCTGTTCACCACAGCCTCGGCCAGGCCTCCAATGGCGCTGACGCGCAGAGTGTCGCTGCCCACGAACATGATGGGATGTCCACCCGTCTGATAGACATAGATGGTATCACTCTGAAGGTCGTTGGTAAACACGATACGACCCACACGGTCGCTCTCATAGCTCTCGTTGGCAGCCACATGGAAGTAATATTTGCGGTCGTTAGCGTAGGAGCCACCTGCCGACTGCGTCATCTCTATCCAGTCGGCCGTGTCGTCGAGATAGTCAAGAACGGGCACTGCCTGGGCATTGTGCAGGTTGACCAAGATGTCGCCACCCTCCTTGTCGACGGTGTATTGCTTGTTGTCGAAGGTCACCACCTTGCTGGCCGACGTCGTGTCGTCATCGTCGCTGCTGCATGCTGTAACCACGAGTGGAAGCATGAGCAGGTAAAAGAAAAGTTTCTTCATTTTCATTATACTTAGTTATGATTTCTTCATTGCATGACAGGCGCAGTGCGCATATCGTTTGCAAAATTACTTAAAAAAACGTAGCGAGCCAAATCTTAATGCGTGTTTTTTGCAAAAAACAAGGCGAAGTGGCATTTCTGTGCATATTTATTTGTAACTTTGCACCCGATTTAAGCAAAAAGTATGAAGATTCTAATCACAGGAGCCAGCGGGTTCATTGGCTCGTTCATCGTCGAAGAGGCCCTCAGCAGGGGCATGGAGGTGTGGGCAGCAGTGAGGGGTTCGTCATCGCGACAGTTCCTCACCGACGGCCGCATCAGATTCATCGAGCTAAACCTTGATAGCGAGCAACAGCTGGCCGGCCAACTGCGCGGGTTGGTATTCGACTATGTAGTGCATGCCGCCGGTGTGACCAAGTGTCTGAACACCAACGACTTCTACCGCATAAACACAGATGGCACCAAGCATCTGGTAAACGCGTTGCTGGCGTTACAGATGCCCATACGACGGTTTGTCTACCTCAGCTCGCTTAGTGTCTTCGGTGCCATTCGCGAGCAACAGCCATACGAAGAGATCCTGGAGACCGACCGCCCACAGCCTAACACTCACTATGGCAAGAGCAAGCTGGCAGCCGAACAATGGCTCGCCACGCTGGGTAAGAGTTTCCCCTACGTGGTGCTGCGGCCTACGGGCGTCTATGGGCCACGCGAGCGCGACTACTTCCTCATGGCCAAAAGCATCAAGCAGCACACCGACTTTGCCGTGGGCTACCAGCAGCAGGACATCACCTTCGTCTATGTCTCCGACGTGGTACAGGCAGTCTTCTTGGCCTGCGAACACGGCCAGACGGGCCGAAAATACTTCCTCAGCGACGGCCAGGTGTACCAGTCGGCAACATTCAGCAACCTCATCCGTCGCGAGCTGGGTATGCCCTGGTGGGTGCGTATCACGGCACCTATATGGTTGCTGCGCATCATTACCTGGGTGGGCGACAAGGTGGGCCACCTCACCGGCCACATCTCGGCACTAAACAACGACAAGTATTACATACTGCGGCAGCGCAACTGGCGATGCGACATCGAGCCGGCCCGACGCGAGCTGGGGTATGAGCCCAAGGTAACACTCGAGCAAGGTGTGCCTGCTACCATTGCCTGGTATCGTCAGAATGGCTGGCTGTAGCTGCTATACCGTTTGTTGCCATGCCATAGCACCCTCACTCCATCCACTTCAACCCATGACCACACTGCAAGAACTCATATCCCCCACCCCAGTCTCCCGGCGAGGCCTTATGCTGCCCGAATGGGCGGTAGTGATTTACACCTGCCTCACCCTGCTCCTCATTGCCTTCCGCTGGCATGCCTATCCCGACCTGTCGGCCATGCTCTTGCTCAGGGCTGGCGCGCTGGTTGCCATCGCCCTTATGTGGGGCGCCTACTACCTGCGCCCCTGCAAACTCACCATGATGCTACGCATGCTGTGGTTAGTAGTCATGCTCAGCTGGTGGTACCCTGACACTTACGAGCTGAACCGCATCCTGCCCAACTGCGACCACTTCTTTGCCCAGGCTGAGCAATGGTGCTTCGGATGCCAGCCCGCACTGCTTTTCAGCCAGCAGTGGCCCCAGCCCTTCGTCAGCGAAACGCTCTCGCTGGGCTACATCAGCTACTACCCGCTAATCCTTATGGTCATGGGCTACTACTTCTTGCGCCGCTATGACCAGTTCGAGCAGGCCTGCTTTGTCATCCTCGCATCGTTCTTCCTCTTCTATACCATATTCATTTTCCTGCCCGTGGCGGGTCCACAGTTCTACTACGCTGCTGTCGGACTTGACAAGATTGCGTTAGGCCAGTTTCCCGAGCTGCACCACTACTTCATGTATCACCGCGAGGTGCTCTCAGCTCCTGGCTGGGAGGATGGGTGGTTCCACTACCTCGTTGACATAGCCCACGATGCAGGCGAGCGCCCCACAGCGGCTTTCCCCAGCAGTCATGTGGGCATCACCGTCGAGCTGTGGTGGCTGGCGCGTGCCGGGCGTTGCCGCTGGCTCGAAGTGGTAGTGGCAGTATTCCTGTTGCTGATGTTCCTTGCCACGTTCTACATCATGGCTCACTACGTCATCGACGCCATAGCCGGGCTATTTGTCGGCACGCTGTTCTTCTTCCTTTGCCAGTTCCTCCTCGGCAACCGACGCCTGTAGCCACACGCCGCCACAAACACCAGCGAGGGCAGCAAACGTGTTGTTTGCTGCCCTCGTCCGCGCTTCTCGGTGGGCCAAGTAGGGCTTGAACCTACGACCTCCAGATTATGAGTCTGTTGCTCTAACCAACTGAGCTATAAGCCCGCGATGCTAAATGCGAGTGCAAAGGTAATAAAAAAACGGCATTCGGCACGCAAGGGAAGGCAGTTATTCGGCTTTGTTTAACGTTTTTTACCACGCAAAGGCATAAAAACTGCAAACCAAGGGTGCCAAACTGCCAACTTCTTCGTAACTTTGCGCCCGCAATGACACAGACTCCGACATCCATAGAGACCCACGCCCACCAGAATCAGGGCTATGCCGCCACAATAGGCTTCTTCGACGGCGTGCACCGCGGACACTGCTCGCTGCTGGGCGAGCTGCGGCAGCAGGCAGCGTGCCGAGGCCTTGAGTCGATGGTCATTACCTTCGACCGCCACCCGCGTCAGGTGGTGCAGCCGCAGTGGCAACCACAACTACTCACCACGACGGCTGAGAAGCAGGCACTGCTGGCCGCCGAGGGCATAGATCGCGTAGTGGTGCTGCCCTTCGACCGAACGATGGCTCAGCTCAGTGCCCGCTCGTTCATGCAACGTGTTTTGGCCGGCGAGCTTGGCGTGAGCATGCTGCTCACGGGCTATGACAACCGCTTCGGCCATGGCCGCGAAGAGGGCTTCAACGACTATGTGGCATACGGTCGCGAGCTGGGCATCGACGTGGTGCAGGCTCAGCCGTTCGCCGCCGACGGACAGCGCTTCAGCTCATCGATGATTCGCCACCTACTGGCTGAGGGCGACGTAGCGGGCGCCGCCCGTGCGCTTGGCCGCTGCTATACGCTTGGCGGCACGGTGGTGCACGGTCAGCAGATAGGTCGCCGCTTGGGGTTCCCCACGGCCAACCTGTATCCTGATGAACCGCTGCAGCTCATCCCTCTGCCAGGTGTCTATGCCGTGAGAGTGAGTGTTGAGGGCGGAACGACTTACGACGGCATGATGAACATAGGGCACCGCCCCACTTTCGACGGACAGGACTTGACACTCGAGGCCCATCTATTCGGCTTTAGTGGCAATCTTTACGACCGTCGTGTCAGCGTGGCCTTCGTAGCACGGCTGCGCGACGAGATGCCATTCAGCACCCCTGCCCAGCTGGCACACCAAATGCAGGCCGACGCCCTGCAGGCCCACACCCTACTGGCCACACCCTGCGGTAACGCTACCTAACACATACACCACCTTATTATATTATGATAGAAGCTATACTCTACTTCATCGCCTTTGCGGCTTTGCAAATATTGCCCAGCAGCCTCTTGCTCTGGGTGTGGCCCCATACGGGCATCACCGCGCTCGACTCTACAGAACTGCTCATGGCGGCCACGGCGCTTAGCAGTGTGCTCACCCTTGTTCTCTTCACAGCGCTGAAGTGGGCGCGACCGGCCCGCCACTACCTGCTGTCGAGACCATACGCCGTGGTGCTGTGGGCCATCATTGCTGCCTGCGGCACAGCCATCCCTTCGACGTGGCTGCAAGAGCTGATGCCCGAACTGCCCGACCTCGTTGAGCAGCAGATGAGCGACATCCTGATGCACCGCGGTGGCTACTTCATCATCTGCATCCTGGCACCGCTGACCGAAGAGCTGGCCTTTCGCGGCGCCATACTGCGCTCGCTTCTGGCATGGCGTCCGCAGCACCAGTGGGGCATGATAGCACTCTCGGCGCTGATGTTCGCCCTGATGCACGCCAATCCTGCACAAATGCCGCACGCCATGCTGATGGGCTTGCTTATGGGGTGGATGTACGCCCGCACACAAAGCATCGTGCCCAGCCTGGCCTTCCACTGGGCCAACAACACAATAGCCTACCTGCTGTTCAGGGCCTATCCCGACCCTTCGCTGCGTCTCGCCGACTACTTTGGTGGCGATACGCGCGCCGTGGGTGCTGCGCTCATCTTCTCGCTGTTCATCATGCTGCCCTCCATCTTCCAGCTACACCAGCGCATGCGCAAGGCATAACGCCCGCCTATAGCAAAGACTGCTTTCCAGTTTGGCAAGACCAAACAGCACACAATGCCCGCAAGCGCACAAGAAAAAAACGGCTGCCATCCACCTGATGGCCAGCCGTTTTTCGTCTTTGTGGAGACTTTGCGGAACTTCGCAGTTGCGCACCTCCTTGATTGTTTTAATTCTTAAATGATTTGTTATTATAGAGAAAGCATAGAAATTCCTCGTCAATATCTCCTGTCAGGCAGACCACGGTCAGCAGACTGCGCTGCACGTCCTCGCGCAACATAATCAGTTCTACTGTGCGTCCCTTGCGGTCTTTACGGCTGTAAAAGACGCCGCGCATGGTCTCGCTCTGGAAGTCCTGTCCGGCAGTAAAGCGTCGGGCGTTCTTCTTCAGCAGCTCTTCAGCCTGTGCATAGTAGGAAGCAGGCGCACTGACCACGCGCACACTGCGCAGCTTGTTGATGGCCTGCACAATATCGCCCTCATGGGCATCGGCCAGTCGCCCAGCCAGCTGTTCCATCATCTTCGGACTCACGGTGACGCACGACACGAGTGAATCGTTCTTGCAGAGCGTCATAAACTTCTCGGCGAAGTCGGGCGCATGTTGTGCCAGAGCCGTTGCGGCGTTGAGCATCAGCATGGCAACGAGCATGCATAGCCGTGTCTTTATCGTCAGCGTCATGGTTGCCCGTTGTTTATTCTATCTGCAGCGAGTCGCCCTGCGGTGCCCTCACCGACATGAGCGAGTCGTCGAGCCGTGCCTGCGTGTAGCCCTCGCTGAGCAGTTGCAGGGCGTCCTCCACTTGATCGAAAGCCACGGCAGGGTCTTCATACGTGTCCTTATACGAAGCGTAGTTGATGTCGTCGCCTTGTGGCTGAGCCTTTCTTAGTGACAGGTCCATGGCCTGCCCGAGTGCCAACACCACGGCCACCACGGCAGCAGCCTTGAACAGGGGTCGCAGGCGCTCGGTCAGGCTCACTGTGCGAGCCTTTACCACGGGTGCGGCCTCTTCAGTAAGGGCCAGAACACGCTCGGTGAACTCGTCGCCGAGCACGGGCTGCTCAGCCGCCATCAGTGCGAAAAGCGGCACATAGCGGCGCAACGCGACGGGCATCTCGCTCGGTTGCTGAGCGAAGAAGGCGCGCAGTATTTGCTCTTCTTGCAGTGTTGTCTCGCACTCGAAGTAGCGTTCTACGAGTTGTTCAATGTACTTATAGTCCATATCTGTCGGTTTCTAAGAACTTCTGTTTTATGGTTTGCCGCGCACGGAAGATGTTCACCTTCACCTGTTGTTCGCTGATGCCCATCACCGTGGCTATCTCCTTGTATGCCTTGCCCTCGATGTCGCGCAGCTGCATGCATGTGCGCTGCTTCTCGGGCAGCTGGTCCATGAGCCGTTTCACCAGCTCTATGCGGTCGTTGGCTTCGGCCTGCACCTCAGGATTTGCGGCGGCAGAGAGGTCGGCAGTATCGTGGTCTGTTGTGTCGAGCAACTGGTTCTGGTTGTCAACGCGCTTCAGCTTGTCAAGCGCCAAGTTGCGGCAGATGGTCGTGGTAAATGCCTCCATCGACTCTATCTCGTCCCACTGTTCGCGCCGGTTCCACACCTTAATGAGTGTTTCCTGCACAACGTCTTCTGCCTCCGCACGGTTGAGAGTGATGCGGAGCGCAACCCTGAAGAGCATGTCCTTCAGTGGCAGTACATCGGCGCGAAAACTGACTTTCTTCATCCTCTCTATTATCTTAGACGACTGGCGGGGGTAAAAAGTTACAGGCCGACCTGCATTTTTTTGCTTTCGGTCGCATTTTGCCGGCATGTATAGAGTCAACCAGCAAGTGCAATTTGGTTGCAAAGTTAGTTATAATGTTTGAA
>ERZ842401.2429-NODE-2429-length-24991-cov-4.808630_pt1 | contig 24991 bp, 18 predicted proteins | sample MGYA00521270_ERZ842401 | MGnify/ENA primary metagenome ERZ842401 (study PRJEB31892, sample SAMEA3878208) | bioreactor metagenome | biome: Moose rumen | place: Sweden | collected 2011-10 | study: EMG produced TPA metagenomics assembly of the PRJEB12797 data set... | reverse complement strand
GACATACATATATTATAGTATATGTGTGCGCGAAATGCAAGGGGAAATATAGGGGCGTCTGCATAAATTTCTCGGTGCACCCTTTGCGATGGGCCGTTGGCCGCAGCACTTGACTTTGAGGGAGGGTTTTAGGTATAATTGTCGGCATGAAAATCAAAAAGACCAAGCCGATGAAGGCCCTCGGCGGCGAAAGCGCCGGTGGGGCCGCGATTGCCGACAGGTTCAAGCTCGAGCCGGTCGACACCACCGCGCCGCGCAACGGCTACATCAGCAAGAACGCGGCGATGTCCGCGCTTGTCTTCGGCCTCATTGCCTTTGTGGTCACCGTCACGCTTACGGTGATGATCTACAAGCATTGGGAATTCCTGATGTCGGCGTAAGGACGTCTCTTCCATGAAGGACGTCATGCTTTCCACGAGGGCACGCGCAGCCGTACGGCTTGCGCTGGACGAGGATCTTGCCGACGCTCTCGACTCGCGCAAGTCCAAATGGTGCGACGCTACGAGCGAAGCGCTTGTCGACCCCAAGGCCGTCGCTACTGGCGAAATATACGCGAAGGGCGCTGGCTGCGTAGTCGCGGGCGCGACTGTCGCAAAGGCCGTCATGAAGGCGGTCGACCCGAAGATCAAGGTCGTAATCCACAAGCCCGACGGTTCCGTCGTGAAGCCGAAGGAGCCGATCCTTTCCTTCCGCGGCAAGGCGCGGTCGATTCTCGCCGCCGAGCGCACGGCCCTCAACTTCATGCAGCGCATGTGCGCGACGGCGACACTCGCGCGGAAGTTCGTCGACGCGACGAAGCGCTACGGCACCCTTATCCTCGACACTCGCAAGACGACGCCGGGACTCAGGGTGTTCGAGAAGTACGCCGTCCTCTGCGGTGGCGGCACGAACCATCGGCTTGGAATGTACGACCGCGTCCTCATGAAGGACAACCACCGCCGTCTTTGGAAGGGCGGCAATCCCGACGAGCTCGACCAGGCCGTTATTGCGGCGCGCAAGAAGTTCCCGAAGCTCGCTGTAGAGGTCGAGGTCGAAAGCTTGCGGGAGTGCGCGAGCGCGCTGAAGGCGAAGCCAGAGTGGATCATGCTCGACAACATGTCCTGCGCCGACATGAAGAAGTGCGTGAAGATGTGCAAGGGGATTTCCAAGACCGAGGCCTCCGGCGGCATTACGCTTGGGCGCGCGAAGGAGGTTGCAGCGACTGGCGTCACCGCGATTTCGCTCGGTTGCCTAACCCACTCGGCGGGGTCGGTGGACCTCTCGCTTGAATGGCGCAAGGTCTGATACAGGCGATTGCAAGACCACGAAATACATTTTAAACAACGAGACATTTTAAACCACGAAATACACTAAATACACGAAAAGGGAATTGGTAGAGATATGAAAAGAAGAGAATTCCTGAAGGGTGCGGCTGCGCTTGGGGCGTTCAACATCGTTCCGGCGAAGGTCCTGTGGGGCGCGACTGCGCCTTCAAACCAGCTCACGCGCGCACTGATCGGCTTTGGCGAGATTGCGCACAGTGCCAACCACCTGCCGTTCAAGGACTCGCGGCTCGTCGGTCTCACCGACTGCTACGCTCCGCGCGTAACGGCGGGTCTTGCCGCCGCCGAAAAGTGCGGCTGGGGCAAGATCAAGGGCTACAAGAACTTCATTGAGCTCATTAACGACCCGGGTGTCGACATCGTCCACATCTGCACGCCGCCGCACTGGCACGGCGTCCAGAGCGTGATGGCCGCGAAGGCCGGCAAGGACGTCTGGTGCGAAAAGCCGATGACGCGCACCGTCGGCGAAGGCAAGCGAGTGAAGGAGGTCATCCGGGCCCAGAAGCGCATGTTCCGCCTCAACACGTGGTTCCGCTTCAAGGACACGTTCTACGGCTTCGGCACGCCCGTCGAGCCGATCCGCCAGATCGTCGAGAACGGGCTTCTCGGCGACGGCCCGCTAAAGTGCGTCTTCGGCGAAGGCCAGGGCTTCACGTGGAAGTTCGGCTGGTCGGGCCGCGTCCAGGACAAGGCGCAGATGATCCCCGAAGGGCTTGACTGGGACATGTGGCTCGGCCCCGCGCCGTGGAAGCCCTACAGCGACCACCGCTTCGGCACGTCCTTCCGCGGCTACTGGGACTACGATTCGGGCGGACTTGGCGACATGGCGCAGCACTACCTCGACCCGCTGCAGTACCTTCTCTGCAAGGACGAGACGTCGCCAGTCAAGATCGACTACAAGGGGCTCAAGCAGCATCCAGAGGCGGTCGGCAGCTTCGACCGCTTCACGCTGACTTATGCCGACGGCACGGAAGTGATCCTCGACGGCGACGTGTCGCTTAAGGAAGAGCCGCTTCTGCGCGGGTCGAACGGCCTTTGCGTCTACAAGAAGCAAGGCGGCAAGACGCTTCGCATCCGCGAGGCGGACGGCACGTGGTGGCCCGAGGAGAAGGTCCTCAAGACGCTTGCCGAGCTCCCGAAGCCCGCGCCGCAGCAGACGGACTTCATCGACTCGTGCGTCAACCGCAAGACGTTCGCGCTCAACGAGTCGAATGGCTTCCGCTCGTCGACGATGTTCAACCTCGCGATTGTCGCTTGGCGTCTCGGACGCGGCTTCGAGTTCGACCCCGTCACGCTTCATGCGAAGAACGACGAGGCGGCCGAGCGCTTCCTGTACCAGGACGACATGATGCGCGAGCCGTGGCGCAAGGAAATGTTCGGGTAGAGGTTGAAAGGTTGAAAAGTTGAAATGTTGAAAGGAAAAGACGCTATGAAACTTCTGACAAACATTCTTTTTGGAGTCGTGGTCGCTGCGGCGGGGCTGTTCGTCGCTGGCTGCGCGACCGAACAGAAATACGGCGCGTTCGAGCCCAAGGGCGAGCTTGGCCAGCCCAATGCGACCGCCTATGCTTCGTATGGTGCCGCGATGGCCCACGTCGACGGCTACCAGATGGCCTACGAGTGGCAGCGCGCCAACCCAAAGCTTGTCGCGGACGCGACGAAGCCCGAGGTTCTGAAGGCATTCGTCGAGACGCCCGCTGCGGCCGACGCGCTCTTGGCGAAGATCGGCACGTCCTACGACGGCGACCCGGTTGCGCTCACGCAGATCGCCGCCGTGACGCAGCTCGTCATGTGCCCGAAGTGCCCCAAGGCACCCGCATGCCGCAAGGTCTGGGTTGCCGCGCTCGAGCGTGCGAGGGCTGCGTCTGACGACGGCTACGTGAAGACATTCTGCGACCAGCAGCTTCGACTCTGCAAGTGAAGCTCATCGTCGTAGACGTAGGAAACACCTCCACGGCCGTGGGACTCTGGTCCGACGGCCGTGTGAGTCATGTGGCCCATTGCGACAGCGGCTTCGCCGAGGCCTCCCGCGTCGTCGAGTCGCTGATTAAACTCCCCCACTCCCCCACTCCTCCACTCTCTCTCTCCTACGTCTCGGTCGTGCCGAAAGTCGACCGCGCATGGCGCGCGTTTGCGAAGGCGCACGGCCTTGCCTTCCGCCAGGTCACGTACAAGTGCTTTGACATGGCGCACCAGGCACCAAGCACCTCAATCTCCATCGACTACCCCAAGCCCGAGACTATTGGCGCTGACCGTCTTGCAGACGCTGCCGGCGCGGTGTCGCGCTATGGCGCGCCAGTTCTCGTGATGGACTTTGGAACGGCGCTTACCGCTGCCGTTGTCACTTCCGACCGCGTCTGGCGCGGCGGCGTGATTGCACCTGGGTTCCCACTGATGCGCGACTACCTTTTCGAGCGGACGGCAAAACTCCCCCGCATGAAGATTGGCTCAGGGCGCGCGCCAAAGATCGGCCGCTCTACCGAGGAGGCGATGCGCTTTGGTGCGCTCGTCGGCTATCGTGGCATGGTGCGCGAGATCGTAGCCGAGCTGAAAAAGAACTTTAAGACGGACTTCCGCCTCGTCGCGACTGGCGGCTTTGCGAAGTGGGTCCTAAAAGACCTCGACCTTCCTTTCACCATCGACCCGACCCTCACGCTCTACGGCGCCGGGCTTATCGCGTCTGGCGGTTTCTCCACTCGCGTAGGGTCATTCCCGTGCGAGCCTTGAAAAAGCGCTTAAGGAACGAGTCTGACTGCATTCCGCATCTCCCGGCGATATGCCCGATTGGGATGTCGGTCGCCAGAAGCTCGCAGATCTTCTCGAAGCGGACGTCCTGTATCTCTTCAAGTATCGTCTTGCCGGTAGCCGCGCGGAAGCGTTTCTCGGCTACGCGCCGTGAGAAGGGAAGCTCTGCAAGAACGTCGGCGGCCGTGAGCCCTGCGGTGGCGTCGCGCCGTATCCTCTCTACCGCTCGTGTAATGCGCGGGTCATTGAATCTCAGCGCGCGTGTCGACTGCCTGCGGACGAGGCGCACAGGCCCGAACTTGAGATGGCGCGGTGGAAGCTTCGGGTTCACAATCAGCTCTGCAAGGAGGTCGGCGGCAAGGCGGCCTGCCTCTCGGAAGTCCAGTTCTATCGAAGTGATGGTCGGGTCTGCGCATTCGCAGTGCATCTCCTCGTTGTCGACTCCGACGAGGGTGAAATCACTTGGGCATTCGAGCCCCGACTGGCGGCACGCCTCCGCGACCTGAACTGCGGCATAGTCGTTTACTGCGAAGATGCCAACCGGCTTTGGAAGCGGTGCGAGAAATTCTGCGAGCCGCTTCTGCACGCCGAGCGTGTCGCCGATTTCCCAACTTTCCTTGAAGTCGGCAAAGGGGAGGTTCGATTCGCGTTGCACGGCCTTCTTGAAGATGAGGCCGCGTTCTGCACTCCAGACCGTCTTCGTGCACCACCCGAAGTATGCGCACGAGGCGGGCTTTGTGCGCAGGAGCTCCTTCGTCGCCCAGTCCACGATCGTCCCTGGGTCGCTTTCCACGACATAATGTGCGGAGGCCGACGTTTTGGCGTCGGGGTCGAGGTTTACGACTGGTATGCCCTTGAACGCTCGTTTCGCTTCCGTGGCCTTGACTGTGCATCCCTCGAGTATACAGCCCGCTGGTTTCCACTGCGCGACAAGTTCGCCCAAGGGCCGCACGGAGCGCGAGAGTTCAAGCTCGATGACGCGCCAGTGGTGTGCCGCCGCGCGTTCGTAGACGCCTGCGAACTCCTGAACGTGTGAGCCGACATGAAGGTCGGTGATGAAAAGGACCGTATCCACGCCCCTATTGTACCAGAATTCTGGCGATGACGCAATTGGGCATATTTTTATAACGCAATAGAGTGTGCGAGCCCGCCCGTAAAATAGTATAATGGGAGCATGAAAACCCAACTTGTCGCACTTCTCCCGCTTTTTGCGGCGCTCGCCCTACACGGTGCCGGCTCTGTTGTCCGCATTGAGGGCTCGACTGGGGCCTGGCACCTCACGTTCAACGGCAATCCCTATTTCATAAAGGGCGGCGGTGGCGGTGGCTCTAAGGCGCTGCTGAAGGAGATCGGCGGAAACTCCTTCCGCACCTGGGGCGCGGACAAGGCAAAGTCGGAACTGGACGAAGCGCAGAAGTTCGGCCACACCGTGATGCTCGGCTTCTGGCTCGGCCACCACAACCACGGTTTCAGCTACCTTAACAAGGCGGCGCTCGAAAAGACCGAGCGCGATGTACTCGAGACGGTCGCGAAGATAAAGAACCATCCGGCGCTTCTCTGCTATTCGCTCGGCAACGAGATGGAGCTCGGCGAGCCGAACCCAAAGGAGATGTGGCAATTCATCAACCGCCTCGCCAAGAAAGTGAAGGCGGCGGACCCTAACCACCCTGTCGGGACTGTCGTTGCTGACATGTGGAAGGAGAAGGCGGACGCGATTATAGAGTTCGCGCCGGAGCTGCAGTATATAGGGCTGAACTCCTACGGCGGCGCGACGAGCGTCGGCAGGCGCTGGCGCGAGCTCGGCGGGAAGATTCCCTACATCCTCACGGAATATGGGCCGAAGGGCGCGAACGAATGCGGCAAGGCGCCAAATGGGCTTCCGCTGGAGTGGACTTCCACGTACAAGGCCGACTGGTACCGCGAAGTCTACGAAAAGACGATCCTCGCAGAGAAGGGCAAGTGGTGTCTCGGCGGCTATGTCTTCACTTGGGGGCACAAGAACGAGGGCTCTCCGACCTGGTTCGGCACAATGCTCCCTGACGGCACGAAGCTCGAGGTCGTCGCGACGCTCGCGAAGTTCTGGGGCGGCAAGGTCGCGAACCGCTGCCCGCGCATCGAGGAGGTGAAGGTCTCGAAGGACGCTCCCGGCGAGGGCGAGACGATCGAGGCGTCTGTCTCCGCGAAGGACCCCGAAGGCGACAAACTCAAGTGGCAGTGGACGCTCATCGACGAGGCGACGTACTACGGCGAGGCTGGCCTCGGGCTCGCGATGCCGCAGGGCTGGGACGAGGCGATCGTCGCCGGGCAGGGGACGAACAAGGTGAAGGTGAAGCTTCCGGGCGGAGGCAACTACCGCCTCTACGCGTACTGCTTCGACGGGAAGGGCAACGCCGCGTACGCGAACTGGCCGCTCGTCGGGAAGGGCCCGAAGCCTAAGAAGGAGCTCAGGCCCGCGCCCGTTCCGTATCCAGTGTACCGCGACGGTGCGCAGGGCGTCTGGTATGTCTCCGGCTACATGGGCAACACCGGCGCGATGAAGGTCGACGACAAGTGCTCCGAGAAGCCGCATTCCGGCGAGACGTGCATGAAGGTGTCGTATTCCGACAACGGCAACTGGGCGGGAATCTTCTGGCAGAGCCCCGCGAACGACTGGGGCGACAAGCCGGGTGGTGCGAACCTCTCAAAGGCGGCGACGCTCGTCTTCTGGGCGCGCGGCGAGAAGGGCGGAGAGAAGGTGAGCTTCTTCATGGGCGGCATCGGCAAGGACAAGCCGTTCCACGACACGGCGAACCGCAAGCTCGAGAACGTCACGCTCAAGAAGACCTGGACGCGCTACCGCATCCCGCTCGACGGCGAAGACCTCTCGCAGATCAAGACTGGTTTTGGCTTCAATTTCGGAGGCCAGGGAAAGCCGTTTGCCTTTTATCTCGACGATATCGAGTACGTCGCCGACTAAGGTGTGCTTCGGCCTAAAGGGCCTCGCACCAAGACGGGGTGATAGGCTTTGGCCTTTTAAGCAGCCCCTGTAGCGCGGCCTCTAAAAGTTATCGCCATGTCGTGCGCGGACTCTGCTGTCGTCTTGCCGCGAGGCCCTTGCCGCTGTCGTCTTGGTGCTCGGCCCTTAACGCTGTCGTCTTGGTGCGAGGCCCTTAATGCTATCGTCTTGCCGCGAGGCCCTTGCCGCTGTCGTCTTGGTGCGAGGCCCTTCAGGCCGAAGCACACCAAGGCCGAAGCACACCAAGGGCCCCTGGTTTGTGATATAATCTGCCCATGGCTTTAAAGACAATATCTCGCTGTGCCGGGGCCGGTCATTATCGCCGCTTCAAGGGCTATGACTATTCGCGTGGTGCGGCGATTTTCATCACCTTTGCGGTCGCGAGGCGCGCCAAAGTTTTTGGTTCTGTCGACGACAATGGTAGACTGCTATATTCTCCTGCCGGCATGGCGGCATTGTCGACACTCTCCATCGAAGAGCGCCGCAGAGACGACATCATTGTGGAGAAATCGGTGATTATGCCCGACCATGTGCATCTAAGGCTCTATATCAAGCCGGGCATGGATCGTCCGCTCGCCAAGCTTGCGCAGTTTATCAACAACTTCAAGCGCTGGACAAAATTCAGTTGCGCGAAAATCGGCGTTGAATTCGAGTGGGAACGCGGCTACCATGACCGCCTCTGCCTCAGCCGAGAGATAATCGAGCTTGCCGACAAATATATCGAGAACAACCCTCTTAAATGGTATCTCATGCATGGCCATCCGCCGCCGCTTAAGGTGGTTGAGCCTATTTCATCTCCGCGCACCCCAGGTGACGAGTGGTGGAGCGCGGCGGGCGCGATTGAGCTCTTGGCTCCTGAACGAAAAATCTGCGCGATTCGGCTCTCTCGGCGAATCCCAGTGAAAGACTATTCGACTGTGTTGGAGCGTCTGATGGCAGCCGTCGACAAGGGTTTTGTTCTTGCTGGAACTTTTATCTCGCCATGCGAGCGCGAAGTGGCGCGGGCGCTCATCGCTCGCGTAGCGCCAATGATCAGGGCCGTGCCCGACCCGCTCGCGCTCGTTTACCGGCCCAAGGGCGACGAGCCTCGGCAGTTTGCCGACGGGCGGCTGTTGCTTCTCTCCAGAGTCGCCGCGCCCGGCTTGTCGCGCTACGACGCCTGGCATGGCATCAACGACGCACTCGCAGATTTTGCTACTTCCACGACAGGCGGACTGTCGCTCTACGCGACGTCGGCAACAGACTTTAGGTTCAGTCATTGTGTTTCGGATTGAAAGATAGAATTCTTGGTGCGAGATCCTTAATGCTGGCGTCTTGGTGCACGACCCTTAACGCTATCGTCTTGGTACGAGGCCCTTAACACTGTCGTCTTGTCCCGCGGCCATTATCTCGGCGTCTTGTCGCGAGGCCCCTGCCGCCATCTTGGTGCGAGGCCCTTCAGTCCGAAGCACATCCAGGCCCTTCAGTCCGAGGCACACCCAGGCACGGTGACGCAAAAGGGCACATTTTTTGTGCTTAAATAGATATCAACAGGATCGTCATTTATGCTATAATGGCGCCACCAGAAAGGGAAAGCCATGAAAAAACTCGTCTCAATCGCAATCGCCGCACTCGCGGGACAACTCTTTGCAGGAACTGTCACATGGACGGGGAATGCCGATCCGGCCGATGGCCTCTGGTATACACCGGCAAACTGGGATACCGTCGCCGTCCCGAATAACACCGATGATATCGTCATCTCGGGCGCTGATGTGGTTTATAAGCCAGGCGGGGATCTCTCCATCAATGGCTCGCTCACCATCACGGCAAACGGCTCGCTAACGCAGACGGACGGCGTCGCCTGGATGCAGATCAACGGAACGATAACGGTTTCCAATGGCGGAACCTTCTCTTTGGGTTCGTCCGAAAAAATTCGGTCTGAGAATAGTACTGGTCGCCTTGTGATTGATGGCGGCACGTTCAATCTTGCAAACAGCGGCATGGAGAATAATTTTACGGTTGACTTCCTGACCGGTAACGCCGGAAATTTCATTGTTAGCGGAGAGAAGTCGGTTGACGACGTATGGAATGACTATTTTTCTCAATCAAATTTCAAGCTGGACGGCGCTGCGATCGCTTCGAAGACAGATTTTGAAAACGCTTTTTCGGTTTCTGCCGCCGATGGCACGACGACGGTGACCTTGAATGCACAACCCGGTTGGCGGTTCGCCACGCCGGTCGCAACGGCGGTCACGTCTTCCTCTGCAACACTTTCCGCCGTGCTGCGCGTCCTTGGCGAAGGGAATGCAACGGTTGTGGTTGCCTATTCTCCGACTGCAGAAGGGATTGATCTTGCCAACGGCGAGGAAGCCGTCGGGACTGTTGCCGCAGGCGCGCAGTTCACAAAATCAGTTTCTGGATTGGCAGATGCAACGCAGTACTACTTCTGCTTTGGCGTCAAGGTTGGAGGTGTAATTGTCGCTCAAAGTCCTGTCAATTCGTTTTTCGCCTCGGACTGCTCCGCTGTGTTCATGGGCGGCATAGATAACTCATGGGATAAGGCCGGCAACTGGACATCCGGCTCGGTGCCGACGACTTCGGACACGATACTGATTCCTGCTGGGAAAAGATGCGAGCGCGGCGACGGGATTTCCTTTAACAACTATGATATCACCATTGACGGCGGTTCGTTTATAACGAGCGGTGAAATCAATCCGGGTCCGCGCGAGGTTCGCAACGGCGGCACGCTCTCGGCCACCACATACGTCAACGGCGGGGACAATATCGCTATCATCGTACGGGGCTCCGACATTGTTTCCACGCGTAGCAATGATTTCGACCTGCGCGGATTCTACGGGGCGAAACCACTCTTCAATTTCAAGTCCGGCGCTGCCTGCACTTACACTTATAACTACGATCCCGCCGGCGAACCGCCCGCGTTCGAGACGGAATTCAACGCCGTCTTCATAGCCGGCCAGATTGTCGTGGACGGAGTGTGCTTGAAAGACACCGACGTTGATCGCGTCTCGATTTCGACGAATACGGAAGCACATACCGTAACGCTCACGCTTAAAGAAGTGGCTGTCGCGGCATCCTTCGATCATGTTTCCTCGGCAACGGTTTCTGGGCTTACTGCAACACTCTCCGTAAAGGTTGGTGTTTCTGGCGGAAAGGCGCTCTATTTGCTTTCCGGCAGCGCTCCCGACAGCCTGACGACGGAGACCCTCGTCGCTGCGGAGGCTCGAGACGGGACGACATACCCGGCGGCGCTCACAGGCGCGGAAGGCACAATGACCTACTGGAAGTTCCGTCTTGGTGCGTCTGATGACCCGGAAGCCGTCTTCGATTCGACGCAGCCCCAGGGTTTTTATGCGGTCGCCGACGGCAACGTCTGGTATGGCTCGGTTTCCTCCAGCGCGTCCGTCGCCGCCAACTGGTCGAAGGGCACAGTGCCGACGTCATCCGATGCAGTCCATGTCATCGAGTCGGTTAAAAAGCGCGAGATTGACTGGGACATCGCCGATGCGACTGTTGCATCGTGGACGCAGATCGGCAACGTGACTGTCACATTCCAGACGGCTTCAAACAGCACTTTGATGGTCACTGGCGATGTTGATTTGCAGGGCGGCACCTGGACGCATCAAGGTTCGTCGGCAACCCCAGACAAGGCAATCAACGTTTTGGTTGGTGGCGATATGACCATTGCTGCCGGTGTGTCTGTCAATGCGGGTGCCGGAGGCGATGGTACTGCGACCGCATCCCGTGGATATTCACGGGGCTATGGACCGGGCTATCTGCGTGAAGCGGGCGGTTCGTTCGCTGGTGATGGTGGTCACATACCGTCGGCAAACTTCTCTTCGGTCAATACCTATGGTTCTATTCTTGACCCGTTTTCCTACGGCTCAGGCGGCTGGGGTAATGGTGATCAGTATGCCGGCGGCGGTATTGTGAAACTTGCCGTCGCTGGAACGCTTACCGTCAATGGTACGATTTGTTCTCGCGGCTTTGGCTATGCACTTGACGCGGAGGACGTGATTGGCGGCGCGGGTTCTGGCGGAACCGTCAATATCACGGCTGGATCTCTCGCAGGAACCGGGCGCATTGACGCCGATGGTGGAAATAACGGCCTCTATGGTCCCGGCAGCGGTGGCCGCGTAAAGGTTGCGTTGACTGGGGCGAATTCGAAGTTCTCTTCCTTCTCTGGCGAAATTCGTGCGTTCGGTGGTTCGGTACAGAATCAAGAACAGGCTAATTTGAATGACCTTACGCCTGGTGCGGCAGGAACGGTCTGCCTTGTTGAAGGCAATTCCGCTCCTGTCGTCAAGGTCTACAACGAATGGCGCTATGGCGATGCGGTGGCTGCGTGGCGTGTTGCAGAAGATGCAAGTGCGGTTCCTTCCGCCACTCATCTCCCGGCAAGGCAGAACGGCGACAGCATTTCTGCCCTGAAGAAGACCAAGTGGGAGCTTTCGGGACATGGTGCGATTCGCCTGACGAGGGATGTTCAGATCGCCTCGCTCAGTCTCGCGGCGGCGGATGGCACGCAGAAAGTCTACACGGACGGATTCAAGTTGACCACACCTGCACTTGTCGTCAATGGATCTCGTTTTAGGTCTGGCACCTACACGGCAGAGACCAACCCCGAGTTTATTGTGGGTGACGGCTCTGTGACCGTCGGCGGCAGCGGATTAGCGATCTTCGTCAGATAACGCTCGGTATGAAGCGTTTTTTGACAGCTGTCGCGGCTTTTTCGGCTGCGGCCTGGGCGGGGTATGCACAGGAGATACTGCGCGAGGGTGATGCGAGCTACGCCTCGTATACCCCGTGGAGCAAGGCGCGGACGTTCGATGCGGACGGAAAAGTCGTCCGGCGCGGCGACCAGAGCCGCATCATGCAGAACCGCCCGCTCTACCTCGTCGACAAGAAATCGTTTCCCCTCCCGACGAACGACTGGTGGACGGACGCGCTCGTGAGCCGCTGGACCGGCAATCTCTGGAGCTATCCCGCCAAGGTCGTAATCGGCGCGTCAGGCGTGCGCGTCGCGTTCCCGACATACTGGATCGACGACGGCACAGAGGTCAAGGAACGAAGCGCCGTCGTCGTTGGCGCGAAGGGCGCGTTCAATCCTGATGCGACGCTCGTGGAAAGCTGGCACGACTGGGATGTCGAGATGGTCCTGCGCGACGGCGCGAAGAGCATGCGCACCACGCTCGTCCACGGCTCCCCGTTCACGTGGATCGAGTATTCCGGCGTCAAGGTCGCGGTGACTCCTGAGAACGGTCCATGCGAAGTCGTCGAGAAATCCGCGGGCGGCTATGTCCTAAAGGTCGGAGACGACCATTACGGCGTGTGGGAGGACGGACGCTCCTACGTCGTGATCGGGCTTCTCCCTTCGCGCGCCTACTTCTCCCGTCTCGCTCCCTACGCAACGGCAATCATTCGCTCAACGCGTGTCGACTGGAAGTACGACGAGAAGACGGCAGCGCTGACAACGACCTGGAACGTCAAAACGGAAGACCTGACTGGGAAGGCGAAGAATCCCATTGCGCTCCAGGGCTTTCAGCCGCACCATCTCCGAAGGACGCGGCCGCAGTTCAAGACGATGGACGGGATCTCGTGGCTCACGCCGCGCGGCGAGCAGCGCATCGCAGCCGGCAACTCGCTCTCAATAGTCTACGACTTTCCCGGGCTGCTGCCATGCTGGGCCGCGCCGCGCGAGGGGGACTCCGCGGCCTCTCTGTACCGCGCCGATCTCTTTCGCCGTCTGCTCGCCGACTACGCGGCGCGCGGCAATTTCGGCGGCGACACGTACTGGGGCGGGAAGGGGCTTTTCCAGATGGCGGGCGCGATGATGGCCGCGCGCGAGATCGGCGACGCGGCGACGTTTGCGAAGGCGCGCGAAAGACTCCGCGCCCAGTTCGAGGACTGGCTCACGTGGACTCCGGGCGAGGACAAGTTCTACTTCTCCTACATCCCTCGCTGGGGTGGACTCGTCGGTGAGAACACGAGCTACGACTCCGAAGCTTTCAACGACCACCATTTCCACTATGGCTACTTCACGTGGTCCGGTGCGCTCCTCTGCCTTGTTGACGAAGACTTCAAGTCTCGCTTTGGCGGAATGCTTAAGCTCATCGCGAAGGACTATGCGAACTGGGACCGCACAGACAAGCGCTTCCCGCTCTTCCGCACGTTCGACCCTTGGGCGGGCCATTCGTTCGCCGGCGGGATCGGCGACGGCGCGGGCAACGGACAGGAATCCTCGAGCGAGGCGATGCAGGGCTGGGGCGGGCTCTACCTGCTCGGGCTCGCCCTTGGAGACGACTCCATGCGCGACGCCGGCATCTTCGGCTACGTCAGCGAGGCTCGCGGCACGGCGGAGTACTGGTTCGACCGCGACAGGAAGAACATCGACTACGCGAAGTACACGAAGCCCTACAACTCCAACCTCACTTGCCACGGCGTCGGCTGGTGGACTTACTTCAGCGGCGACCCCGTGTGGATGCATTCGATACAGTGGCTTCCAAACTCGCCTGCACTCGACTACCTGAGCGAAGACCTCAAGTTCGCGAAATGGGACTACGACACGATGTGGGGCTCGAAGCACGTGTCCGGCTGGGACGGAGAGCTCGGCAACGCCTCATTAGGAAACGTCGTGCTCAGCTACCTCCAGCGCAGCGATCCAGAGCAGGCTGCGGCGATATTCGACAAGCTCGAGCGCGAAGGGCGCGGCGTCGTGAAGAACGCCGACACGGGACATCTCACCTACTGGGCTACGCACAGCCACCTTTCGTGGGGCGAGCTCGACTTCTCCGTTCGCGCCGACTTCCCGGCTGCGCGCGCTTTCGTGAAGAACGGCAAGCGCACGTACATGGCGTGGAACGCCGGAAAGGCGCCGCGCAAGGTAAGATTCTTCGACGCGAAGGGCGCGACGCTGTTTACGCTCGACGCAGCGCCGGGCGTTCTGTCCGTTAGCGGCCAGCCCAAACGCGCCGTACCTGCGCTTCCGGCGTGGAACGAGTCGGCGCATGCGAAGAAGTCCGTGACCGCGCCTATGCCCGAGGAGAAGCTTGAGGTTGTGTCGTTCTCGATAGGCCCGAAGTCTGTTGAGCTCGCCGTCGGACACAGCTTCAAGCTGACTCCGTCCGCAAAAGACCAATTCGGCGGGGCGATGCCGGTGAAGGGCGTGGAACTCGTTCGCAAGCCCGCGTTCTGCTCGCTTAAGAAGAGCGGTCGTCTTGTTGCCGATTCCGCCGGGGAGGGCGAGCTTACGATTTCGCTTGGCGGCAAGGAGGCGACGATGCATGTTTCCGCAAAGCCTCTGTCCGAGATCGATCTCGCGCGGAGCCGCGCCGCAAGGGCGTCTTCTCAGGAGAACGCGGGGCTTGGCGCGGAAAATGCAGTCGACGGAGATCCTAAGACGCGCTGGGGAAGCGCGCACAAGGACGGCGAGTGGATAGAGGTAGACCTTTGTGATGTCTACACGGTGAATCGTGTCGTTCTCGTGTGGGAGAACGCCCGCGCGACAGACTATGACATAGAGGTCAGCGCGGACGGCGAAAAATGGACGACGGCGGCAAGTGTGCGCGGCGGGAAGGGCGGAACCGAGACCGTCGAGCTTAAGCCCTCCGCCGCGAGAAAGCTCCGCGTCAAGGGGCTCCGCCGCAACACGGGCTACGGCATTTCCCTCTTTTCCCTTTCCGTATACGGCTCGCAAGACAAACCTGACAAAAAATGACAACCGCCATGCTGCTTTTTTCCGCCGCACTCGCGGCAACTCCGTCGCAGACTTCCGCGCTGGGGCCGAATGTGCACGTCTTCTCCCCTGACGACGACATGAAGGAAGTCGCCGAGACGGTCGAGACGGTCTTTAAGCGGCAGCGTCACCGCCAGTTCGGGCCAGAGCGACAGGCGTTCCTCTTTCTTCCCGGCGACTACACGAAGGCGGACACGCTCAACGTCGGCTACTACACCCAGGTTCTTGGGCTCGGGCGTACGCCAGACGAGGTGAAGCTCGCCAACGTCAAGACGCCTGCCGCGCTCGACAAGAACAACGCGACGTGCAACTTCTGGGTGGGGATCGAGAACGTCTCTATCGCAGACACCGACAACAACGCCGATCCGTACTTCAACTTCCAGTGGGCGGTTTCACAGGCGGCTCCCGCGCGGCGGCTTCATGTCTTCCGCAAGTCGGTGTTCGACTGGTACTACGGCTGGGCTTCCGGCGGGTTCATCGCCGACTGCGTGTTCGAGAAGTCGGCGGGTTCCTACTCGCAGCAGCAGTACTTCTACCGCAACAACATCTTCGGCGACGGAATCTACGGCATCAACTGGAACCAGGTAATCGTTGGATGCGAGGGCGATTTCGCCACGAAGAGCAAGGACGGCGGCAAGCTCCTCGCCAAGTGTGCGCCGACGTCCGTGAAGGGCGTCTCGTCCAACTGGCGTGCGGGCGGCTGCACGACCATCGTCGACGAGACGGAGATTGCCCGCGAGAAGCCATTTCTGTTTGTCGACGGCGGGAAGTTCAAGGTGTTCGTGCCGGCGATTCGCCGCGGAGCGAAGGGCGTAAGCTGGGGCGAAGGACGCGCCAACGGCGGCATGGGCGAGGGGAAGATACTCGACCTCGCGCGCGACTTCCATGTGGCGAAGGAAGGCAAGGACACGGCGAAGACGATAAACGCCGCGCTTGCCGCAGGAAAGAACGTCCTCTTCACTCCTGGCATATACCGCGTCGCCGAACCCATAAAGGTGGCGAAGCCAGGCACAATCGTCCTTGGCATTGGCGAGGCGACGATAGTTCCGGAGAACGGCGATGCGGCGCTTAAATGCGCGGACGCTGACGGAATCGTGATCGCGGGGCTCATCTTCGATGCGGAGCATGCGTCGAAGCGCTTTGTCGTCGTTGGGGGGAAGAAGTCCGAACGGCGTCATGTCGACGATCCGATCTTCCTCGTCGATCTCGTCTACCGCGTAGGCGGGACTGGCAAGCCGGGCAAGACGGATGTCTGCCTCGAGGTCAATGCGAACGACGTCGTCGTTGACCACACGTGGATATGGCGCGCCGATCACGGCGACCACACCGGCTGGACGGCCAACACGGCGAAGAACGGAATCGTCGTGAACGGCGACGGCGTGTCGTGCTATGGGCTTTTCGCCGAGCACTTCCAGGAGCATGACGTCCTCTGGAACGGCGAGGACGGACGCGTCTTCTTCCTCCAGAACGAGAAATGCTACGATCCGCCCGGCAATGCGACGTGGATGTCGCACGGTGGGAAGAAGAAGGGATATGCGGCCTACAAGGTCTCGGACGGAGTGAAGCGCCACTATGCCGTGGGCTTAGGTGTCTACGACGTTTTCATCAACACTAACGGGAACAGCGTCTTCCTCGACGATGCGGTCGAGGTTCCCGATGCGCCCGGCGTCGTGATCGAGAACGCCTGCATCGTCGAGATCGCGAACGGAGACGGTCCGCTCGTCGGCATAAACGCGATCGTGAACGGCCAGGGCCACGCCACCAAGACGGGCAAGGGCTCGGGCGGCGGCTACGCCATCCAGCGCGTCTACCGCTACTCTGACGGCAAGGCCGACGTTGCGCCGAACTACTACAAGAAGCGTCGTTGAACAGGTGGGCGGCATCTGCTTGCCGCCCTGTGGCGCCGGCATCGCAAAAAAGTGATATAATCTACAGCGAAAGGATAGACAGATGAAAATTGAAGTTCTTGTTTGTGCGATATCTCTCGCCGCAGTGGTGTTTGCGGACACCGTCTCAGACGATGCGGCGCTTGACGAGGCGAGGAAGATTCTTGCCACTCTCACGATAGAGGAGAAGGCGATGCTGACAGGCGGGAGCGGCACGATGTCGATGGCCGTTCCGAAGTGCGACCGCGAATGGATATTCTCCGATTCTTCGCACACTGTCCGCACGGACATGGAGCGCTGGACGTGGGACTACACGCGCAAGAGATATCCGGCGACCGTCCTTCCGACGCTCTCCGCGCTCGCGGCGACTTGGAACCGCGACCTTGCCGCCGCTTTCGGCCATGTCATCGGCGAAGAGGCGCGTGCGCGCGGCAAAGACCAGATGCTCGGGCCCGGCGTCAACATCATGCGTGATCCGCGTTGCGGCCGCAACTGGGAATACCTCACCGAGGACCCGTGCCTCGCGGCAAAGCTGATCGTTCCCGAGATCAGGGCGATCCAGAGCCACGGCGTCGCCGCGACCGTCAAGCATTTCTGCCTCAACAACCAGGAGCTTGACCGAAACAACGTCGACACCATCTGCGACGAGCGGACGCTGAACGAAATCTACCTCCCCGCCTTCGAGGCCGCCGTTGTGGACGCCGGCGCCTGGTGCGTGATGACGGCGTACAACAAGGTGGACGGCGACTGGTGCAGCGAGAACGCTTTTCTCCAGCGCGGCATCCTGCGCGACCGCTGGCATTTCCCGGGGATGATCGTCACGGACTGGGGCGGGGCGCACACGACCGTGAAGAGCGCGCTGAACGGCGGTGGCGTTGAGATGAACCGCGGCCAGGACATCCGCTACTTCACGAACCCCAAGGCCAAGACGTACCCACTCGCCGACGCGGTGCGCAAGGGCGAAGTGCCGGAAGCGGTGCTTGACGAAATGGCGCTGCATACGCTGTGGACGATGGCGAAGACGAAGTTCTTCAGGCCAGCGGAACGCGAGAAGGGAAGCTGCAACACGCCGGAGCACCAGAAGACAGCTCGCGAGATCGGCGAAGAGGCGATTGTCCTCCTAAAGAACGACAATGGCGTGCTGCCGCTCGACCCGAACAAGACAGCGAAGATCGTCGTCGTCGGGAAGCTTGCCGACACGCGCGCCACGTTGAAGGGCTGGAGCGCCGAGGGCAATCCACCCTACGAGATTACGCCGCTTGGCGGGCTCAAGGAGTATTTCGCGAGGGGGCGGGGCGTCGAGATCGTCCAGCTTCCGCTCGTCGCAGCGGACAACGCGAACCGTGTGCATGACGTGATCGAGTCGTCGATAGGCACATTCGACACTTCCGCTAAGGACGCCGGGATGAGTGTCCGCGCGTGGGAAGTCTCCTATTTCGACAACACCAAGTCGACCGACGGCACGCCCGTCAAGACGGGCTTTGCGCGGCAGCCGGGCCTCGACATCGGCGAAGAGGCGCCCTTCGAGGGAATGAACGCCGCCAACTTCGCCGTCCGCTGGCATACGCGCCTCGCGGCGCCCGAGTCGGGCGACTACACGTTCTCCGTCGACATGGACCATCGTGGCGGAACGACGATTGTCCTCGACGGCGAAGTGCTTGGAAAGGCGAGCGAGTGCGACACCGTGACGGCGCAGAAGCGCCTCGAGGCGGGCAAAGTCTACGATTTCTCTGTTACGTACGAGGGCGATACCGGCGTGCACCGCATGAAGTTCGGCTGGCGCCTCCCAAGCGAATCCGGAAGTCTTGAGGATGTGCGTGAGGCGGCGAAGACAGCCGATGCCGTTCTCGTCTTCACCGGCACCGAAGTCGGCCACGGCCAGGCGCTTGAATGCGAGGGCGGCGACAGGCCTAACCTCAAGCTGCCCGAGGGACATGACGCGGCGATTGCTACGCTCCTCTCGTGGAACATTCCCAACCTCGTCGTCATCACGCACTCCGGCGCTCCGCTCGAGTTGCCGTGGGCGGACGCCGCCACGACGATCCTCCACCAGCCGTATCTAGGACAGGAAGCGGGAAGGGCGTTTGCCAGAGTTCTTTTCGGCGACGTTAACCCGTCGGGCCGCCTTCCCTGCACTTGGCCGCGCAAGCTTGCTGATACGCCTGTCGAACAGCGCGGCACATACACCGCGGCGCGCTCCGTGTACAACGAGGGCGTGTTCGTCGGCTACCGCTGGTACGACGCGAAGGGCATAAAGCCCCTCTTTCCGTTCGGCTACGGCCTCTCGTATACGACGTTCGCGTATGACAAGGCCGAGGTCTCGGTGTTGGAGTGCGCGGACGGCCCCTCGGTGAAGGTGCACGTCGGAATCGCCAACACCGGCAAGAGGGCCGGCAAGGAGACGGTGCAGCTCTATGTCGCTCCAGTGAACCCGAAGATCGTGCGCCCCGTCAAGGAGCTCAAGGATTTTGCCAAGGTCGCTCTCGCTCCCGGCGAGGCGGCGACGATCGAGTTTGAGCTCGGTCCCCGCGACTTCGCCTATTGGGATGTCGTGACGCACTCGTGGCGCGTCGACGCTGGCGAATACGAAATCATCGTCGGCAATCTGGTCTCCAGGATCCTCGTCAAGAACTCGGTTTACGTTCTAGACTGTTAGCGGGCGGCGTCTTTTTGGTATAATAACCCTTGTCAATCGAAAGAGGACGAGGGCATGAAGAAACTCTGGCATTGTCTTGGCGCGCTCGCCATGTGCGTGGCGTTGCTGTCGGTGGACGGCTGCGGGCCGTTCTGGGTGAATCCCTATATCACGGTTGAGCAGAGCAATCTCAACTGGATGGAGATTCATTACTACAACACGAACCGCAAGCCGATTCGTCGCGTGTCGCTGTCGCTTGCGGGTTCGGGGCATGTCGAGATCAAGAAGGGGACGAGCCCGCAGATATCCGACGACTTCGCGAAGAAGTATAAGGACGACGAGTGGGCCGACATCCATACGCAGCGCATGGACATCGATCCCAATCACATCAACGACATCTTCCAGGATCTTGTTAACCGCGGCGTCCTCGACCGCGAGAAGTGGGGTAAGTCCGAGAAGAACAAGAAGGAATACAAGCGCTTCATAGCGGTTAAGGCGAACATCAACAACGTCACCTATTCCGAGAGAGACAATATTTTTGAGGTAGATCCCGATCTCGCCGAGTATCTCCTCGACACAATCAGGCAATTCGAGAGGCCCACGCGCAAATGAACGTACACGACACTATACTTGAAATGGCGACGAAGGCCCGTGCGGCCGCCGCCGGACTTGCGAAGAAGACGACAGACGAAAAAAACGCCGCGCTTCTCGCCATAGCGGATTCCCTTGAGAAGAACCGCGCGGCGATTGTCGCCGCGAACGACATCGACTTGGCGCATGCGAAGGAAGCGGGCATCTCTCCATCGATGCTCGACCGTCTTACGCTAACCCCAGCGCGGTTCGACGCGATGGTCGCTGGCGTTCGGCATGTGGCGACTCTGCCCGATCCCGTAGGGGAGACGATTTGGACTCGCGAGCGCCCGAGCGGGATAAAGATTCGCAAGGTGCGTGTGCCGTTCGGCGTGATCGCCGTCGTCTTCGAGTCGCGCCCGAACGTCTTCATCGACACTGCTGCGCTTTGCCTCAAGACCGGCAACGCCGTGATCTTGCGCGGCGGCAAGGAGGCGATAGAGTCGAACAAGGCGCTCGCCGCCGCCGTCCGCGAAGCTGGCGTAGGCGATGCCGTGCAGCTTGTTGAGACGCTTGACCACTCGGCGGTAACCGAGCTCGTCCGCGCCGTTGGGCTTATCGACGTCGCGATTCCGCGCGGCGGAGAACGGCTCATCCGCGCTATGTGCGAGGCAGCGCTTGTTCCCGTCCTCAAGCATTACAAGGGCGTATGCCACATCTATGTCGACGACAAGGCCGATCTTTCGATGGCGCTCTCGATCCTTGATAACGCGAAGACCCAGCGTCCTGGCGTCTGCAACGCCGCCGAGTGTCTTCTCGTCCACGAGAAGCTTGCGCCGCTCTTTATGCCGATGGTGCAGGCATGGGCGAAGGACAAGGGCGTGACGCTCCACGAAAACGAGGCGGGAACGGAGTATCTTTCGCTCGACATCAACGTCGCGACGGTCGCCGACTACCGCGCCGCAATCGACTTCATCAATGCAAACTCCTCTCACCACTCCGACTGCATCGTGACGAACGACGAGGCGAGGGCTGCGGAGTTTCTGCGCGACGTCGATTCTGCCGCGGTATACCACAATGTCTCTACGCGCTTTACCGACGGCGGCGAGTTCGGAATGGGCGCGGAAATCGGTATCTCGACAGACAAGCTCCATGCACGCGGGCCGATGGGCCTTGAGGAACTCACGACCTACAAGTACACGGTAACCGGCGATGGAGTGATTAGGAGTTAGGGGGCAGGAGTCAGTAGTTAGGGGTTAGGGGTCAGTAGTCAGGAGTCAGTGTGAAGATTGGTGACATACCAGAAGTCGACCTTGCGCTGAAGAAGGAGTTCAAGGCGCATTCTGCGCCTATCATTGAGTTGATCGAGGCGCAGACGCATGACCCTTTTTGCGTCCTCGTCGGAACGATTCTCTCTGCTCGCACGAAGGATGCCTGCACAGCGGGTGCGGTGCGGCGGCTCTTTGCAAAGGCGAAGGGCGCTTGCTTTGCTCCTGAAGATCTTGAGCGGCTGACGGCAAAGGAAATAGAAAAGCTGATCTTCCCCGTCGGCTTCTACCACGACAAGGCAAGGCACCTGAAAGCGCTTCCGAAAGTGCTCAAGGAGAAATTCGACGGCGTCTTGCCAAATACAGTCGAGGAGCTGTGCGAACTTCCCGGCGTAGGGCGCAAGACTGCGAACCTCACCGTCGCCGTCGGCTTTGACCTTCCTGCAATCTGCGTCGACGTCCATGTGCATCGCATCTGCAACCGACTTGGACTAATCAAGACAAAGACGCCGCTCGAGACGGAGATGACGCTTCGCAAGATCCTTCCTGTAAAATACTGGAAGACGTGGAACAGCCATCTCGTCTCGTTCGGGCAGACGCGTTGCGCGCCGTTGCGCCCGAAGTGCGACGGCTGCCCGATATCGCGCTTTTGCGGCGTTCCGAACGCGCAGGGCGGAAAGGCCGCGAAGTGAAGCCGAGGGTTGCGATAGACGGCCGTCTTCCGAAGGCGTTCGGCCTTTCGCGGCAGGAGCTCAAACGCGCGGCCGAGAGTTTCGTCGCCCGTTCGTCGGCGCGCGTCGGAATCCCGTTTCGCGAGGTCACGGTTATACTTCAGGACGACGCATCGTCCGCAGAGGTGCATCTCGCCGTCAACGGTGCAGAAGGACCTACAGACGCGATTACGCAGGGCTACGATCCGATGCCGGGCGAGGCGCCTGGCGTCTACGGCGAAGTCTATGTAAACTGCGATCGTGCGCTGAAGGCGGCGCCGAAACGCAGGGGGTGGTCGCCCGCGAAAGAACTTCTTCTTTATATTGCCCACGGAATCGACCATCTTTCCGGCGCTGATGACTTTTTGCCAAAGGACTATCAGGCGATGCGCCGACGCGAGCTTTCTTGGATAAAGGATTTGACAGTTCCCTAAACCTAAAAACGGTAGTTCAGATTTTAACGCAGAGACGCAGAGGTGCAAAGTGCGCAGAGAAAAGTGCTACAGCTGACAAATTTTGGTTAGATATGGATACGACATCGGGTATGGAGGCGGTGCGCGAAGTCGCGCAAATTGTGAAGGCGGCGGGTGGCCGTGCGCTTCTCGTCGGCGGCTGCGTTCGCGACTCCATTCTCGGCGGTGATCCAAAGGATTTTGACGTCGAGTGCTTTGGAATTGCACCTGCCGACCTCAAGTCCGCTCTCGCAAAGAAATTCGACCTCGATCTTGTCGGCGCGAGCTTCGGCGTCATAAAGCTCGCGCATCTCGACGTTGACGTCGCAATCCCTCGCCGCGAGACTAAGCTCGGCCTCGGGCACCGTGCGTTCGAGATGGAATACGACCCGACGCTGACGGTTCGCGACGCCTCTGCCCGCCGCGACTTTACCGTCAACGCCATTTACAGCGATCCGCTCACTGTCGAAATAGTCGATCCGTGGAATGGCCGCGCAGATCTTGAGCGCAGGACACTGCGCCATGTCTCCGACCATTTTTGCGAAGACCCTCTGCGCGTCCTCCGAGGAATGCAGTTCGTCGCCCGATTTGATCTTGATCCCGCTCCAGAGACGATCGAGGTCTGCCGCGCCATGACGCCGGAGGGCCTTGCGAGCGAGCGTCTTTTCGGCGAGTGGTCGAAGCTTATCCTGAAGGGCGTCAAGATTTCCAAGGGTCTTGAGTTCCTTCGCGCCGTCGGCTGGACGAAGTACTATCCGGAACTCGAGCGCCTCATCGGCTGCAAGCAGGATCCAAAGTGGCATCCCGAGGGCGATGTGTGGAACCACACGCTCTGCTGCCTTGACGCGTTTGCCGCGTCTCGTATCGGCGACGATGCAGAGGATTTGCTTGTGGGGCTTGCCGTCCTCTGCCACGACTTTGGCAAGCCCGACTGCACCTTCTACGATCCAGTGAAGAAGCGCATCCGCTCGCTCGGCCACGACGAACGCGGTGTTGAGCCGACGCTGACGTTCCTGAAGCGTCTAACGAACGAAGAGCGACTTCTCAAGGAGATTCCTCCGCTTGTGCGGCTTCACATGCGGCCTTTCGCGATGTGGAAGGACAAGTCTTCGGATGGCGCGATAAGGCGCCTTGCTGCAAAAGTCGTTCGCATCGATCGGCTTCTGCGCGTCGCAGCGGCTGACGATGCTGGCAGGCCGCCTTTCCCGTCGGAACCAGAGCCGCTTAAATGGCTTGCAGAGCAGACGAAGCGGCTCGAGGTTGAGGATTCCGCCCCGAAGCCGATAGTGAGGGGGCGTGACTTGATTGCGCAAGGCATGAAGCCAGGCCCCGCGATGGGCAAGATTCTCGCTGCGCTATACGACGCGCAGCTCGATGGCGCCTTTTCCGACCTTGACTCAGGATTGAAATACGCCAATCTCCAACTGACTCCTGGCCCCTAACCCCTGACCCCTGAAAACCATGCAGCGTCCAAAACCTTACATTTTATGGGATTGGAACGGAACGCTCCTCGACGACACCGAGGCGGCGCTTGCGACGCTCAACGAGATGATTACGGTGCGCGGCGGGCAGCCGATAGGGATGGAGTTCTATCGCGACCATTTCGCGTTTCCAGTGAGGCCTTTCTACGACAAGATAGGAATTGTCGCGCACGACGAGGATGAGTGGAACGGAATAGCGCACGAATACCATGAAGTGTACGGGCGGCAGCCGAAGAAACTCAACCCCCTCGCAGTCACCGCGCTTGAGATGGCGAAGGAGGCGGGGTGCCGCCAGTCGATAGTTTCTGCGCTCAGGCAGGATCTCCTCGACGCGCAGACGAAGGAGTACGGCATCGACGGATACTTCGAGCGCATCTGCGGCTCAAACAACCTGCACGGCGCGTCGAAGGTCGTCCGCGCACGCGCATTTCTCGCCGAGCTGCGATCGCGCGACGCGGAGGCGAAATTCGTCATGATAGGCGACGCGGTGCACGACAAGGAGGTGTCGGACGCGATTGGGATCCCTTGTGTCCTGTGTGCCGTCGGAAGCCACGCGGCCTGGCGGCTTCGTGCCGTTGCGCCTACCGGCGATACGCTCGTCGATGCACTTAAACTCGCGCTGAATGCGCCCGCGAAACCGAGCTTCACAAGCGAGCGCGGCGTTTTGGTATAATATCAAAACTTATGGAACTCAGCGATATAGTGAAGGCGGCCTTTGAGAAGGCATATCCCGGCGAGGACTTCGGCGGCGTCAGGGTTCTGCCCGCGACCGATCCGAAGTTTGGCGACTACCAGTGCAACGACGCGCTCAAGTTCGCGAAGAAGGCGCACGCCAACCCGCGCGAGGTCGGCGCGAAAGTGGCCGAGGCGCTCAAGGGCAACGACGTATTCGAGAAGGTCGAGATCGCAGGCCCAGGGTTCCTCAACCTGACGGTTTCCGGCGGCTGGCTCAACTCCCAGCTCTCGACTCTGGACTCCAAGCCGTCTTGCGGCATCCCTCAGAAGGGCGCGGGCAAGAAGATCGTCATCGACTACTCATCGCCCAACGCGGCGAAACAGATGCACATCGGCCACATCCGTTCGACCGTCATCGGCTGCGCGATAGACAGGATCTTCCGCTCGCTCGGCTATGACGTGATAGCCGACAACCACCTCGGCGACTGGGGCACGCAGTTCGGCATCCTCATCAAGGGCT
>ERZ842401.2428-NODE-2428-length-24995-cov-13.942542_pt1 | contig 24995 bp, 22 predicted proteins | sample MGYA00521270_ERZ842401 | MGnify/ENA primary metagenome ERZ842401 (study PRJEB31892, sample SAMEA3878208) | bioreactor metagenome | biome: Moose rumen | place: Sweden | collected 2011-10 | study: EMG produced TPA metagenomics assembly of the PRJEB12797 data set... | reverse complement strand
CTGACCTCAATGAAAACGCTGACCGCATTATGGCGGTGCTGCGTCCGCTGAAGGTGGTTATCACGAACTACCCCGAGGATAAGGAAGAATGGCTTTTAGGGGATAATAACCCCATGCATGGCGGCCATCGCTTTGTGCCGTTCTCCCGTGAAATCTACATTGAACAGGAAGATTTCATGGAAGAAGCGCCCAAGAAGTTCTTCCGTCTGAAACCGGGCGGCGAAGTACGTCTTAAACACGCCTACATCATCAAATGTGAGGAAGTCGTTAAGGACGAGCAGGGACGTGTCGTAGAACTGCGCTGTACGGCTGACCTTGATTCCAAGACGGGCGGCGTTACGGCCGGCCGCAAGGTCAAGGGCACCATTCACTGGGTAGCGGCCAAAACTGCTGTTCCGGCCGAAGTACGTCTCTATGACTACCTGCTGGAAACCGATGAAAACGGCAACCTGCCGGAGGATTTCATCGGCGCACTCAATAAAAATTCCCTGGAAGTTATCGACAATGCGCTGGTGGAGCCGAGTGTAAAACTGCAGGCTGCCGGCAAGCATTATCAGTTCCTGCGGACGGGTTACTTTGTCATTGACCCGGATACCACGCCGGACAAGCTGGTATTTAACCGTGTGGTAGGACTGCGCGACAGCTGGGCAAAAGAAAAAAATAAATAAAAACTCTATAGGGATGAAAAAAGAAAGAGGGGTAAATTTTGACTTCAACAACGATAGCCATAGTTATCTTTGTGGCTGCTTATGCCTTGATTATTTCGGAAAAGGTACATCGCACTATCGTGGGCATCTTTGGTGCCATGCTGATGATTCTGTTTGGTATTATCAGTCAGGAAACGGCTATTCATCACATTGACTTTAATACATTGGGCCTTTTGATGGGCATGATGATTATTGTCAACATTACCAGTGAAACGGGGCTGTTTAACTTCCTTGCCATCTGGGCAGCCAAGAAGGTCAAGGCAAAGCCCGTGGCGCTGCTGGTGGCGCTGTCCACCATTACGGCTGTATGCTCGGCACTCCTCGATAACGTGACCACGGTGCTTTTGACCGTGCCTATTACGTTTAGCATTACTTCGCAGCTCAAGGTAGATGTAAAGCCGTATCTGATGGCACAGATTATTTCGTCCAATATCGGCGGTACGGCCACCCTTATCGGTGACCCGCCGAATATTATGATTGGCAGTGCCGTGGGCCTGAGCTTTATGGACTTCATTCAGAACATGACGCTGGTATCGGTGGTTATATTCATCGTAGTGCAGGGCGTTCTCGTTGCGCTCTATGGCAGCAAGCTCAAAACTACACCGGAACTGCAGGACAAGGTTATGCGCCTTAATGCGGTAAGTCAGATTGCCGACAAGGCCTTGCTGAAAAAATGTCTGGCCGTAATCTTCTTTACGATTACGCTGTTTGCCATGCACGGTGCTTTGGGGCTGGAAACGGCTACGGCGGCTCTCACGGGCGCAGGCCTGCTGCTCTTAATCACCTACACGCGCAATGAAACCATGATTGCCAAAGTCCTTTCCAAGGTGGAATGGCTGGCCATCTTCTTCTTTGCCGGTCTGTTCGTACTCGTCGGCGCTTTGGTAGAGACCGGCGTTATCAAGGCCATGGCGGCAGAAGCCTTGGCTGTAACCAATGGCAATGTACCGATGACGGCGATGCTCATTCTTTGGATGAGTGCCATTGCCTCGGCCTTCATTGATAACATTCCCTTTGTAGCCACTTTGATCCCGCTGATTCAGGATATGGGGCAGATGGGGCTTTCCAATCTTGAGCCCATGTGGTGGAGTCTGGCGCTGGGCGCCTGCCTCGGCGGCAACGGCACACTTATCGGTGCTTCGGCCAACGTGGTTGTGGCATCCCTTGCTGCCCAGCATGGCAAGCAGATTTCCTTCATCGGCTTTATGAAGGTAGCTTTCCCGGTGATGATTCTCACCATTATCATGTCCAGTATCTACATTTGGATTTGGCATCTCTAATCAATAACGACAAAAAGCTGACTTGTCATTCGACATGTCAGCTTTTTTTGCAGGTATTAGGGTTTTGGCTGTTGAATTATAAATTATAGTCTTAAGGCTTTGAGGGCTTATAGGGATTAGGCCCGCCGGCTGCAGCGAGAGTATCCAGTTCATTCCAGGATAGCTCCTGTTTCTGGCTGCGCATCTCGTGGAGGTGGTCCTTGAGGCTGTCTTTTACTTTGCTGAAACGGGAGAAGTCCGTTTCCTGTAGTTGTTTTTCAATACGCATGATGTCTACCTCCTGTGTTATCTTTAATTCTATTATAACATACGAGGGAGTGGACAGGATATTACAAGATTTGTAAAATTTTTTAGGGAAGTTCGGAGAATTTTTTTATGAAAACGTATTTTTACTTGGGTGTCGGCATTATTATTATGGTTATTGTGGGGCTGTTAGGCTACGGCGTGTACCTGAACCAGCGTGGGGAAAACGAAATCGAGCAGCGTATGGAAAACCTGCGCCTGCCCCTTAATGGCGCGGTGGTTCAGGAACGGGAAATCCAGCCCTATGTGGAGCTGGAACTGGCGAATTTCTATTGCGATGATATGGCCGATGTAATCGCCAGGGAAAATGGGCGCATCACCCAGGTGTTTGTGGAAAAACATGGCATGGTGACGGCAGGCAAGCCCATCCTGCAGCTGGTGGACGAGGATATTCCTTTAAAAATCAAGCAGGCCGATAGCGATATAATGGAGGCTGAGGCTCAGCTGCTGAAGGCGCGTAATTCCTATAACCGTTATAGTCAGCTCGTGGAATACCATGCTATTTCGCTGGAAAAATATGATGAGGCGGCAGCAGCATACAAGGCTGCCCAGGCGCGAATGGATAATTTGACGGCTCAGCGGGAACAGCTGCTTATGCGCCAGTCCCGGCAGATGGTGCTGTCCTCCATTGATGGGGAGGTATTGCGCCTTTACCAGAGTGAAGGTGCTTATGTGACAGCTGGTACGCCTGTGGCGTTGGTGGGGGATTTCAGCAAGCTTTATTTCACGTCTCCCGTGGTGGACGAGCAGGCTAAGCGCATGGTAATCGGCCAGCCTGTCAGTCTGACCATTGATGCAGGTACGTCTGTACTGGGCGGCGAGGCCCTGCCCAAACCTTATGGTGCGAATTATTCCGTGGGCAATATGGGAGAGGACCAGATTTTTTCGGCCATGGTGATAAAAATAACGCCGGACCTGGCTGAACCGGCAACGGTACGGCAGGTAATCTGGCAGGTGGACAACCGCGTGGGGCTATTGGAACCGGGAACCTATCGGAAGGTACGGCTCCATGCCAATGCGGCACGCAAGTGCCTGGCGGTGCCGGTGGCGGCCTTTACTGATGAATACAATGACCGGGTGGCAGTCGTGGAATCCGATGGATGTCTGGGATTCCGTGATGTGAAAACAGGCATAACCAACGGTACATATATTGAAATCATTTCCGGGCTGCAGGCGGGGGATATCGTCATCACCTCCGATACTGAAGGCGTGACAGCCGGCACGGAAGTGGAACTCACGCTGGAAGAAAACTAATTTTTGCAGCCCTTGTAATAGTTTGCGAAATCAAGCGTATGTATAGGCAAATAAAAAATACAGAATATAAACAACATAAAGAAAGGTGGGGATTAAAATGACGGGTAAAGATAAAAAACTCGAACTACAGGAAAGAGATTTAGCGCATATTTCTGGCGGCGAGGAGTTAGAAACAATTCCTATCGAGGATATTAGTGATCAGCTTAACGTCCAAATTGGAACTATGACAGCGTTCAGCTCAGGGCCGGCGGAAGGACCGGCGAATGAACCTGGGCCGAGCTATTATCAGGACAACAGCAACAACAGTGGCGCCCAGCAAAATACCCAGAATGGTGACTGCGAGAATACGGGCGGTATGAACGTCAAAAAAAAATAAAAACTATGTAATAGGCAATATACTCAATCGTATATATAAGCAAAATCAAGAACGATTAAAAAAAGAAAGGGGTTTTTAAAATGAAGGACAACAAGCAGGAACTCAGCACTGAGAAGATGGAAAAGGTCTCCGGCGGCGGTTGGGAGCAGGTAATTCCGGTGGTAACTGAGGTTGTAGGCAAGCTGATGGATTCCGGTGGCAAAGATGATTCCGGCAGTGGACAGTCAGCTCCGGCCAATACTACCCCCACAAATCAGCAGAATAACTCCAATAACAGCGGTGCCCAGCAGAATACCCAGAACGGTAACATTGAGAATACAGGCGGTTTGGTAGTTAATCCCAAGTAAGCGAAAGGACAGGGACAGGCCATGAAGGAAGAAAAGCAGGAACTGGAAATGGAAAACCTGTCAAAAGTGGCAGGCGGGGCAGAAAACAACCAGCAGAATAATTCGGACAACAGTGGTGCTCAGCAGAACACGCAACATGGTGATATTAATAATACAAGCCATATCTCGCAGGTAAATGAGGTGTCCAATAACGCTGCATCGGTAGATATCGGCTCACCGGTTGACATCAATAATGGTGGGAACAACAGCGTCTACAACATCAATTGATATAGTGAGGGGGGATTAAAATGACCGGTAAAGATGAGAGAAACGAACTCAAGGCTAAAGATTTAGCGCAGGTTTCTGGTGGCAATTGGTTTAAAGACGTAGTTAAATATGCCACAACAGGTGTACCCGGCATCGTATATGACATGGTTTCCGGTGGCGGCGGGGACAGCAGCGGTGGTGGCGCCATTGCTGTCAGCACAGGCGGCAGCGGCGACAGCGATGGCGGCACGAATCCCCTTCAGACTACACCTGCGTCGGGGCCGGCCTACACGCAGAACAACTCCAACAACAGCGGCGTTCAGCAGAATAGCCAGAACGGCAACAATAAAAATGAAGGTGGCATGAACGTTACGCCTTAAGAATAAATTTCAAACAGATAGGGAACTACCTGCCGATTATTGGCAGGTTTTTTTTCTTTATTTGTCGAATATAATCCAAAAATGAGCAAAATTTTAATGTGGGGGGATAATCGGTTATGGCAGATGGCAGCAAAATTTTTAGCAGGGCGGCACTGGATAAACTGCGCTCGCCTGACAGGCTGGATATGCTTTTGCCCATAACAACGCCCATCGGCTGGATGTCGCTGGTAGCGGTGGGATTGCTGCTCATTTCCGTAATTTTGTGGTCAATTTTTGGTTCGTTCACCGTGCGGGCCGATGGCAAGGGAATGATTCTGGATTCCGGCGGTGTGACGGCGGTTACGCATGTGGCCGGGGGAAAAATTGCCCATGTTTATGTGCGTAAGGGGGCGACTATCAGTAAAGGGGATTTGATTGCCCAGCTGGAACAGCCACAGCAATCTGCTGATACCAATATGGCCCAGTATGGTCCCCAACTGGCGTCCAGTATGAAAGATACGGCGGACAGGGTTTATCAGTATAAGGCCAAACTCTATAAGCAGGGGATATCCCGGGATGTCATCAGTGATTACGATGGGATTGTCGAGGATGTGATGATACGCAAGGGCAGTGTCATTAGCAGTGGTACACCGCTTTGTTCCGTGCGCCTGACGAAAAAGCGCAGTGACCTGACCGGCGTAATGTACGTTCCCGTGGACAAGGGCAAGCGTATTGAACCGGGGCAGACAATACAGCTGGTTCCCAATGGGGTGGATGTGCAGGAGTCCGGCAGTCTTATCGGTGTGGTGCGGACGGTGTCGAATTACCCGGTGCCGCTGCAGTCCATACAGGAAAAGGTCAGTAATCCGGAACTGGCCAAGTGGCTCTTGTCCGGTGGTCAGGGCGCTGTAGTGGAGATAACTTTTGTGCTGGTGAAGGATGAAAACAATCCGTCCGGCTATCTTTGGACGTCATTTGTAGGTGAACATAAGCCTGTTACCGCCGGGAGTTTCTGCACTGGTTCGGTGATTATCGAGCGGCGGCCCCCCATTGAAAAGGTATTCTATAAAATCAGCCAGTGGCTGCGTAACAGGTGAGTCAGATGGTGAGGGATTTTTTACGGAAGGTATTTAATAAGTCCGGGGCGCGGGTAAAGGTGCCGACTGTCCTGCAGATGGAGGCAACGGAATGTGGGGCGGCATCTCTGGCCATGGTGCTGGCTCATTACGGTCTGTGGGTTCCCTTGGAAAAACTTCGGGCCGAGTGCGGTGTGAACAGGGACGGCAGTAAGGCCAGCAATGTGATGCGGGCAGCCATGGGCCGGGGCTGTGAAGTACACGGCTACCGCTGGGAGGCAGAAAGCCTCCGGGAGGAACAGGATTATCCCCTGATTATCCATTGGGAGTTTAATCATTTCCTTGTGCTGGAAGGAATTGTGGGGGATACGGTTTACCTCAATGACCCGGCCATGGGGCGGCGTACGGTGCCGTGGTCGGAGTTTGTTACCTCGTATACGGGCATTGCCCTGACTGTCAGACCGTCAGCCAAGTTTAAACCGGCAGGCCATCGCTACAATGTCTTTAGAGCCGTGGCCGTCAAGCTCTGGAAGGATAAGTGGGGCATGACTTTTCTTATCCTGCTGGGGCTGTTCATGATTGTGCCGGGACTGGCCTCGCCGGTATTCAGTCAGGTCTTTTTGGACGATATTCTCACGGGCAAGCACCGGGACTGGATGCCTAATCTCTGTGTAGCCATGACGTTGTCCTTTATCGTATCAGCGGTGCTGACTTGGCTCCGGGCAGTGCTGCTCACACGTTGGCAGCGTAAACTGACACTGGCGGATTCGTCCAGTTTCTTTTGGCATTTGCTGCGCCTGCCCATGCATTTTTTCCATCAGCGCTATGCCGCAGAGGTGGCCGGGCGCATTTCGATGAATGAGTCCGTGGCCGGCGTCTTGTCCGGCAGTGCGGCGACGGCAGTGCTCGATGCCTTTGTGGCGTTGTTTTTCCTCTTATTGCTCATGCAGTATAACGTCCTGCTGACGGCTATCGGCATCGCGTTTATGGTGGTAAATATTGCCGTGATGATGCTGACCAGACGTCACTTGACGGATTTAGCCATGCGGATTCAGCAGGATGCCGGCAAGGAATACGGTACAGCGATAAATGGTCTGTCCATGGTTGACAGCCTCAAGGCCAACGGCAACGAGGGTGATTTCTTTATGAAATGGGCCGGTTACCGGGCCAAGGTGCTGCGCGGCACGCAGGAAACCCAGCTGTGGTCGCTGTCGGTGACCACTTTGCCCACGCTGCTGTCCGGGCTCAACGGGGCGCTTATCATGACCTTCGGCGGCTTTTCCATTATGGACGGGGCCATGACTGCCGGTATGTTTGTGGCCTTTCAGCATTTGATGGGCAGCTTTCAGGCACCGGTGGGTAAACTGACGGGCCTCTATAGCAGCCTGCAGACTACGGAAATGCAGATGCAGCGCCTCAATGATGTGCGCTGTTATGAGGTGGATTCCCTTAATTATCCGCCGGAAAATTCGCCGGTGGCGGCCAAAATTCAGGGCCGCCTGTCAGGAGAGCTAGAGTTAAAGGCGGTCAGCTTTGGCTATAGTCCGCTGGAACCACCCCTGTTGCAGGACTTTAACATGCATTTAAAGCCGGGGCACTGGACAGCGATTGTCGGCGCCTCGGGCAGCGGTAAATCCACGGTGGCCAAGGTTATTACCGGCCTGTACGAGGAATGGGGCGGTCAGGTGCTGCTCGACGGCACGCCCCGGCGGCAGGTGCCGCACAGTGTAATTGTGACTTCGCTGGCAGCTGTGGATCAGGACGTTTTCCAGATTACCGGTACGGTTGGGGAAAACATTGTCCTGTTTGACCGTTCCCTGCGGCAAAGTGATATTGTCCGGGCGGCCAAGGACGCCTGTATCCACGAAGATATCCTGCAGCTCGAGGGTGGCTATGAGGCCATGGTTTCGGAAGGCGGCAACAACTTCAGCGGCGGCCAGCGGCAGCGGCTCGAAATTGCCCGGGCTTTGGCCGTGAATCCTTCCCTGCTGGTGCTGGACGAAGCCACCAGTGCCCTGGATCCCATTACGGAGGAGAAGGTACTGGAAAATATCCGTCACCGGGGGTGTGCCTGCGTTATTATCGCCCATCGGCTGTCCACCATTCGGGACGCAGATGAGATTATCGTCTTGGAACACGGCCGGATAGTGGAGCGCGGCCGTCATCGGGAAATGATGGCACAGGATGGGCCTTACCGCCGTTTGATTGAGGAACATAGCAGCAAGTGATAGATAAGAGATTGTGGGTTGTGATGGTATGGAATTACAGGCAGGCCGGCGCTGGCAGCTGACAAGTGAAGATAGTTTTCTGGTGCTTACAGCCGGACAGGTGGAAGTTTATGCTGTTACCCGGGACGAACGCCATTACCGGCAGGCGTATTTGCTGAAAATTGAGGCCGGGCAGGCGATTTTTCCGTCAATGGACGAGTTTGGCGAAATGGATATCCTTATTTATGCTGTGACAGATAGCTCGCTGACGGAAAAAACTTTTGCCGGGACGGCGCCGCAGGAATTGCAGCCGCTTATGCAGGCCTGGTTTATGGCGCTCGGAAAAATCAGCTGGCTCAACCGGCTGGCGGCTCTGGGAGATGATATGCTCGTCCTGTGGCCGCAGGGGGAAATGTTTCCGGCAGGGACAGCCAGCACGCAGGAATTGCTGACAGAATTCAAGCGGCATCAGCAGATTTTTACCATGCTGCAGGGAATGCGCTTTTTGTCAGCGGACAAGCGGCTGCGCCGGCGGCAGGAAATCATTGCCAGACAGAAAAACTGGCTGGTGAAAAATGCCATCAGCAACCTGCTGGGTGAGGACGAAATATATTACGAGGAGAGCAGCACCGAGCAGGGTGGCAAGGCGGTAGAAGAAAATATTTTTATTCTGAAACTCGTGATGAAAGCCTTGTCCATGCCGGAGGCGGATATCAATTTATCTCCTGATATTGCCAAAAAGCTGGATTCCCTGTCCCTGCTGCGGCGGCTGGCGCAAAAGGCCAATGTGCAGCTGCGGCTTGTGCGGCTCGATGAGACTGGCTGGCATAAAAATGACACGGGCGTATTCATTGCCTACTATGGGGCGGACAAGGAGATTGCGGCGCTTATTCCGGAGCGTCCTGGTCTATATAAGCTGGTGACGAGAAAAAATCCCCAGGGGATACGTCTGACCGTAGAGCAGGCTGCCCAATTGGATAAAGACGCCTTTATCTGCTATGCCGGTTTTCCCCGGCGCAAGCTCAAAATCATGGATTTAATGCGCTTTATGTTTCAGCAGTGCTGGAAGGCGGACTATCGGACAATCCTCCTGGTAAGTTTCTTTGCCGGGCTTATTCCTTTGGTCAGCCCTGTTATTACGGAAACAATCTTTCAGGATATCCTGCCCATTCTGGACAGGGAAGGACTGGTGACGGTCACGCAGGTGATGATGGTAACCAGTTTTACCATGGCGGCACTGACCATGATTCGGACAGTGGCGGTTATGCGTATCAGTCTCCACCTGAATATGGCCGTGGAGGCGGCCTTGTGGGGACGGCTCCTGACACTGCCGCTGAAGTTTTTCCATCAGTTTACCACGGGAGAACTGGCCAGCCGTATGCGCGGCATTGAGGCCGTAAAAGATGTGGTCAGCGGCAATTTTGTGGGCGCTGTATTTAATACGGTGTTCTCTTTTTGGAGCCTTATCCTCATGTGCTGGTACAGCGTCAAGCTCACGGCGGCGGCCATGGTAATCTGGCTCGTCTGGTGCCTGATTACGGCTTTTGTTTATAGGCGGGTGCTGAGCTTTCAGCGCAAACTCATCGCGGCCAACAATGCCGAGGCCGGCCTGGTGCAGCAGATTTTTTCCGGCCTGGGAAAGTTTCGGGTGCATGGGGCGGAGGAGCAGGCCTACCATCTATGGAGCAAGGTTTTTGGGGAAACGTGGAAATGGAATCTGGCGCTGCGCTGGCAGGGCAATTATAATACCATTATTGCGGCAGCCCAACCCTTTATTCTGACCATGCTGCTATATTATATAGTGGTTTACGGCATGCAGGAAATGGTGCCTGATGGCAGTGGCGGCCAGATGGTCAAGGAGGGGATTGGCTATGCCCAGTTTATGGCCTTTGAGGCGGCCTTCAGTTCCTTCAATGCCACCCTTAATGCGGTGATTCCCCTGGTGGGCACCTTCTTTACCATTCAGCCGCATATCGAGAATCTGCGGCCGCTGTTGGAGGAAGTGCCGGAGACCACCGAGGATAAACAGGAGGCTGACCCCTTGTCCGGGGCCATTGAAGTCAGCCATCTGACCTTCGCTTATGGGGAGGGGAAAAAAGATGTGCTGCAGGATGTGAGCTTTCAGGTGGCACCGGGCGAAAATGTCGCCATTGTGGGGCATTCCGGCTGCGGTAAATCCACTTTGGTGCGGCTGTTGTTAGGTTTTGAACAGCCGAAAAGCGGCGCTATTTATTATGACGGCCAGTCCCTGGCCGAGTTGTCACCGCCGTCGGTGCGTTCCCAGATGGGCGTGGTACTGCAAAACGGTCAGCTGATGAGCGGCGATATCTTTACTAATATTGTGGGGCAGGCGCCGCTCACCCAGGATGATGCCTGGGTGGCCGCCGAGGCGGCCGGCATTGCCGAAGATATCCGGGAAATGCCTATGGGTATGCAGACGGTAATCAGCGAAGGTTCCAACAATATTTCCGGTGGCCAGCGGCAGCGGCTGATGATTGCCAGGGCTTTGGCCGGCAAGCCGTCCATTTTGATTTTTGACGAGGCCACTAGTGCGCTCGACAACCGTACACAGGCTATTGTGACGGAGAGTCTGAACAAACTTAAAACCACGAGAATTGTGATTGCCCACCGTCTGTCCACTATCCGCGAATGTGACCGCATACTGGTCATGGATAAGGGACGCTTAGTGGAAAGCGGCACTTACGATGAACTTTTAGCCCAAAACGGGATTTTTGCCAGATTGGTAAAACGGCAGGTAGCATAGGAGTAGAGTATGGAAGAGAAGGATTGGAACGCCATCGCACAGCAGGCTGTGGCTGATGATGAGGCGTTTGATGAACTGTATGAGCATTTTTTCCCGAAAATATATAATCTGATTTACGCCCGGGTGAAAAATGCCGCCACCGCTGATGATATTGTCAGCGATGTATTTATCAAGATGGTGGAGCATTTGGCGGAGTTCGATAGCAGCAAGGCGTCTTTTGCCACCTGGCTGTCCCGTATAGCCACCCGTACCTTGACGGATTACTACCGTTGGCAAAGCCATCGGCAGAATGTGGAGTGGAACGATGTGTTCTCACCGTCAGTGGACGAAAAGGAACGCCCCGAAGGACAGCTGCTGGTCAAGGAAGGCAAAAGTGAACTGCTTATGGCGCTGGGAAAACTTAGCGAACGCGAGCAGCGGATTATCGAACTGAAATTCTGGGGTGAAATGAGCAATAAGGAAATTGCGGAAACACTTGATGTGTCTGCTGCTAATGTTGGTGTTATTCTCTTTAGAGCTATGGGTAGTCTGCGGAAAATTCTGGGCGAAGAATAAGTTTTTATACACTGGCGAAAACTGGTAATATCCAGCAGGTTCAATCGTAAGTAGTAATAAGCAGTAATGCAATGTTAGAAGATTGAAAGGGGGATAACCATGAAAGAGAAAGAATCTGTTAAAAAGCCGGAAAAGCAGGAACTGGACTGTGAAAATATGGATGACGTGGCCGGAGGGGCACAGGTCGAAATACAAAATGTTGTCAAGGACAATAAACAGCCGGTGGATATCGGCTCTACCGTAGTTATCAACGTGTAAGGAGAATAGACATGAGCAGCGCCAAGAAGGAAAGAAAACTGCATAAGGCAGGGGCAATGCTTATGTTGACGGCCTGCGTCTGGGGGCCTATGGGGATGGGCATTGCCCAGGCGGATGTCGAAGATACGGTGATAGTTCCAAATCGCGTTATCCTGATTAAAGAAGGTGACCATCAAGGTGGCCGTGATCTGCATATAAATGGTACAGGCAGTACGCCGATAACTGTTTATGGCGGCGAGTACAATCCGGCAGGTGGGACTACAAAGACAGCCAATCTGGACGGAGCAAACTCATTTGTGGATATATACGGTGGCTATCATGATGAACAGGGGGTTAATGTAACTAACAATATCGTCAATGTGGATACCGGTAATGCTGGCTGGGTGGTTTATGATGATCTGGATAAGGTACAGGATAGCGAGCATTACAATAAATTGATAATAAATAACACTTCTGCCAGTAATAAGCTGCCGATGAATGTTATAGCTGGTCATGCTTTTCGGGGCGAGGCCAGTGGCAATGTCATCAATCTGAATGGCGGGGCACTGGCTGACTATGTGATTGCCGCCGAAACGCAGGATTATGATGATGGCACAGGATTCAAGGTGGACGAGGATGCGGTGTCACGGCTGCACGATAACACCGTCAATATCAATGCCAATATGGAATTGGCGGCGGCCAAAATCTATGGTGCGGCGGTATTTCATCAGTCTGACCGCAGCCGCACACCATTTATGGGCACCAATAATACTTTGAATACTTATGTGAAAGACCAGCAAGTGGGGGAACTGGGTGGTTTTAATGTCTACAATATCCATGTGCCTGTCGAAGCGGTGTCCGGGAATACTATGATAACGGTGACGGGAGGAACAGCTGTCGATATCAGCGGCAGTACCGTCACCGGTATTTTAAATCAGACGGGCAGCCTGCCCATCGGTTCCAGCGTAAACCTGCTGGTCAACACCGCCGGGGTGACAAGTGGCAGCAGCACAGTCTACAAAGGCATACATGGTGATTCGGGCATGTCTCTGGGAGACATCAACGGCAGGATGTATGAGCTGGTGGTGCAGAAGTCAGATGCCAATACTGTAACCATGCAGCTGGCATCTGTCAGTAAGCTCTATCCCCAGACCAAGAATCTTGTGCAGCATAAAACGCCGACCTTTGTCAATCGGGGCGCGGATTTTTTGGCCGGCGGGGCGGCGGATAGCGCACAGGTTGCCGGGGCGCAGGTATACACGCCGTTCTTTGCCGCATCCCATAGCTCCCTGAGCCACACCACAGGCTCCTATGTGGATATGCGCGGCTACAGCATGGTGGTGGGTCTGTCACGGAAGATAAATGAACCGGCACGGCAGATTCTTATTGCGCCGGTGGTAGAATACGGCAGGGGCAATTATGATTCGTATTTGGACGATGGCACGCATGGCTGGGGCGGTACCAGTTATTTGGGCTTAGGTTTGGTGTGCCGTGCCACTTACAAGGACGGGCGGTTTTATGAAGCCAGCCTGCGCGGCGGTCGGCTGCAAAATGATTACACCAGCTATGATTACCGCTTCAATGGGCAAAAGACTCATGAGCAATATGATACCAGCAGTGTTTACTACGGCATTCATCTGGGGATTGGCCGGGAAATTGGCTGGGCTCCCCGGCATAAATTCACCTATTACGGCAAATACTTCTATACGTTTAACGGCTCTGAAAATTATCGCCTGCGAAACGGTCAGGAATATAACAACAGCAGCGTCCAGAGCCACCGTCTGCGGCTGGGGATAAGGGACACCTACGCCATTAACGAAAAAAATAAGGCCTACGCAGGGCTGGCCTGGGAACATGAATTTGACGGTTCTGCCTATGCTGTTTATGATGGCATACGCACGGAATCACCCACCATCCAAGGCGACAGCTATATGCTGGAACTTGGCTGGGTGATAAAGCCATACGCCGATGACAAGCTGAGCTTTGATGTATCAGCCACGGGCTGGCTGGGCAGGCAGCGCGGCATAACCGGACGCGTGGGGATAAACTGGATGTTTTGAAAAATTACCGAAAAAATTAAAAAATGGGGGTTTACAAGCGGCACCTGATGTAGTATTATATTATTTGTTCGGGACGTAGCGCAGTTTGGTAGCGCGCTTCCTTGGGGTGGAAGAGGTCGTGGGTTCAAATCCCGTCGTTCCGACCATTTAGTAAATGCAAGAGCTGTTCTTTGGAACGGCTCTTTTTTAGTAAAATGAGGTAAGGAGAAAGTATTCATGAGTATTTTGAACGTTTCCCATTTATCCCACAGCTATGGCGGCCGGGAGATTTTTGAGGACGTTAGTTTCCGTCTGCTGAAAGGTGAACATGTGGCCCTCGTGGGGGCCAATGGTGAAGGCAAGTCAACGTTCCTGGCTATCATTACGGGCCAGCTTACGCCGGACGCCGGTACGGTGGAATGGGCACGGCGCGTAAAGGTGGGCTATCTTGACCAGCACGCTGTCCTGCAGCCAGGCATGACCATTCGCGACACGCTGCGCACCGCCTTTGATGATATGGTTAAGGCCGAGCAGGAAATGCTGGCCGCCTATGACAAGATGGGCGACGCCACACCGGAGGAAATGGATATACTCATGCGTGATGTGGGCGATATTCAGGATATGCTCGAAGCCGGCAGCTACTATACCATTGATGCCCGGATTGAGGAAGTTGCCGGTGGTCTGGGACTTCGCGATATCGGTCTGGATAAAAAGGTGGACGAATTATCCGGCGGTCAGCGCACGAAAGTGCTGTTGACCAAACTGCTGCTGCAGAACCCCGAGATTCTGATTTTGGACGAGCCTACCAACTACCTTGATGTGGAGCATATCAACTGGCTCAAAAATTATCTGGTAAACTACGAAAATGCCTTTATTCTCGTGTCCCATGATGTACCCTTCTTAAATGCCGTAACCAATGTGATTTATCATGTGGACAACTTCCATCTTGACCGCTACACGGGCAGTTATGAGAAATTCGAGGAGATGGCGGCATTAAAACGCAGGCAGGAAGAAGCTGCCTATGAGCGTCAGCAGGCGGAAATTAAAAAGGAGCAGGATTTCATTCAGCGCAATAAGGCTCGTGTGGCCACCCGTGGCATGGCCAACAGCCGTCAGAAAAAGCTGGACAAGATGGAAGTCCTGACCAAGCGTCAGGAAAAACCGAAACCGCATTTTTATTTCCAGTCTGACCGTACGCCGTCCCGTTTTGTCATCGAAGCCAAACGGCTGGTGCTCGGTTATGACACGGCGCTGACCAGCCCCGTGGACATTCAGGTGGAACGCGGCAAGAAAATTGCCATTCGCGGTACTAACGGTCTGGGCAAGTCCACGTTGCTCAAAACACTTTTGGGCATGATAAAGCCCATCAGCGGACATATCGAACACGGCGAATTTGTCAGTGTAGGCTATTTTGAGCAGGAAAGCGCGGCCGGAAACAATAATACCGCGCTGGAGGAGCTTTGGCAGGAATATCCCGGCATGACGAATTTTGAGGTACGGGCGGCACTTGCCTCCTGCGGCCTTACCAATGACCATATCACGACGAAAATGCTGGCCCTGTCCGGCGGTGAGGCGGCCAAAGTCCGTCTGTGCAAAATCATGCAAAAGCCGGTCAACCTGCTGGTACTGGACGAACCGACCAATCATTTGGATGTGGAGGCCAAGAAAGAACTGAAACGCGCTATTAAGGAATACAAGGGAACAGTCCTGCTTGTTTCCCATGAGCCGGAGTTCTATGAGGATTTTGTGGATTCTGTCTGGAACATCGAACGCTGGACGACAAAAATCATTTAATACATTGTCTGCGCTTGCAGGGAAACAGACCGTCGGAAGAGAATTTATTCCATATAAATTTTCTTTGCGGCGGTCTGTTTTTTTACAGGTTCAGAGCGGAAGAAATAAAGCAGGGATGGTGTGGATGATGAGGCTGGCAAGCATAAGATACAGATGGAGCTTGTTGTGCGTGAGCTTTTTAGTCATGTGTTTATTGTGGCTGACAATGCCGGTACAGGCGGCTGATGCTGTCCTGCTGTCGCAGGATAACCGTCAGACGATACGGGTGGGCTTCTATCAGATGGACGGCTATCACATGATGTCGGACAACGGCCGGCTTTACGGTTACGGCTATGATTATCTGCAGCTGATGCGGCGTTTTACCGATTGGAAATATGAGTATGTCGGCTATGATAAGGGCTGGCAGGAAATGTTTGATATGCTGGATGCCGGAGAGATTGACTTGCTGACGGCTGTCCAGAAGACCCCGGACAGAGAGCTGAAATACGTCTTTTCGGCAGCTCCCATGAGTACCAGTTCATTGCTGTTTACCACTTTGCTGGATAATGACAAGTATGTTCCCGGCGATGTGAGCACCTATAACGGTATGCGTGTGGGTTTGCTGGCAGGCAATAAACGTACCGAGGAATTTGCCGTATTTGCGGCAGAGCAGGGCTTTGCCTATACACCCGTTTATTATCCTTCCGTGGCAGCTGAAAAAGCAGCTTTGGAAAACGGTGAAGTTGACGGCATTGTCACCAGCAGCAAGCGGGATACGGACGGGGAAAAAATTCTGGAACTGCGCAATCCACAGGATCTGTTCTGCATGACACGCCCGGATAAGGGCTGGATTATCGAGGAGATAAATAAGGCGCAGCAAAAATTAAATCATACGGAGCCGGGCTGGGAGGCAAGTCTGACCGACCGTTATTATTCCGATGTGGTGGGCCGTCTGATGTCGCTGTCACCGTCCGGGCGGAGCTTCCTGCAGGAACTGCGTCATTCTGACCGCGTGTTTAAAGTGGCGCTTATGCCCCATGCCAAACCATACGCCTGGTTTGACAGCGATGGGCTGCCCCATGGCATCCTGCCGGATATCTTCAAGATTACCGCCAAAAACATGGGGATAAAATATGAGATTGTGCCTGTGAAAACGCAGGCTGAGTACCAGCAGATGATAGATAGCGCTGATATCGACATCATCTTGGGAATGAGTGCCAATTTTTATGAAGCGGAAAAAATAGATTATGACTTGACCCATCCCATTTTGCGCGCCTCGATGGTGCAGGTGTTCATGAATGAAGAGGACAGGAAAAAGGGGCTTATCGGTGTGACCAGCAACGTAAGGCGTAAGCTGGGCATGACCAGCGGCCTGCCTGCCAATATATCACCACAGGTTTTTGATACGCCGGAACAGGCGGTAACAGCGTTAAAAGGCGGCCATTGCGGCAGCGTGTATATGCTGAGCCTTATCGGTCAGAACTGTGTGTATAACGATACCAGCAACAGGCTGCGCATGGCCATCGTACCGGGACTGCCCGTGGATTTCCGGCTGGGGATAAGCGGCCGTCTTGATCATCGCTTCTTTGAAGTTATCTCGGCAGCAACACCGACTTTGGGTGACGTGGAGGTTCAGGAGATAATAAATCGCTATTCAGAGCTTCAGCCCCGGCCCATGACCATAGAGGGACTGTTTTATTCGCATCCCATCCAGTTTATGATTATGGCCTTCTTTATGCTGCTGCTGCTGGGGATGATGGTCATTACCTCCATACGCAACCACGCTGCCAGTCAGGAAGAGCAGCGCCGGCGCGATATTGATGCGGTCATGAGTTACGTATGCCGCCTCAATGAAACAGTGGTAAAGGTGGATTTGGATTCGCTTACGGCTACAGAATATCATATTGATTCTGACGGCAATTTATCGGTGGATGTTATTCCCCATAATGTCGAGCGTTATACGCATTACCTGCATCCCGATGATTACGCCAAATTTCAGCCAGGCGGAGAATACGAGCAGGAGATGCAGACGGCCTTTGCAGAAAAACGCAGCTATTACTGTGAAGTGCGGAAACGCGATGATTCCAAAGACGATGGTTTTTGTTACTACGCCTGCCAGTTTCAGCCCATACTGGTGAATAACCGGGTGGATGGTTTCTACTTTTACAGGCAGGATATTGACGAGATGCGGCGCAAAGAGCTCGACCAGCGGAAAACTTTGTCCGATGCACTGGAAAATGCCCGTCATGCCAGCGCGGCCAAGGGGGATTTCCTGTCACGTATCAGTCATGAAATCCGCACGCCGCTGAATGCGATTATCGGCTACCTCACGATTGGCGGACAGGCTGATAATACAGAGGACAGACTGCGCTATGCGATTGAAAAAAGTGAAATAGCGGCTCAGCACTTGCTGGCCCTTATCAATGATGTGCTGGATTTATCCTCCATCGAACAGGGAAAACTGCAACTGGCCTATGAGGAGTTTTCTTTGGATGAAATGCTGACGGAAATCAGGACTATCTTTAACGGGCAGGTGGAAAAGAAAAAAATCACCATGCTCATGGATACGGAGCAGCTCAAGCATGACAATATGATAGGTGATGTCCTGCGCATCAAACAGGTGCTGATGAACATTGTGTCCAATGCGGTGAAATTCACGCCGGAGGGCGGCCGTATTGATATAGTGGTCAAGCAGGTTATGCGCCCCAACAATGTTTTCTTTACCAATTTTGAGATTACCGACACCGGTGTGGGCATGAGCAGCGAGTATCTGGATAAAATCTTTAAGCCCTTCGTTCAGGAAAACGCGCAGGTGGCCAAGAAGTACGGCGGCAGCGGTCTGGGCATGGCCATAACCCAGAATCTCGTGAAGATGATGCAGGGGTCTATTGAAGTGCGCAGTGTTTTAGGCAAAGGCTCCAGCTTTTATGTGTCAATTCCCCTGAGAGGTGTTGAGACACCTGTAGAAGATGGGGAGGCCAGTGCCGGCGAGGAACACTCCTTTGAAGGTGTTCGTCTCTTATTGGTAGAAGACAATGAAATGAACCGGGAGATATCGGAAACCATTTTGTCCCAGCATGGTTTTGCCATTGATACGGCTGAGGATGGACAGGTGGCAGTGGATAAGTTCACCGCTGCGCCGGCAGGTACTTATCAGGCTATACTCATGGATGTTCAGATGCCGGTGCTGGATGGCTATGGAGCTACGCAGGCTATCAGGCGCAGCACTCATCCCGAGGCAGGGAGCATACCGATAATTGCGGTAACGGCAGATGTCTTTACCGATGATGTGGCCAGAGTCATGGCCTGCGGCATGAATGATTATCTCAGCAAGCCCATTGACTTCAATAAGCTGATTATCAAGTTAAAGAAATATATTTAGCAGCAAAAACGCCTTCCCCAGATGGGGAAGGCGTTTGGAAAATAAATTTTTTTATTTGAAGTAACGGTCCAGCAGACCTTTGAAGCCGCGGCCATGACGTGCTTCGTCTTTGCACATCTCATGTACGGTGTCATGAACGGCATCAAGATTGAGCTGTTTAGCCAAAGTCGCCAGTTCCTTTTTGCCGGCGCAGGCACCATGCTCAGCATCTACACGCATGGTAAGGTTTTTCTTGGTGCTGTTGGTGAGAACCTCACCTAAGAGCTCAGCGAATTTAGCGGCATGCTCAGCTTCTTCCCAGGCATAGCGCTTGAAGGCTTCGGCAATTTCTGGATAGCCTTCCCTGTCGGCCTGACGGCTCATGGCAAGATACATACCAACTTCGGAGCATTCGCCGGTGAAGTTCTGGCGCAGGCCTTCGATAATGCGAGGGTCTACATCCTTGGCAGTGCCTACGTGATGTTCATCAGCGTAGTTCATCTCGCCGCTCTGCTCTACGAATTTTGCGGCCGGTGCTTTACAAATCGGACATACATCTGGTGCGTTGTCTCCTTCATGAACGTAGCCACAAACAGTGCAAACAAATTTTTTCATAATTAAAACCCTCCTAAAATATAATAAACGTTTTGTGAAACTCAATTGTATGGCTTGCTCAATGCCATGCTTTAATTATAGGGGACAAAAAATAAAAGATAAATAGCCAAATTCTTACGTTAAATAAAAATATCTTGAAATTAAGCCGTAAATCACCATATTTCTACAAATTACACATTTTTAAAATATTATTATCAATGGATAATAATTATTGATTGGTGCGCTTAAAATTAAGTGGTAAAATGAGAACAATGGTGTTAAAATAAAAAAGATAATGTTTTATCGTTAAGAGGAGAAAGGAAACTATGTTTACCTGTATAACAAATTCTCCCGAGGAAACAGGCCACCTAGCCGAGCTGGTAGGTCAAAAAATTCGGGAGGGAACCGTGCTTTGCCTGGAGGGCGACCTGGGAGCAGGCAAGACTTTATTTGTACAAAGCCTTGCTAAGACACTGGGCGTCGAGGGAGATGTGACAAGTCCTACGTTTAATCTCATGAATGTATATGAAGGAATTTGCCGCATTTACCATTTTGACCTTTACCGGCTGGAAACAGAAGAGGAACTGGAAGACATCGGCTTTTATGAATACACGGAGGAGCCGGAGGGAATTGTTGTCATCGAGTGGCCCGATAAATTCCCAGAATCAATGCCTGCGGATTATATAGAAGTGCATATTCGCAAAATCGGCGAAGATTCTGATGTGCGGCAGTTTGATTTTTCCAGTATCGGAGAGAAGAATCAGGAATTCATAAAGGAGTTGGAGATATTTGTTGGTACTGGCCATTGATACGGCTACGCAGGTTTCCAGCGTAGCGGTGGCAAGTGAGGGGCGGCTGCTTTCCGAGCTGACCATGCAGGGAAAACTCACCCATTCGGAAACGTTGATGCCTCATATTGAGCAGGTACTGAAAATGGCTGCTGTTGATAAAAGCCAGTTGACGGGCATAGCTGTGAGCAACGGCCCTGGCTCCTTTACAGGCCTGCGGATTGGTCTGGCTGCGGCTAAGGCCATGAGTTATGTTCTGGGGATTCCGCTCGTAGGTGTTTCCACTTTGAAATCCCTTGCTTATGGCGTGCCGGTGTCCGGCCTGCGGATTATGAGCCTGCTGGATGCGCAGAAGGGCAATGCCTATGTGGAAAGCTATCGCTGGGAAAATGGCAGGTTAGAGGTAATACAACCGGTGACCGTGGCTAAGATTAGCACGGTTATCGAAACATGTCAGAGCCTTGATGAGCAGGTTTTCCTGACAGGGGATGCCGTGCAGAAAAAGATTCAGGGAAAAATGGAACTGCCGGATAATGTGCAGATAGCGCCGCTGCATTTAATCATGCCCCGGGCAGCTGCGACAGCTATGCTGGGCATGGAACGGCTGGCTGACGGTCAGGCAGACAATGTGATGGATTTAGAGCCTGTCTATATTCGCCGCAGTGAGGCTGAAGTCCTTTGGGAAAAAAGACATCCTGAGGAAGCAGCCCAGACGAAACCGACGGAGGAGATGTAATGGAGTCTGTGCCTATAGAGTTTCGGGAGATGGCTCCTGAAGATGCCGATGCGGTAGAAGTCGTGGAAAAGGCCTGTTTTGCCATACCATGGTCACGGGAATCCTTCTGGAAGGAAGCCCAAAATGAAAATACTTTGTATCTGCTGGCTTTGGCAGGTGAGAAGGTAATAGGTTATGTCGGCTGCTGGATTTCCTATGAGGAGGCACAGATAACCAATGTGGCTGTGCTGCCGGATTATCGCGGTCAGGGAATTGGCAGGCGGATGTTTGGCGAAATCATCAGCCGCGTGAAGGAAAAGGGCGTTACGGCTATGACCTTGGAGGTGCGTCCCACCAATGCCCCGGCGCTGGCTATTTATACCGGTTATGGTTTTAAGGAGGCCGGACGGCGTCCGCATTACTATCAGGATAACGGCGAAGATGCCATTATTATGTGGAATACGAAAATTTGACTGTTTAGGAATGGAAAAGTTCCTTAGATAAAGGTGACGGATTTTTTTTATGGAGAAGAACAAAGAAGAACTGCTGACGCTGGCAATTGAGTCCAGCTGTGATGAGACTTCGGCAGCAGTTTTGCGTGGCGGACGGGAGATTCTGGCCAATATTATCTCCACCCAGATTCCTGTGCATCAGAAGTTTGGCGGTGTGGTGCCGGAAATTGCATCGCGGAAGCACATCGTAAACATCATGCCGGTGATTGATGAGTGTCTGCGGACGGCTGGTGTGGAACTAAAGGATATCGACCAGGTGGCAGTAACGTATGGCCCAGGACTCGTTGGAGCTTTGCTGGTCGGTGTGTCGGCGGCTAAGTCTTTGGCGTTTTCGCTGGGCAAGCCGCTTATCGGCGTCAATCATTTGGAAGGGCATATCTTTGCTAATTTCCTGGCGGCACCGGATTTGGAACCGCCGTTTATGGCTCTTGTAGTGTCCGGCGGTCATACGGCACTTGTCGATGTGCAGGGGTATAATCGTTTCCGCATGATGGGACAGACGCGTGATGATGCGGCCGGTGAGGCTTTTGATAAGATTGCCCGGGTGATGGGGCTGCCGTATCCCGGCGGCCCGCGCATTGATGCGCTGGCCAAAGAGGGGAATCCGCTGGCGATTGATTTTCCGCAGGCGCTTACGGAGAAGGGCAATTATGAGTTCAGCTTCAGCGGCCTGAAGTCGGCGGTGCTCAACTACATCAACAGTGAGAAGATGAAGGGGCACGAACTCAACAAGGCGGATATTGCCGCCTCTTTCCAGCATTCGGTGATTGAAGTGCTGGTGGGCAAGGCGTTTCAGGCGGTTAAAGAAGCCGGACGGGATACCTTGGTGCTGGCCGGCGGTGTGGCGGCCAACAGCGGTTTGGAAGCCCGCCTGCGCGAAGAAGCGGAGAAGCGTGGCGTAAGGTTCCTCTATCCGAGTAAGATTTTGTGTACCGATAATGCAGCCATGATTGGGTGCCGTGGGTACTATCAGGCGCTTGACGGGGGATACAGTGACTTGTATCTCAATGCGGTGCCGGGGCTTAGCCTCACAGATAAGTAAATAAGTTACGTTCCAATGGCGGAACAGATATGGTTTTCACGCTGCGCTATGCCGCAGGGCTAAAACTATTTTTTGCCTTTTAATTAAGTATCGCGAAGCGTCAAAACGCGCTTTGCTCAAACAATAGACGCTTCACGATAAAACAGCGGTAGGCAAAAAACAGTTTCTTAACGCCCTGCGCCAAACGCTCTGCTTAGAAAACCATATCTGTTCCGCCAAGTTACGTTTTTAGGCTTTTTTCAAAGTGGATGAGGTGGAAAAATGCGGAGTAGCAACTTAACAACCAAACAACTGAATAGCTTAGAACGCTTAAAGCAGATTCTTCCCTTTGTGGCTGACCTGTCTCATGGGCATGCTGCCATCTACATACAGGAAGAAACCGCCGGCAGGCTGCGGATAGTGACGGCGGCTACGCCGCATACGGTTTATATGGGGTATGCTGTGGAAACGGTGGCTGAGAGTGTGGAGACGCTGGCAGAACCGCTGGTAGCGGAGGTGTTTCAGTCAGGACAGTTTACCCATGGGAAACGGGAGCATGATTACGGGCATTTCATTGATATGTATGTGTTTCCCATAACCGATGGGGCAAGTGTCATTGCCGCTGTCAGTGTGGAAGTGGATAAGGAACACTTGAATATTGATGATTTTTCCCAGCTTATCAAAACTACGGCGGATGTGCTGGATTATGTCAGCAGGGATGTGGATTTAGCTCCGTTTACGCCGCTTTCGGCCAGTGACGGCCTTATCATTACCGACCAGTTCAGCCGTATTATTTTTGCCAATGCTGCGGCGCAGCGGATATACCGTGTCTTAGGGGTGGGGAGCCTTAAGGGCTGTCATCTGTTTGACAGGCAGCTGACCCGTCATGTGAGCAGGGAGTCTTTTGAACGGGAGCGGCCCTGGCAGAAGGAATTGCTGGCCGGCGACCTTGCGCTTATCCGCAGGCAGATTGACTTGCAGGCCGGAGGTACACTTATCAGGCGGCTGGTGGTACTGTCCGATGTGACGGAAATCCGGGCCAAGGAGCAGGAAATCCGCATTAAGTCGGCGGTGATTCAGGAGATTCATCATCGGGTGAAGAACAACCTGCAGACGGTGGCCAGTCTACTGCGTTTGCAGTCCCGGCGCAGCAGCTCCCCCGAGGTGAAGTCGGCGCTGTCAGAAAGCGTTAGCCGCGTGCTCTCCATAGCGGCGGTACATGATTTTCTCTCCCGCAGAGGTGAGGAGAGCATGGATATCGGGCAGATAATGGCAGAAATTTTTGCACAGATTAAGGCCAGTATGGTGGCGGCGGATTTTGACCTGCGGCAGGAATTTGTCGGTGAGGCGGTGAGCCTGCCTGCTAAATATGCCAGTTCGCTTGCTTTGGTGCTTAATGAGCTGATTATCAATGCGGTGGAACACGCTTTTGCCGGCAGGACATCGGGAATGGTGGGTTTAAAAGTTGAAATGGGCGCGGATTTAAGGCTGGATTTTTACGATGATGGCTGCGGCCTGCCGGAGAATTTCCAGCTGGGACAGCAGCGTTCTTTGGGGCTGTCGATTATCCGTACTTTGATAGAGGGAGACCTGGGGGGCAGCTTCAGGCTGGAAAATGATGATGCAGGCAAGGGAACCCATGCCTATATGGTGCTGCCTGTGCCGGAAAATCAGGGGCAGGTTGTGGCAAGTTTGGAGGAATAAGTTATGCAGGGAAATAACAGGAAACTGCGGATTGTTATTGCGGACAATGAATCACTTATCCGTCTGGACATCCGGGAAATGCTGGAAGATGCCGGCCATGAGGTGGTGGGTGAGGCTGTGAATGGCCGTAAGGCTGTGGAGCTTACGCGGCAGCATCGGCCTGACTTGGTGCTGATGGATATAAAAATGCCGGAAATGGATGGGATTACGGCTGCCGGTAAGATTTATGAGACGAAGATTGCCCCGGTTATTTTGCTGACGGCCTTTAGTCAGCCGGATATTGTGGATAAGGCCAAGGACTCCGGGGTACTGGGGTATCTGGTGAAGCCGGTGCAGGAAAGCCAGTTGTTTCCGGCAATGGAAATCGCCCTGTCACGCTGGCAGGAAATGCAGGGCTTGGAGGATGAACTGGAAAAACTCAAGGATTCGCTGGAAACGCGTAAGCTGGTTGACAGGGCCAAGGGTATTATTATGGCGGCGCATAAGCTGGGGGAGCAGGAGGCGTATCGGCGGATGCAGCAGTACGCCATGCAAAAGCGTGTTTCGCTTAAAGATGTGGCGCAGAGCATTATCCGTGCCGCTGGTGGCAAGGCATAAGCGTTGAGAAAAATAGCAGCTGTTTTTATAAGGGGCTGTGGAATATTTGCTTAAATTTGTTTGGAAAGTCCGTTGATGATAATGTCAACGGGCTCTTTATATATTGCAGTTTGTGGTTGGTTCTCGCTAAATTTATCCCGTTCATACGATGCACGGGGTTCACGGGGAGTAATTTTTCTG
>ERZ842401.2427-NODE-2427-length-24999-cov-4.869788_pt1 | contig 24999 bp, 32 predicted proteins | sample MGYA00521270_ERZ842401 | MGnify/ENA primary metagenome ERZ842401 (study PRJEB31892, sample SAMEA3878208) | bioreactor metagenome | biome: Moose rumen | place: Sweden | collected 2011-10 | study: EMG produced TPA metagenomics assembly of the PRJEB12797 data set... | reverse complement strand
CCCGGCACCGGCCACGACCTTCTCGCCCTTCGACGCGACGACGGTCCTCAGCCGCAAGATCGCCACGCTGGGTATCTACCCGGCCGTGGATCCGCTGGAGTCCACCTCCCGCATCCTGGATCCCAACATCATCGGGCAGGACCACTACGAGACGGCGCAGCGCGTGAAGCAGATTCTCCAGAAATACAACGAGCTCCAGGACATCATCGCCATCCTCGGCATGGACGAACTCTCCGAGGAGGACAAGGTGACGGTGAACCGCGCCCGCCGCGTGCAGCGCTTCCTCTCCCAGCCCTTCTCCGTGGCCGCCGCCTTTACGGGGGTGCCGGGCGTGATGGTGGAGATCGAAGATACCATCAAGGGCTTCCGCAAGATCCTCGACGGCGAGGTGGACTACCTCCCGGAGCAGGCGTTCCTGAACGTCGGCACGATCGAGGAAGCCATCAAGAAAGGCGAGGCCCTGCTCGCGCAGGCCAAATAGCGTATGACAGAGAAGACCCTGGCAGTCCGGATTCTCACCCCCGAGGGTGCCGTCTTTGAGGGCACGGCGCAGGCCGTGTTCCTGCCGGGCGTGGTGAGCGCCTTCGAGGTGCTCCCGGGCCACGCGCCGATCATCTCCGCCCTACAGGCGGGGCCGATCCGCATCGTGGGGGAGCAGGAGCAGCGGTTCGAGATCCGCTCCGGTGTGGTCAAGGTCCGGGACAATGAAATCACGGCTTGCGTGGAGATGGCATGAAAGCGTGGAAAGTCATACTGAGCCTGCTGCTTGCGACGGTATTCGTGTCGGCGCGAGCAGAGGAGAAATTTGATATGACCGGATTCATTTTCGGCCATATCGGGGACGCGTATGAGTGGCACATCACCGAGATCGGCAGCAAGGAGATCTCCATCCCGCTGCCCTGCATCGTGATCGATGACGGCCTGCACGTCTTCTCTTCGCACAAGATGGCCGAACACGGTTACACGCTGAACGAAAACGGCAAGCTGGTCAACGCCTTTGACCTTGTGCGCCTCCACCGCTTTGGAGATGCGGACGATGAGGCGCAACCGGGCACGCCTACCAACCGGCTGCCCTCCTACAAGGCCATGTGTGAGCTGGCCATCCAGACCCCCGATGTGGCCGCCCTGATGAGCCAGGAGCGCTACCAGGAGGCCGTCAAGGACTTTGAGGGCATAGATGCCACCAATGACGATGACCCCGCCAACTGGATGAGCAAGCTGGCCGTGAACACGCAAACAGGGCTCCCCAAAGCCACCATTGATAATGTGTGGATAATCTTGGAAAATGACCCGCTGCTCAAGGGCAAGTTTGCCCTCAACCTCTTTGCGGGCCGTGGTGAGGTGCTGGGCGCTCTCCCGTGGGATGCCCGCACGGTCCGCCGCTCCTGGGAGGACAATGACAATGAGGGCCTTTACTGGTACATGGAGCGCTACCACCACATCACCGGCAACGGCAAGATCGATGGGGCTCTCTCCCTGCACTCCACCATCCACGCTTTCAATGAGGTGCAGGACTACCTCCAGAGCCTCCAGTGGGACGGCGTGGAGCGCCTGGACACCCTTTTCATTGACTACCTTGGGGCGGTTGATACGCCATACACAAGGGCCGTGACCCGCAAGGCTTTCACCGCCGCTGTGACCCGTGCCATGTTCCCCGGCAGCAAGTATGACAACATGCTCATCCTCTCCGGGCCTCAGGGCATTGGCAAGAGCACCCTGCTGGACAAGATGAGCAAGGGCTGGTTTAACGACAGCATCCGCACCTTTGAGGGCAAGGAGGCCTCTGAGCTCCTGCGGGGGGCATGGCTGGTGGAGGTGTCTGAGCTGGACGCTTTCCGGCGCACAGATGTGGCGTGCATCAAGCAGTTTCTTTCCCTGCGGGCTGACCGCTACCGAGCCGCCTATGGCCGCCATGTCAAGGAGCTGCCCCGCTGCTGTGTCTTTTTCGGCACCACCAACACCACTGACTACCTCCAGGACCGCACCGGCAACCGCCGTTTCTGGCCGGTGGATGTGGGCAAGGCTCCGGCCACAAAAAGCGTGTGGGCTGATCTGCCAAAGGAGCTTGACCAGCTCTGGGCTGAGGCTGTGGTCCGCTGGCGGCTGGGTGAGCCCCTTTACTTGACGGGGGAGCTGGAGGCCGCTGCCAAGGACAAGCAGGAGGAGCACCGAGAAATCAGCGCCCGTGATGGCATCATCCTGGATTTTATCGCAAAGCAAGTGCCGGAGGACTGGCAAAAGTGGACGCTGGACCGCCGCCGCATGTTTTGGGCGGGGGCCGTGCAAGGTGACATCAAGCTGGTGGACCGTGACCGTGTTTGTGCCCTTGAGGTGTGGTGTGAGGCATTGGACGGCAAGGCCAAGGAGATGCGCTACGGAGATGCCGCTGAGATCAATGCCGTTATTGATGCCACAGACCTGTGGGAGAAATCGGCCAAAGCAATGCGCTGCGGGTGCTACGGAGTGCAGAGGGGCTACAAGCCCAAAGCGGTGTAACATTGGGCTTGTAACATTGGTAACATTCACCCGATGAATGTTACACCAAATTGTAACAAGTAACTTTGATGTAACAAGTGCTTGTTACACCGCAAAGTCTTAAAATCACTGCATTTCATGGCACTTGTAACATTGTAACATTCATTTATATATGAATTAAGAAATAGAGAGTTTTGAGCGTGCGTGACCCGCCTAAACGCCCACATTACGCAAACGCACACGCACGCGCAAGAAACTGTTACACAGGAGGCAGACATGGAAAAGGAAAGCGCAATAGAGCGCTACTTGGTCCGCAAGGTCAAGGAGCACGGAGGCCTCTGCTACAAGTTTGTATCACCCGGCAACCCCGGTGTCCCAGATCGGCTGGTCATCCTACCTGATGGGAGGGTCATCTTTGTGGAGCTGAAAACGGATGTGGGGCGGCTGGCCAAAGTGCAGAAGTGGCAGCGGAGCGAGATGACAAAAAGACGGGCGGATGTCCGGGTGCTTTATGGCAGGGATGCCGTGGAGGACTTTTTGAGGGAGGTCTTTGCTGATGCAGTACAACCCGCATGAGTATCAAACCTACTGCATCCAGCGTGTGGTGGATGACCCTTGTGTTGGATTGTTTCTCAGGCCTGGGCTGGGCAAGACTTCCATCACACTCTCCGCTGTGAACATTCTCAAGTATTTCCGCTGGTGCGTGTGCAAGGTGCTGGTGGTGGCTCCCAAAAAGGTGGCAGAGGCTACCTGGCAAAAGGAGGCCGCACGGTGGGACCATCTCAAGCACATCAAGTTTTCCACCGTGCTGGGCACCGCCAATCAACGCATCAAGGCGCTGGCCACACCTGCGGATGTGTATGTCATCAACCGGGAAAATGTGGAGTGGCTGGTGGACTATTACAAGCAAGCGTGGCCCTTTGACATGGTGGTGCTGGATGAAAGCACCAGTTTCAAAAACCCCAGCAGCAAGCGCTTTAAGGCATTGAAACGGGTGCGGCGCTTTATCAAGCGGGTGGTCCTGCTGACCGGCACCCCCTCCTCCAAGGGCTTGATTGACCTGTGGGCCCAGGTGTATTTGCTGGACTGTGGTGAGCGTCTGGGCCAGACCCTTGGGCAGTACCGTGAGAGGTACTTTGACCCGGACCAGCGGAGCCGGACACAGATTTTTAGCTATAAGCCCAAAGGCGGTGCGGAGGATGCGGTGCTGAGTGCTATTTCTGACATCTGCATCTCCATGAAAGCTGAGGACTACCTGCAACTGCCGGAGAACATCCAGCATGAAATCCCCGTCATGTTGGATGCCAAGGCCATGAGGGACTACAAGCAATTTGAGCGTGATCTGCTGCTGGAGGTGGATGAGGATGTGGTGACAGCCTCCACCGCCGCCGTGCTGGTGGGCAAGCTATTGCAGTATTGCAACGGTGCTGTGTACGGCACGGAGGGCCAGGTCATCCCCCTGCATGACTGCAAGCTGGATGCCTACATGGAGCTGCTGGAGCGCCTTGACGGGGAGCCAGCGCTGACCTTTTACGGCTACCAGCATGACAAGGACCGCATCCTGGAGAGGCTGGAGAAGTACAACAAGGGCCGCCGTGACAAGCTGCGGGTGCGGGTCTACAAGGGCGCTGAGGATGAGGAGGCATGGAACAACGGAGAGGTGGATGTGCTGCTGGTGCATCCGGCAAGCTGTGCCTATGGCCTCAATCTCCAGGCCGGTGGCCGCCATGTGATATGGTACGGCCTCAACTGGTCCTTTGAGCTGAATGACCAGGGCAACTGCCGATTGTGGCGGCAGGGCTCACCCTATGACAAGGTTTACATCCACTATCTCATTGTGCAGGGGTGCCAGGATGAGGATGTCATGGCCACCATCCGGGACCGGGCAGACACCCATGAGGCCGTCATGCGGGCACTCAAGGCCAGAATTAAGAAAATCAAGGAGGACGCAACATGAATGTTGATGCTACTGTGATCTTGAACGGTGACGAAATCCACTGTGATGAGATCATCCGGGAAAATGTCCGGCTGACCCTCCAGCATGAGGTGGACCAGCAGAAAATCCAGGACCTCCAGCAGATGCTTGAGGGCAATGCGGTCCAGGGTGCCGCTGACACCGCAGCCCTCAACGCCATGCTGGGCAAGGCCATTGCTGATCTGCATTTTGTCATGGCGGGCGGTGACCCCTGCAAGGTGTGCACCGTCAAGTGCGCCTTTGGGGAGGGCAACTGCAAACCCGTCTGGCGTGGAGAGGAGAGCAGCACATGACCCTCAAGGAATTATCCCAGCTTTACTATCTCAACCGGGAGATTGAGATGGACCAGCGCCGCCTCCATGAGCTGGAGGCCAAGGCGTTGCCGGGTGCCTCTGTCATCACGGGGATGCCCCACGGCACGGATGTGCGGGACAAGGTGGGTGACTATGCGGCGGAGATCGCTGACCTCCGGGGCATTATTGAGGCCAAGCACAAGCAATGCCTCTATGAGCGGAGCCGTCTGGAGCGCTACATAGCCAGCATTGAGGACAGCCTCCTCCGGCAGATATTCACCTACCGCTTTGTGAATGGACTGCCATGGCTCCAGGTGGCCATGTGTATTGGGGGCGGCAACACAGCGGACGGTGTGCGGATGGCGTGCTACCGTTACTTGGAAAAACATTGACTTTGTTCGCCATGTTCATTGTTACCAAGGTATGGTGTTAAGCTTGGGCTTTTGTTCGTTTTGTTCCTCATAGCAGGTGTAACATGGTAGCTGCGGGTGTGTGCCTCAAGATGAGCAGCACCTCCTTGGTTGACGGCGGCAGGGTGACGGAAACTGAAAACCCAGACCCCTGCCGCTGCTTTTCCTATCAAGTGGAGAGCCCCTGCCGCAAGTGGGGACCGGAAAAAGAGGCCACCCCTCTGCGGAGGGGCGGCTTTTACTATTTTTGAGAGAGGTGGTGACCGTGGCAAAACTGACCGACAAGCAAAAGCGCTTTGTGGCGGAGTATCTTGTGGACCTTAACGCCACAGCCGCCGCCAAGCGTGCTGGGTACAGTGCAAAAACGGCTTGTGAGCAAGCATCCAGACTGTTAGCAAATGTTAAGGTTTCGGAGGAAATCCAAAAACGACAGGCGAAAATGCAAAACAAGCTGGAAATCTCCCAGCAGCGGGTGCTTGAGGAGCTGGCCGCCATTGCTTTTGCCAACGGCACAGACTTTGCCACCATCAACGCCAACGGCCTCATCAACATCAAGGCCACCAGCCAAGTGCCCAAGGAAAAGCTCCCGGCTGTGGCGGGCATCAAGTACAGTGCCAACGGCATGGGCGTGGAGATCAAGCTGCACGACAAGGTGAGGGCGCTGGAGCTGCTGGGCAAGCACCTTGGTGTGTTTGACAGCGGCAGCGGTGGCTCTGAGCCGGAGGAAAACAACATCTTTGAGGTCATCAATCAGGCAACGGGAGAGGAGCTTGACACAAGTGCAATATCAGAAATTGAGCCCCCGGCAAAACCTGGCGATGACATGGTGGAATAGACCCGGCTTTGAGAATTATGACGGCATCATCTGTGATGGCTCCATCCGCTCCGGCAAGACGGTGGCCATGACGGTGGGCTTTATCATGTGGGCAATGACCCGCTTTGACGGTCAAAACTTTGCCATCTGCGGCAAGACCATTGAGAGCTTGCGGCGCAATGTGACCAGCAACCTGGGTGTGTGGCTGGCGGGCGTGTTCACTTTCAAGGAGCACCGCTCTGAGAACAAGATCACGGTGAGCGCTGGCCAGAAAGCCAACACCTTTTACCTTTTCGGCGGCAAAGATGAGAGCAGCGCCTCACTCATCCAGGGCATCACCCTGGCGGGCATCCTGCTGGATGAGGTGGCGCTGATGCCTGAGAGCTTTGTCAATCAGGCAACGGGCCGCTGCTCCGTGGAGGGCTCCAAGCTGTGGTTTAACTGCAACCCAGAGGGCCCAAGCCACTGGTTTTATATCAAGTGGATTTTGGAGGCAAAAAAGCGTGGCCTCCTGCATCTCCATTTCACGATGGATGACAACCTAAGCCTCTCCCCAGCAGTCAAGGCAAGGTATGAGAGCCTATACTCCGGGGTGTTTTATGATCGCTTTATCCGTGGCCTTTGGGTGGTGGCGGAGGGGCTGATCTATACCATGTTCAACAAGGACTTTCACATTGTCAAGCCGGAGCCCCGGCCCTATGACAAGTATTACATGTCCTGTGACTACGGCACCATCAACCCCACCAGCATTGGGCTGTGGGGCCGTGCCAATGGCAAATGGTATAGGATGCGAGAATACTACTTTGACAGCCGCAAAGAGGGGCGGCAGCGCACCGATGAGGAGCACTACACTGAGCTGGAACGGCTGGCCGGTGACCTCCACATCACCGCTGTCATCGTGGACCCCTCAGCGGCCTCTTTTATTGAGGTCATCAACCGCCACGGGCGCTACCGGGTGGAAAAGGCCTCTAACTCCGTCTTGGACGGCATCCGCAATGTGGCCACCCGGCTCCAGTGCGGTGACATCTTTTTCTGTGACTGCTGCACGGACTGCATCCGTGAGTTTGGCATGTACCGATGGGATGAGAAAGCCCTGGCGGACCGTCCCATCAAGGAAAATGACCACAGCATGGACGATGTGCGCTATTTTGTCCACAAGGTCTATGCACCGGCGCTTTTCCAATTCTGAGGAGGCGGCACTGCTTGAAAATATCTGTTTTGGGTGTCCAGTACACCTTGGAGTATCACACTCAAGCCAAAGACAAGGCGCTTGAGAGCGCTGACGGCTACTGTGACACCAGCATCAAGCTCTGTGTGGCCAGGGAGTACACGGCGGCAGAGCGCCGGGATGCGGGCAACTTGCGGGACCTGGATGCCTACAAGCGCAAGGTCATGCGGCATGAGATCACGCACGCTTTTCTGTATGAGAGCGGCCTGAGCGTCAACACGCTGGATGATGGTCCATGGGCCACCAATGAGGAGATGGTGGACTGGATGGCGATACAAGGCCCCAAGCTCTATGCCGCTTGGCTGGCGGCAAAATGTCTGTGAGGTATCAAACATGGTGACACTAAACTTGCGAACTGAATACACAGAGGGCGTGGCCACCAGTTTCCAGCGGGGCATGACTGACAAGCGCTTTTTGGAGCTTGAGATCACCGCATGGCTCCACTCCAAGGAGCGCAAGCAGCAGCTTGAGGCGGAGATGTACTATGACGGGGACCATGCTGTGGTCCACCGGCAGCGCATGGGGCTGGACGATGATGGAAAGCCCAAGGTGCTGGAGCACCTGCCCAATAACCGGCTGGTCAACAATCTCTACTCCAAGATGGTGGACCAAAAGACCAACTACTCTTTTGGCCGCCCGTTTTCCTTTGATACAGAGAACAAGCAATATGCTGAGGCGCTGGGCACCGTGCTGGGTGCCCGTTTCCGCCGTGTTTTCCACAACTTGGGAGAGGGGGCCATCATCGGTGGCAAGGCGTGGCTCTACCCCTACTATGAGGGCTCTGAGCTGCTTTTCAAGCGCTTGCCCGCTGATGAGGTCCTGCCCTTTTGGGCGGATGCGGACCACACCATCCTGGATGCTGCGGTGCATGTCTATGTGGTGCAGGAGTATGACGAAACCGAACATGCCAAGGATGTGGTCAAGGTTGAGGTCATGCACGGCGGCGGCGTGGATTGCTTTATCCGCAAGGATGACGGCACGCTGGAGCCGGACCCGGATGCCACCAGTGGCCCCTACATCACGGAGCTGGACCCCACCACCGGCGAAAAGACCGGCTACAACTGGAGCCGCATCCCGCTGATCTGCTTTAAGAGCAGCCACCATGAAATCCCCCTCCTGGCACGGGTCAAGTGCCTCCAGGATGCCTACAATGATGTGCTTTCCAACTTTGCCAATCAGATGGAGGAGGACATCCACAGCACCATCCTGGTCATCAAGAACTATGACGGGGAGGACCTGGGCAAATTCCGCCACAACCTGGCGGAGTATGGTGCCATCAAGGTGCGGAGCTATGAGGGCTCTGAGGGCGGTGTGGACACCCTCACGCTGGAGGTCAACAGCGAAAACTACAAGGCGCTGCTGGCGCTGCTCAAGGATGCCATCATTGAAAACGCCAGAGGCTATGATGCCAAGGATGAGCGCATGAGCGGCAACCCCAATCAAATGAACATCCAGAGCATGTACTCTGACATTGACCTGGATGCCAACGGCATTGAGATGGAATTTGCCGCCAGCATGGAGGAATTGCTGTGGATGGTCAACAAGCACCTGGCCAACACCGGCAAGGGCAGCTTTGACGGCGTGGAGGCCAAGATCATCTTTGACCGGGATGTGCTCATCAATGAGAGTGAGGCCATTGACAACTGCAAGAACTCCGTGGGCATCCTCTCTGATGAAACTATTGTCAAGATGCACCCCTGGGTGAGTGACCCGGAGCAGGAGCTCCAGCGCATTAAGAAAGAGCGTGAGGAGGCTGAGGCGGACCCCTACCGCCAAGCCTTTGAGAATAACCGCACCCAGCCGGGTGGCGGCAATGCTCCGCCCGTAAAGGACGGTGAGGACGATGGCCAGACAGAGTAATGCTGACTATTGGGCCCAGCGGCTCAAAAACATGGAGGATGCCCTCAAAGATCAAGCCTACTCCTATGTGGAGAACATGGACCGCCAATTTGTGGAGGCCCAGGCGGAGATTGAGCGGCAGCTTTCCGTGTGGTATCAGCGCTTTGCTACCAATAACGGCATCACGCTGGTGGAGGCCAAGCGCCTCCTCACGGCGGATGAGCTGGCAGAGTTTCACTGGACGGTGGAGCAGTACATAGCCCACGGTGAGGAGAACGCCCTCACAGGCCAGTGGATGAAAGAGCTGGAAAACGCCAGCGCACGGGTGCACATCTCCCGGCTGGACGCTCTCAAGCTGCAAATCCAGCAACAGGCTGAGGTGCTATACTCCAATCAACTGGACTATGTGGATGCCGCTGTCCGGGAAATCTATGAGGGCAGCTACTACCACACGGCCTTTGAGGTCCAGCGGGGCCTTGGGGTGGGCTGGACGCTCCACCACATCAATGAGGACACCATCACAAAGGTGCTCTCCCGGCCCTGGACCACGGACACGCAAACTTTCCGTGATCGCTGCTGGACAAACAAGGAGGCCTTGGTCAACAGCGTCAACACCCAGCTCACGCAAATGGTCATCCGGGGAGAGGCCCCGGACCGTGCCATCTCTGCCATCACCCACCAGTTTGGGGTGTCCCGCCAAAAAGCTGGCCGCCTCATTATGACGGAGAGCGCCTACTTTTCCAGCGCTGCTCAAAAGGATGCCTTTGATGAGCTGGGCGTGGAAAAGTACAAGATTGTGGCATCTTTTGACAAGGACACCTGTGAGCTGTGCGGAGCGCTGGATGGCAAGGTGTTCAAAATGTCAGAGTATCAGGTGGGCCTCACGGCTCCGCCATTTCATCCGTGGTGCCGCTGCTGCACTTGCCCCTACTTTGAGGACATGGACGGCATGGGTGAGCACTACGCCCGTGATGCTGTCACCGGGGAGCGCTACAAGGTCCCCGGCAACATGACCTATGAGCAGTGGAAAGCCCAGCAGGATGCCACCCATGGCGCTGGCACCGTTGACTTGGAGCGCACAATGGGCTATAATCAAAAAGCCGATAAAGCGCAATGGCAGCGCTATAAAAAGGCGCTTGGCAAGGATGCTGTGGGCTCTCTGGAGGACTTCCAGCGGCTCAAGTACACCGATGAGGCCACCTATAATGGCCTCAAGGTCCGCTATGCAGACCACCGCATCCAGGAGCGCATCAAGTCCGGCAAGACGGCCACAAAGGTGCTGGAGGGCAAACAGGGCAAGCACATCCCCGGTCACAGCAACTACACACCGGGGCGGAGCTACTTGACCATTGAGATGCCCCAGGTGCAGGAGATTGTGGACAAGTATGCTGGCTCTGGGCGGCTCATCCGAGATGCCAGCGGCAAGTGGACCCACAAGGAGATCATCACCACGGACACCCCGCTGGGTGTGCATGTGGGGCTTGACGGCGTGGAAACCCCCACCAAGTCTGCCATAATTCATTATAGCAAGAACGGCACACATATTGTGCCAAGAAAGGAGTGAGAGGACCATGACGGAGATGCAAAAGCAGATGGCCGCCGCCGTTGGCCACAAGGTTGAAATCCACCTTGCCAATGGCTATGTGCCCTGTGTGGGCACCTGCACGGACTTTGTGCAGCCGGAGGACAATGACCCGCCTGTGGCCTCCATCCTGCTGAAAACACCGCAATATGACGGCTATACTGAGATCATTGAGGATGAGATCGTCAGTATTGAGATCAAGGACTAAATCCTCACCCAATATGGTGATAAAGGCATCCTGCTGAAAATGCAGGGTGCTTTTTTCATACCCAATTCACCGCCCGCCCTGGCGGACTACAAAAAGGGGCTCACAATACCGGGACTGGCCGGATAAAAAGGACAGTGAAAACAAGGAGGAAAGCAATCATGTTGGAATGGCTCAAGACCTGCTTGGGGGCGGCGTACACCCCCGAAATTGACACGGCTGTGTCTGAGGAGATCGGCAAGCGCTTTGTGTCCCGTACCGACTTCAACGCCAAAAACAGCCGGGTCACCGAGCTGGAAACCCAGGTCACGCATCTCACTGAGGATGTCAAGACCCGTGACACCCAGCTCACGGAGCTCAAGAAAGCTGCCGGTGACAACGCTGATCTGCAAAAGCAGATTGAAACCCTGACCCAGCAGAACAAGGACCAAAAGGCCGCCCATGACAAGGAGCTGGCCGAGGTCAAGCTGCTGGCCGCCGTGGATGCGGAGCTCACCGCCGCTGGCTCCAAGAACAACACCGCTGTCAAGGCGGTGCTGGCGGACTTCCTCAAGAGCGCCAAGATTGTGGATGGCAAGGTCACCAGCAAGGACGGTGACAACACCATCACTTTGGCAGCCAAGCTGGAGGCCTTGAAAAAGGACACCTCCACTGACTTCCTCTTTGGGGCGGCCCCCAAGTATGAGGGCTGGAAACCCGGCGAGGGCGGGGACGGCAAAAAGCCGGAGGGCACCAAAAAGCCCTCTGAGATGTCCTACTCCGAGCTGGCAGAGTTTCTGGCCGCCAACCCTGATGCTAAGCTGGAATAACACCGGCAGCATCCAATCAATTCTGAGAAAGGAAGTATTGAATTATGCCTAACGCAAAGTTTGATGCCAAGAGTTTCAACCCCCAGGCCTTTAAGTACAAGGCTGATCGTGTCCCCCGCACCCGGCTGGACGAGATGAGAAAGTCCCGTGTGCTGGCGGGCAACCCCGACATCCGCACCGTGTTCACCACCCAGGATGGCACGGCCTACGCCCGCCTTGCCATGCGTGGCCTCCTGGATGGCGATGTCCTCAACTACGATGGCCAGACCGACATCACCGCCACCAGCACCAAGACCTTTGAGCAGGGCGTGGTGGTCATCGGCAGGGCCAAGGCGTGGGTGGAAAAGGACTTCTCCTATGACATCACGGGCGGCCAGGACTTCATGGACAATGTGGCCGCTCAGGTGGCCGACTACTGGCAGGATGTTGACCAGGACACCCTCCTGGCCATCCTCAAGGGCATCTTTGCCATGACCAGCGCCAAGGGCAAGGCCTTTGCCGCCAAGCACACCTACACGGTGGACGGCAACATGCAGCCCTCCACGCTCAACAGCGCCACGGCCAAGGCGTGCGGTGACCACAAGAAAAAGTTTGCTATGATTTTCATGCACTCTGTCCCGGCCACCAACCTGGAAAACCTCAACCTGCTCACCGCCCTCAAGTACACCGACAAGGACGGCATCACCCGTGATCTGAGCCTCTACACCTGGAACGGCAAGCTGGTGGTGGTGGATGACGGGATGCCGGTGGAGGAGGCTGAGGCCACCTACGCCAAGACCGCTGACACTGCCCTGGATGCGGGCAAGACCTACTACACCAAGAGCGGCAGCAAGTACACCGCTGTGGCGGAGCCCAAGGTGGAGGACATCGGCAACTACTATGAGCTGACCGATGAGGGCGGCACGCTCTACACCAGCTATGCGCTGGGTGAGGGCTCTATCAGCTTTGAGGACATTGGGGCCAAGGTGCCCTATGAGATGGCCCGTGACCCCAAGACCAACGGCGGCCAGGACCCCCTCTACACCCGCCAGCGCAAGGTCTTTGCGCCCTTTGGCATCTCCTATGAGAAAAAGGCCCAGGCCACACTCTCCCCCACTGAGGCGGAGCTGGCCAACGGTGCCAACTGGGACATCGTGCACTCCGGCGAGGAGAACGAGGCCGAGCGCTCCTATGTGGATGACAAGGCCATTGCCATCTGCCGCATCCTGTCCAGGGGCTAAGGTGATCTAAATGACCGTGCTTGATGCCGTGGTGCTCCGGCTGGCCATGCTGGGGTACACAGTCACAGAGAATGATGGAGCGGCGCTTGCGCTGCTCATCAACAAGTGTGAGAGGGACATCTTGGACAACATCAACCAAAAGGTGCTGCCGGATGGCCTTTTCTACACGCTGGTGGACATGGTGGCCGGTCAATTCCTCTATGATCTGAAAGCTGCCGGGAACTTGGGAGAGGCGGACGGCTTTGACTTTTCCGCCCCTGCCAAGACCATCACTGAGGGTGATGTGTCTGTCACCTTTATGGGGTCCGGCGATGGAGCCAACACAGCAGAGGCCCGCTTTGATGCCCTGCTGGATAAGCTCCGCCACCCCGCTGACAGCATCCTGGCGGCATATCGGAGGATGAGATGGTAGCCGCCTTTAATAAGGCAGTCCGCCTCTTGTGGACGGGCAGGGCCATCGTCACCGTGCTTGATGGGGTGCTCAACCCCTCAAATGGCCGCACGGAGCCCACTGAGCGTGTGACGGTCACGGCGGAGCCCTGCCGCATCTCCCATGAAACAGTCAAAAGCACTGAGCCGGACAATGAGGCCGCACTGGTGGCCCAGAGCGTGGTGCTCTACATTGACCCCTCCGTGGACATCCCGGAGGGGTCTAAAATTACGGTCACCCAGAACGGTGTCACCCGTGATTATGTGCGGAGCGGCAAGCCAGCGGTCTTTACCAGCCACCAAGAGGTCCCGCTTGAGCTTTTCAAGGGGTGGGCCTGATGGCAAAGTGGGGCAACTGCGACTACAAGCAGCTCCAGCGCCTCCGGGACAATCTGGCCAAGCTCCAGCAGGTGGACATGGAGAAATTCTGTGTTGATGCCTCCAAGGAGCTTGCCGCCCGTCTGCTGGCCCTGGTCATCCCCCGCACCCCTGTGGGGCAATACCCAAGGGAGAGCGGCAAAAAGGGCGGCACCCTGCGGAGGGGCTGGACTGGCCAGCGGAGCGCTGGCAGTGGCACGGACTATGCCCGGAGCCTTGAGGTGACAAAGCACGGCACCAACTACACCATCCAAGTCATCAACCCCGTTTACTATGCCAGCTATGTGGAGTTTGGACACAGGACGGCGGGGGGCAACGGATGGGTGCCGGGGCAGTATTTCCTCACCATCTCTGAGCAGGAGCTTGAGAAAATGGCCCCCGGCGTGATAGAGCGCAAACTGCAAAAGCTACTGCGGGAGGTTTTCAATGTCTGAAATCAGTTATAACAGCGTGTTTGACGGCATTAGCCTTGCGCTCCACAATGCCTACCCGGACCGGGAGGTGCGTGCCTCTGAGGTCAATCAAGGCCTCAACCGTGGTGACTTCACCGTGGCGCTGGTGAGCGCCGGACACTCCAAACAGGTGGGGCGGCGCTATCTGCGCTCCCCCGTGTTTGATGTGATCTACTACCCCAAGGCGGAGGGCGTGATGCGGTCCGCTGAGTGCATCGGCATTGCGGACTTTGTGACGCTGCTGCTGGGGAACATCACCACGCCTGAGGGCGATGTCATCCACGGCACGGTGCTGGACTGGACCATCACGGATGGGGTGCTGCATGTACCTGTCCGCTATGACCACCACATCTACATCCCACAGGATGTGGAAACAATGGAAACTTTGACCATTCAACAGGAGGGATAAGCCTATGGCGAAAAACGACACCAGCGGTGCCCCTGCTTTCACCAAGGAGCAGATCATGGGCTCCGTGAAATACTCCGCCAGCAAGGATTTAATCAGCGCCTTGCTGGAGGGCAAGAAAACCTACACCACCGATGAGGTGGACCGGCTGATTGAGAATTACAAGAAAGGCAAGGTGAGTTAATATGGCTCTTGGCGGAGGCACCTGGCTGGTCCAGAATAAGACTTTGCCCGGTAGTTATATCAATTTTTCCAGCGTGGCCAGGGCATCCGCCGCTCTGTCTGACAGAGGCATTGCGGCGGCTCCCTTTGTCCTGAGCTGGGGCCCGGAAAATGAGGTGTTTGCTGTCACCGCTGGGGACTTCCAGAAAAACAGCAAGCTCATCTTTGGCTATGGCTTTGACCATGACAAGATGCTGGCCTTGCGGGAGATTTTCCTGCACGCCACAAAGGTCTTTTGCTACCGGCTGAACAGCGGCGGCAATAAGGCCTCCAACACCTACGCCACCGCCAAATATGCGGGTGTGCGTGGCAATGATCTCTCCATCCTCATCTCCGCCAGCGTGGATGTGGCGGATGCCTACGATGTGGCCACCTACCTTGACGGCATCCGGGTGGATGTCCAGACGGTCAAGGAGGCCAAGGACTTGACCAGCAATGATTTTGTGGACTTCAAGACCACGGCGGAGCTGGCGGTCACGGCGGGTGTGCCCCTCACGGGCGGCACGGATGGCACGGCTACCGGCGCAAGTCACCAGGCTTTCCTGGACAAGATTGAGCCCTATGCTTTCAACACCCTTTGCTGCCCTGCGGCGGATGCCACCACGGTCCGGCTCTACGCCTCTTTCACCCAGCGCCTCCGTGATGAGGTGGGTGCCAAATTCCAGCTTGTGGCGTGGCAGCCCTCCACTGTGGACTATGAGGGCGTGATCGGCGTGTGGAACAACGCCACCCACTCCAGCATTGAGGGCGTGGACACCCATGCCCTGGTCTATTGGGCCACGGGTGCCCAGGCGGGCGTGGCGGTCAACAAGTCCCTCACCAATGCCAAGTATGACGGTGAGCTCACCATCAACACCTCCTACACCCAGGCGGAGCTTGAGGCAGCGCTCAAGGCGGGCAAGTTTATGCTCCACAATGTCAACGGTGACACCCGTGTGCTGGAGGACATCAACACCCTGCTGACCCTCACGGACACCAAGGGTGAGGTTTTCCAGAGCAATCAGACCATGCGGGTGTGTGACCAAATCGCCAATGATGCGGCGGTCCTGTTCAATACCCGTTATGTGGGCACCGTACCCAATGATAACTCTGGCCGTGCCTCCCTGTGGGGTGACATCGTGGCCCTCATCCGGCAGCTTGAGAGCATCCGGGCCGTGGAGGACTTTGATGAGGACACCGTGGCCTGTGAGCAGGGCAACAAGAAAAAGGCGGTGCTGCTGACCATCAACGGGCTCAACATCGTCAACGCCATGGCCCAGCTCTACATGAGCGTGGTCATCCAGTAAAGGAGGGAAAGAGATGTCTGATCGGACCATGAACACTCAGGATGCTATCAGCGCCAACTTTGCAGAGTGCTTTGTGACGCTGGACGGCACCCGCTACTCCATGCTGATGGCCAAGGAATTTGAGGGCAGGGCCTCCGTCAACACCGCTGAGGTGCCCCGTCTGGGCTCCACGGTGGTGGGCCACAAGGCCCAGACGGTGGAGCTGGCCTTTTCCATGACCATCTATAAGTGCACCGAAATCTTTGATGAGGTCATTGAGCGGTTTATCAAGACGGGCGTGATGCCCGCCTTTACCATCCAGACCTCCAACGATGACCCCGCCACCAGCGTGGGCCGGAGCACCAAGATTTACAACGGCTGTGTCCTGGACGGGGATGTGCTGCTCTCCATGTTCAACGCTGAGGGGGACTTTGTGGAGCAGACCATTGAGGGCTACTGCGACAGCTTTAGCCGCCCCGAAAAGCACACCAACCCGTCCTACATGTGAGGGCGGCCCCATCAACTAAAGGAGGAAATCATCTATGAGTAACCTATCCGCATTTATGCGCTCCAATGTGGAGCAGATCGAAAACGCCAAGTTTGCCGCCTCCCCCCGTTTCAAGGGGGAGGATGGCAAGCCCATGGAGTGGGAAATCTGCTGCATCTCCGCTGACGAGTACGCCCGCATCCGCTCCTCCTGCATCAAGCAGGTGCCGGTGGTGGGCAAAAAGGGCCAGTTTACCCAGCAGCTTGACACCTATGCTTTCCAGGCTAAGGTGTGCGCCCGCTGCACTGTGGTCCCTGATCTGAACAATGCCGAGCTCCAGGATAGCTGGGGCGTGGCCACTCCCCATGAGCTGCTGGGCAAAATGCTCATCGGCGGGGAGTTTGATGATTATGTCACGGAGGTTTTCCGCATCAACGGCTTTAAGACCGAGAATGAGCTGGTAGATGAGGCAAAAAACTGATAACGGACGGTGACCCGGAGGCCAACTATGCACACTTTTGTCTGCAACGCTTTGGCTGGGAGCCGTCCAAGTTTCTTGCCCTGCCGGTCAAGGAGCGTGCTTTTGTGATCGCCTCCATTGATGTCCGCTGTGAGGCGGAGAAAAAGAAAGAGGCTGAGATCAAGAGCAAGGCCAAAAAAGGCAAAAAATAATCGACAAACGGCCCCCTGCCACCTCCGGCAGCGGGGCCATGATTTTCCACATTGAGGAGGTGAAAGTGTGGCAAGTATCAAGTCCCAAATGACCCTCAATGATGGGATGAGCGCCGTGCTCAAGAAAATCACCAAGGCGCTGGACACCACCCTTGCGGGCTTTGAGCAGGTACAAAAAGCCTCCGGGCAAGCGATAGATGACAAGCTGCTCCGGGCCGCCCATGTGGAGCTTGCACAGGCCAACAAGGAGATTGACAAGATGGAGGCGGGCTTTAGAAAAGCCGAACAGCAGGAGGAGCGTTTCAACGACAGCCTCCGGGCTGGCACCTCTGCGGCGGACGGCTTGCTGGGCAAAATCACCTCCCTTGCGGCGGCATACCTCAGCTTGAACTCCGTCAAAAACCTTGTCACGGACAGCCTGAGCGCCGCTGACACCCAGATCAACGCCCAGGTGCAGCTCAACACCGTCATGGGCAATATGGGCTCCCTGGACTACTATGACGCTGTGCTGGACAAGGCCAGCGAAATCCAGAGCAAGGGCATCTATGGCGATGAGGCCATGATCGCTGGAGCAGCGGAGCTGGCCACCTACTTTGAGGACGGTGAGGCCATCCTCAGCATGATGGACACCCTGAGCAACTACGCCATGGGCATGTCTGGAGGAGGAGAGCTTGACCCCACGGCCATGGTGGACTATGCCACCGGCATTGGCAAGATAATGACCGGCAGCTTTGATGCCATGACCAAAAAGGGCTTTGAGTTTTCCGATGTGCAGAAAGCCATCATTGAGGGGACGGCCACCAACGCCCAAATTGCGGAGGAGCTTGGTGAGGAGTATGTAAGCCTCAGCAATGACATGCAAGCCGCTGCCGTCATCGGCAACATCATCAATGAGAACTGGAACGGCTTGTATGAGGCCATGAGCTCCACCCCAGAGGCCCAGATGATACAGTTTAACAACGCCCTGGGAGATGTCAAAGAAACAATAGGCGCTGGCATCTATCCGGCAGTGCTGGAGTTTATGAGCGTATTCCAGGAGAATATGCCCCAAATCCAGGAGCTGGCCGGGTCCTTTGCGTCCACCATCGGCACCATCATCATGCTGCTCACACAGGCGGCCAACGCTGTCCTGGTGGTGGCGGGCTTTATCCAGGACCACTGGACCGTCATAGGCCCCATAGTGACCACGGTGGCCATCGCCATCCTTGCCTATAAGGTGGCAACTCTGGCCGCTGCTGCCGCACAATGGGTGCTCAATGCGGCCATGAGCGCATCCCCCGTGACCTGGATTTTGGTGGCTGTGGTGGCGCTCATCGCCGCCATCGCTGCGGTGGCCGCATGGATAGCCAAGACCACGGGCGTGGCTCAAACGGGCTTTGGGGTCATCACGGGCGGCATCAATGTGGCCGTGCAAGCGGTCAAGATGGGCCTCACGGTGGCTGGCCTGGCCGTGGTCAACTTTGGGATGCTTGTGGCCAACATCGGCCTGGGCATCTGGAACGCTCTGGGAGCCGTATGCTCCAACATCGGCACCGCTTTCCACAATGTCATTGCCAATGTGCAGGGCTGGTTTTACGGCCTCCTGTCTACCGCCTTGACGGTGGTGGAGGGCATCTGTGCCGCACTCAACAAGCTGCCCTTTGTGGAGTTTGACTACTCTGGCATCACAGCCAAGGCGGATGAGTATGCCGCCAAGTCTGCGGAGGCCTACGGCAGTGTGGAGGAGTACACCAGCATTGCGGATGCTTTCAACGAGGGCATGAGCACCTTTGATGCCTTTGGTGAGGGCTGGATGGGTGACAATTTCTCTGCGGGCTGGGCATCGGATGCTTTCCAAGCCGGAGCCGCTTGGGGTGACGGCGTGGCTGACACCATCGGCAGCGCCTTTGACTTTGAGATGGGTGACATTGACAGTTATGTAAACGATGCGGCGGGCTTGCCCGCTGACCTTGGCGGCATCTCCGGGGACACCGGGGACATTGCCGGAAACACCAAGGGCATTGCTGACAAGCTGGATGTGTCCAATGAAACTCTGGAATACCTCAGGGACATTGCGGAGCGGGATGCAATCAACCGTTTCACCACGGCTGAGGTCAAGATCGACATGACCGGCATGACCAACCGCATTGAGGGTGAGGCTGATCTGGACGGCGTGCTCTCCACGCTCACAGACGGCTTTGCTGAGGCCCTTGTGGTGGCCGCTGAGGGGGTGCACGCATGAGTTATCACAGCTATCTTGGCGGGGTGGAGTTTCCCATCCCCAGCAAACTCACCGTCAAGGTCAAGAACAAAAACAAGACCCTGGTGCTGCTGAATGAGGGGGAGATCAATTTCCTCCGTACTCCCGGCTTGACTGAGATCACAGTGCCCTTTGTGCTGCCTATGCTCACCGGGAGCCGCACCCCGGACTACTACCTTGGAGTGCTTGAAAACCTCAAGCTCTCCAAGGAAAAGACCCAATTTATTCTGGCAAGGTCCTCCCCTGATGGGCGCAAGCTCTTTGACACCAACATGCAGGTGAGCGTGGAGGACTACACCATCACCGAGGATGCCAAGAGCGGCTTGGATGTCAAGGTTGATGTCAACCTCAAGCAGTGGCGCAACTACGGCACCAAGACCGTCACGGTGGAGGAGAAAAAGGAAACCCCCACCGCTCCTGTCCAGCAGACTGTGACCGTGGAAAAGGAGCGGGATGAGAGCACGGCACCCAAGGCGAAAACCCACACCGTCAAGGCTGGTGACACCCTCTGGGCACTGGCGGCCAAGTATTACGGCTCCGGCGCTCAGTACAACAAAATCTACCAGGCCAACACGGACAAGATCAAAAACCCCAACCTCATCTATGTGGGGCAGGTGCTCACCATCCCATGACCTATGAGCTTTTAATCCAGCACGGCCAAACCGTCATGTTTCCGCCCACCGTGGAGGGTGTCACGGTGGAGTGGGAGCGCAAAGGGCAACCGGGCAAGCTCACCTTTGAGGTGGTGAAAACCGTTGGACTGAGCTTTCAAGAGGGGGACCCCTGCCGCTTTTCTGTGGACGGGGTGCCCGTTTTCTATGGCTTTGTCTTTGAAAAATCCCGCAAGGGCAGCAACCCCAATGTCATCAAATGCACGGTCTATGACCAGCTCTACTACTTCAAGAACAAGGACACCTATGTTTACACCGGGAAAACCGCTGATGCCGTCATCAAGATGGTGGCGGAGGACTTCCAGCTCAATGTGGGCTCCTTGGAGGGGACGGGCTACACCATAGGCAGCCAGGTGGAGGAAAACAAGACCCTCTTTGACATCGTGCAAAACGCCTTGGACATTACGCTCAAGGCCACTGGCAAGATGTATGTGCTCTATGATGACTGCGGCAAGCTGACCCTCAAGAACATCGGCAGCATGAAACTTGGGATGCTCATTGATGAGGAAACTGCCGGTGACTACGACTACAAAAGCTCCATCGCTACCCAAACCTATGACAAGATTAAGCTCTCCTATGAGAACAAGGACAAGGGCACCCGTGAGATTTTCATAGCACAGGACGGCTCCCACATCAATCAATGGGGCGTGCTCCAATACTTTGAAAAGGTGGACAGCGCCACCAACGCCAAGGCGATGGCGGACGCTCTCCTGGACCTCTACAACACCAAGACCAGGACGCTCAAGCTCAAGGATGTCCTTGGGGACATCCGGGTGAGGGCGGGCACTCTGCTGGTGGTCATGCTGGGCCTGGGGGACATCAATGTGTCCAACTACCTCATGGTGGAGCAGGTCAAGCACACTTTCCACGATGAGCAGCACTTGATGGAGCTGAAAATGCGAGGTGGTACTTTTGTCCCTTGATGCCAATGAACTTGTCCGCCTTGTAAAACAAGCGGCGGTGGATGCCGTCAATGCGGGCAACCCCATGCACATGTGCTATGGCACGGTGGCATCCGCCTCTCCGCTCAAGATCACGGTGGACCAAAAGCTCACCCTGAGCGGTGACCAGCTCATCCTCACCAACAATGTCCGGGACTACACCGTGGAGATGACAGTGGACCACATGACGGAGAGCGTGAGCCACGGCCATGCGGTCAATGACACCTACACGGGAGGCGGCAGCGCCGTCCCGGTAGACCATGCCCACCCCTACAGGGGGCGCAAGAGCTTTAGGGTGCACCTGGCGCTCAAGGCCGGGGAAAAGGTGGTCATGCTCCGCTGTGACGGCGGGCAAAAGTACATTGTCCTGGACAGATGGGAGGCACCTTGATGGCTACTTTACCCAATACTGGAGATGATCTTGACCTCATCACCCTGGCGCTGGACACCCAGCCCAGCTATACCCACAAGCTGGACATTGACCACAGCAAAGTGGCGGGCATGACGGATGAGCGGGATGCCCTCCTCCAAGCAGTTTATCTGATCTTGAATGTGGAGCGCTACGCCTACCCCATCTACTCCCGGCGCTATGGCGTGGAGCTGGTGGACCTCATCGGCAAGCCCAAAGAGTGGGCCATGAGTGAGCTAAAGCGCCGTGTGGATGAGGCGCTGACCCAGGATGACCGCATCACCGGCACGGATGACTGGACCTTTGACACGGGCAAGAAAACCGTGCGGGCCAGTTTCACCGTCCGCACCATCTACGGTGATCTGCCGGTAGAAACGGAGGTTGAAATCTGACCATGTTTGAAAATCAAACCTATGAGGCGCTGCTGAAAAGCGCTCTTGCAAGGGTATCTCCTGCGCTGGATAAGCGTGAGGGCTCCATGGTGATGAATGGCGTGGCCCCGTCTATGGCGGAGCTGGCCCAGCTCTATATTGGGCTGGACTTTGTTTTCACCGCCACCTACCTTGCGACAGCGCCCCGTGACTATCTGATACAACGGGCGGCAGACAGAAACATGGCTCCGTACCCTGCCAGCGCTGCTGTGATGAGGGCGGAGTTTAACATTGAGGTGGCTGAGGGCACCCGTTTCTCCTGTGATGACCTCAACTTTGTGGTCACCGGGCGCATGGCGGACGCTGACACCAGCACTGGCCTGAGCCACCAGGTCACCTGTGAAACTGTGGGGGCTGTGGCCAACAGCTACACCGGCACGCTCATCCCCATTGAGTATGTGGACGGGCTGACCCGTGCGGAGCTTGTGGAGCTGCTTATCCCCGGTGACGATGAGGAGGACACGGAAGTTTTCCGCCAGCGTGTCCTTGACAGTTTCCAGTCCCAGGCGTTTGGCGGAAACCAAGCGGACTACACGGAAAAGGTCCTTGCCATGTCCGGCGTGAGCGCCGTCAAGGTGCATCCCGTCTGGAATGGGGACATTGCACCGGCCAGCCTCATCCCCGGTGATGCCGTCACCTCCTGGTACAACAGGACGGTGGGCACGCTGGATGCGGATGTGGCCGCATGGCTCACCGCTGTCTATACGGCGGCCAAGGACAAAAAGCTCACGGTGGGCGGCACCGTCAAGCTGGTCATCATGGCCTCCAATGGCTCCGCACCCTCTGAGGTGCTGCTGGAGGAGGTACAGACCGCCGTGGACCCCACCCAAAACGCTGGGGAGGGCGTGGGCCTTGCCCCCATCGGTCATGTGGTCAAGGTCACCGGCGTGCTGCCGGAAACCGTGGACATTGACCTCACCCTCTCCTACAATCCCGGCTGGACATGGGAGGCCGCTGAGAGCTATGTGGTGGCCGTCATTGATGACTATTTCAAAGAGCTGGCCCAAAGCTGGGCAAGCTCCGATTTTCTCACGGTCCGCATCTCCCAAATTGAAAGCCGCATCCTCTCCGGGTGCTCCGCCATGATCGCTGACATTGGCGGCACCAAGATCAACGGTGAGGAGGCCAACCTTGTGCTGGGGGAGGACAGCATCCCCGTGAGGGGGGCTGTCAATGGATAGAAAGCTCATCAACTACCTGCCCCCGGTGCTCCGTGAGGTGCTGGACTTCCAGGCCATCAATGAGGCCTGTGAGCCGGAAATCTCCCTTGCATGGGATGCCCTGGCGCTGGTCCTGGCCAATCAATTCCTGGACACAGCAACGGAGGCGGGCGTGAGCGTGTGGGAGAGTGAGCTGGGCATCTACCCCAAGAACACAGACACGCTGGAGGTCCGCAAGGCCCGCATCAAGGCCATGTGGAATTTAGAGCTACCCTACACCCTCCCGTGGCTCAAGAACTGGCTCACAAGCATCTGTGGCCCCACAGGGCATGAGGAAACTATCTCAGAGTACACCATCAACATCTCCCTGGACTACACAGTGCTCCCCAATGCGGATGAGCTGGCGCTGGAAATCCTGGACATGCTGCTGGCCGTGAGGCCGGACAACATGCGGGTGATTATGACGGCCTTTTTGCAGTCCTACGGGACTGTCACCTGCGCCGCCTATTCTGAGGTGGAAAATCATGTTGAGGTGTGGCCCCGTCTTGTCAATATGCTGGAGAGCACGGGCACCGCCGTGGCGGTGGGTGCTCTGGAATATCGCACCAGCATGGACATTTACCCAATAGAACAGGAGGACAACACTGATGCCTGAGAAAACCTACGGCACTATTATCACCACGGCGGGCGCTGCAATCATTGCGGAGTGCATCCTCAAGGGTGAAAAGCTCAACATCAAGGAGGCCGCTGCCGGTGACGGTGGCGGTGCCTATTATGTGCCCACCGTGGACCAGGCGGCCCTCATCAATGAGAAATGGCGGGGTGACATCGCCAGTGCGGAGCGGAGCGCAAGCACGCCCAACATGATTGATGTCAAGATCGTCATTGATGACGATGTAGGCGGCTTTACGGTCCGGGAAATGGGCCTCTTTGATGAGGACGGCACGCTCATTGCCGTCTGCAACACCCCGGACACGGAAAAGGTGGCCATTGAGGGCGGCATCTCCGGCAAGCTCACAATGGTCATGCACATCATTGTGGCGGATGCCTCCGTGGTCACTTTCACCATCAACCCGTCCCTGGACACAGTGAGCCGTGCTGATCTGGACGCTGCGCTCTCTGAGCATAACAGCAGCGGCACGGCCCACTCTGACATCCGGGCGGCTATCCGCACCAAGATGGATGAGGGCACCGCATACACCAAGGCCCAGAGCGATGAGCTAAGGGCGGAGGCTATCAGCGCCCACAACGCTGCCAGCGATGCACACCCCGCATTGCAGGTGGCAATCTCCGGCCTTGAAAGCCGCCTCACCACGCTGGAGCTCAAATACGGCTCCGATGTGACGGGCAACAGCTTTGAGGTCACTTTTGTCAATTTGACTGGCCTGGAGGTGGCCGGTGTCTGGAATGAGGAGCTTGCACGGATTGAATTTTAACAAGTGCGCTCTGCATTATGGAGGTGATGGACATGCGTAGAGGTACAACTCCCATGCTCACATTCCAGCTCCCGGATGCCATCAACATCGCCGTCTTGTATATCACTTTTCAACAGGATGGGTACACCGTGCTTGAAAAGACCCTTGATGATGTCGATTATTACCAGAATAGCGGCACCATCAAGCTGCCTCTGACCCAGGAGGACACCCTCAAATTTAAGGGTGATAAGCCGGTGTGGGTGCAGCTCCGCCTCAGGGATAACCTGGGCAACGCTGTGGCCAGTGACCCGCTCCGTTGTGAGGTGGGCACTATTCTGAAAGACGGGGTGATTTAGATGGCATACCCTATCACTACGGCAGTTAAATTGTCCAACGGCGGCACCATGCAAGTCACTTTTGGCATGGTCCAATACCTCAACACCGGCGCTGACGGCAAAGACGGCAAGGATGGTGTGACCTTTTTCCCCTCCGTGGAGGGAGAGGACTGCACCCTGAGCTGGACCAATGACGGCGGCTTGCCCAACCCGGAGCCCGTCAACCTCAAGGGGAAA
>ERZ842401.2425-NODE-2425-length-25005-cov-11.671663_pt1 | contig 25005 bp, 24 predicted proteins | sample MGYA00521270_ERZ842401 | MGnify/ENA primary metagenome ERZ842401 (study PRJEB31892, sample SAMEA3878208) | bioreactor metagenome | biome: Moose rumen | place: Sweden | collected 2011-10 | study: EMG produced TPA metagenomics assembly of the PRJEB12797 data set... | reverse complement strand
AGGTACTCACTTATTCTCAATTACATTCCTTAACACAGGGTTTTGGACTTGGTCCAAAAAAGTCCCTCCCGAAAGGGAAGGGACTTAAAGTGACCAGGAAACTGCACGTCAGTGCAGCATCACTGTAAGGCCGGCCATCACGATGGAGACCATCGACATCAGTTTGATCAGGATGTTCAGGGACGGGCCGGAGGTGTCTTTGAACGGGTCGCCTACCGTATCACCCACCACCGTGGCGTGGTGGCTGGAAGAGTTCTTGCCGCCGAAGTGTCCTTCTTCCACGTACTTCTTGGCATTGTCCCAGGCGCCGCCGGAATTGGCGAGGAAGATTGCCAGGACAAAACCGGCACCCAGACCGCCGGCGAGCAGGCCGATCACACCGGCAGGACCCAGGATGATACCTACCAGCATCGGCACGATAATGGCCAGCAGGGACGGGAAAATCATCTCGTGCTGGGCAGCCTTTGTAGAGATGCGCACGCAGGAGGTGTAGTCGGGGCGCTGTTTGCCCTCCAGGATGCCTGCGATTTCGCGGAACTGGCGGCGGACCTCCACCACCATCTTCTCAGCGGCGCGGCCCACGGCGTTCATGGTGAGACCGCAGAACAGGAAGGCCATCATGGAACCGATAAAGATTCCGACCAGCACCATCGGGTTCATGAGGGTGATATCATAGTGCTCTACGATATCCTGGATGGAACCCTGCGCCAGGCGCGAGAATTCCGCAGCCATCTCTCCGCCCTTGGCGGCCAGATGACCGAAGCCGATCTTGATCTCCTCAATGTAGGATGCCAGCAGGGCCAGCGCCGTAAGGGCGGCCGAGCCGATGGCAAAGCCCTTTCCGGTGGCAGCCGTGGTGTTGCCCAGAGAATCCAGAATGTCGGTCTTTTCACGGACGGAAGGATCCAGCTCGCTCATCTGGGCATTGCCGCCGGCGTTGTCGGCGATGGGGCCGTATGCGTCGGTGGCCAGGGTGATGCCCAGCGTGGAAAGCATGCCCACGGCCGCGATGGAGATGCCGTACAGGCCCATGCTCAGGGTATCTACGCTATAATGGAACCCGGTTGCGAAGCCATAGGCCAGGAGAATGGCCACGGCGATGGTAAGCACAGGAATGGCGGTGGAAATCATACCCAGGCCGACGCCGTGGATAATAACGGTAGCAGGGCCTGTCTGCGAGCTCTCCGCCAGCTTTTTAGTGGGCTTATAGGAATGGGAGGTGTAATACTCTGTTACCTTGCCGATGATCACACCGGCCAGCAAGCCGCTCACCACGCTGAGGGCCATCTGCCACCAGTTGGGGAATCCCAGAAGATAGAAGACCCCGAACGAGAGGATGGCGATGAGGATGGAACTGAGGTTGGTACCCACACTCAGCGAGCCCAGCAAGTCTTTCAGCGTGGCCCCTTCCTTGGTGCGGACCACATAAATGCCGATAATGGACAAGACCACGCCGATAGCGGCAATGAGCATCGGGGCGAAGATAGCCCTGAGCTGCACATCCGTACCGTCGGCAAAGAAAGCGGAGGCACCCAATGCCATGGTTGCGAGGATACTGCCGCAGTAAGACTCGTAGAGGTCTGCACCCATGCCGGCCACGTCACCTACATTGTCGCCCACATTGTCGGCGATGGTGGCGGGGTTGCGGGGATCGTCCTCCGGGATGTCCTGCTCGACCTTGCCCACGATGTCGGCGCCCACATCGGCCGCCTTGGTATAGATACCGCCACCCACACGGGCGAAGAGCGCCTGCGTAGAAGCGCCCATGCCGAAGGTGAGCATGGTGGTTGTAATGACGACCAGCGTCTGGGCATCGGAGGCCTCATGCACGAAAGCGCGGAGAATAAGCCACCAGATGGAGATATCCAGAAGACCCAGGCCGACAACGGTAAGACCCATGACGGCGCCGCTGCGGAAAGCCACCTTGAGGCCGGCATTCAAGCTGCGCATGGTGGCGTTGGCCGTACGGCCGGAAGCGTAAGTGGCTGTCTTCATGCCCACGAAGCCTGCCAGGCCGGAGAAGAAACCACCGGTAAGGAAGGCAAACGGAACCCAGGGATTCTGCACGCCGAAACCATAGGCCAGGATGGCGAACAGCACGGCCAGTACGGCGAACACGATGATTACAACCTTGTACTGCTGCTTGAGATAGGCCATGGCCCCTTCACGGACATACTGGGCGATCTCCTTCATGGTAGGAGTGCCCTCTCCCTCTTTCATCATCTGGCTGAAGAACCACCAGGCGAAGAAAAGTGCCACCAGAGAGGCGGCAGGGACAAAATAAAACAGGTTAGACATAGTAATATAGTTGGTTAGTACATTACATTTTCATCTGCAAATATAATAAAATATCGCGCATTGCAACCCAGCAAATCACCTAAATGAGCTTTCTTGACAGAAAACAAAGCAAAAAACCGGGCCAAAACCGGCCCGGTTATTAAAAATATTTCCGAACTATCAGAAATAAGCGACGGTCTTCTGGTCAACGGCAGAGAGCAGCTGATTGGCCAGACGGCTCACGCCGAAGCGGAAGAGATTCTTGTTAAGCCATTCCTTGCCCAGGATGGAACTGACGATGGAATAGTAGCAGACAGCATCCATGGCGGAGGAAATGCCGCCGGCGGCCTTGAATCCCACCTTCCGTCCGGTCTTCGCGTAGTAGGCCTTGATGCACTCGCACATCACATAGGCAGCCTGGGGAGTGGCGTTCACCTTCACCTTTCCGGTGGAAGTCTTGATGAAATCGGCCCCGTTCTCCATGGCCAGGAAGGAGGCATCGGCGATACGCTCCGGAGTGACCAGCAGGCCGGTCTCCAGGATCACCTTGAGCACCACGGGACGACCCAGCTCGGCTGCGACCTTGTCGATGCACTCACGGGATGCGCGGATCTCGGCACCGGCCACATCGACATTCCCATTAAGGAAACTATTGAGCGCCAGCACGATATCGATCTCGTCGGCACCACCGCGGACGGCCAGTTCTATCTCGTGCAGCTTCACTTCCAGGAAACTTTGGGAAGTGGGGAAGCAACCCGCCACGGTGGTCACATGCACAGCCGGATTCTTCCGCACGGAAGCCACCACCGAAGCGAAATTCGGATACACGCAGACCGAGGCGGGAAGCGGCCAGGAAGGATAGTCCGCCTCAAAGGCGTTCACCTTCTCCACCAGGGCGGCCACCGTTGCCGGCGTATCCTCGTTGGCCAGCGTAGTGAGGTCCATGATGCTGAAACAATCTTTCAGGATTTCCTCGGAGCAGACTTTCTCCAAGTTGCTTGCTATCAGGGCCAACTGACGGTCGATGGCCTCTTTGTCCGGCGTATAGCCGTATTTGCTGGAAACAGACATAACTTTATCCTTTAATTTGAATTGTAAAACCTTCGTCGATAAGCGGCTGCACCAGGGAGCGCATCTCTTCCACCGTATATTTGGAAAGCCCGGAAGCCGGCGTTTCCCGGTCGATGGTATAGACCATCACCTCACGGGGAGAAAGATGCCGCACCAGGTCCATCCACTGTTCCACCCACTGGGCCGATTCCCATCCATCGGCCTTGAGGAACATGGTCTGCAGGACGAAATTTCCCTGAAACCGTTCCAGGTCGCGGACGATATCGGCCACGTGATACTCCCCTACGGGCTGATTCATGAGCACAGCGCCTTCATCCGTGGGGGCATCTATCTTGAGGATGGGATTGTCCACCTTCCGGAGCGCATGAAAGACAGGCTCCCGTCCCACTCTGGTGGCATTGGAAAGGACCGAAACCTTGGCATTGGGATAATAACGGTCCCTCAGTTCCAGGGTCAGGTCGATAATGGCCGGGAAATCCGGGTTCAGGGTAGGTTCCCCGTCTCCGGAGAAGGTGATGGAGTCGATGGGAGTGCCAGCCTCGCTGCAAGCCCGCAGTTTGGCTTCCAGCGCCTCCCTGACATCTTCCGCCGTGGGAAGGGTCCGGTCTCCCCTGCCATCCTTGTTCCAGCCGCATTCGCAGTAGATACAGTCGAAATTGCACAGTTTTCCCTCCTGAGGCAGCAGATTGATGCCCAGGGACGATCCCAGCCGGCGGCTGAAAATAGGACCGAACACTGTCATTTCCCGCATCATAGCCGTATCGATTTACTTTCCGAAGAGAGTCTGCCGCCCTCCAGATGGTCGATGAAGACGAGGCCGGGACGCTTGCCGGGCTCCAGGGAGCCAAGGACATCCTCTTTGCCAAGGAAGGCTGCACCGTTGCTGCTCGCCCACACAAGCATCTCTCCCAGAGGAACTTCCGGGAAATGCTGTTGCAGGCAGTAAAGCTCGTCCACAATGCAGAGGTCGTCATTGGAAGAGAGAGAATCCGTACCCAGACAGACGGGAATGCCGCTTTGCCGCATCAGGCCGATGGGCGGCAGCATGTTATGGATGAACAGGTTGGACAGCGGGCAGATGGCCAGATAAGGGTGACGGAGCACCGCTTTGGCAGCATCGACCCCCTCCTGCGTGAGGCAGCATTCGTGCACCAGCAGTACATTCCCTTCTACGGGAACCGGGACTCCGGCCTTGAGCCTGTCCAGGAAATACTGAAGGGACGAGGTGCCGGTAACCGGCGGCGTGGGGATGCCGTTGGCTATGCGGTTGTCCCACATGGGACCGCTGCCACTCATCATCATCTGCTCCTCTTCGTCGGATTCTTCGCTGTGGAAGGAAAGGAAACCGCTTTTCAGGCCCTCGACCGAAGAGGCGGTGACCAGTTCCGGGCTCATGGTGTAGCAGGAATGGGGCGTCGGGGCGGCATCCAGCCCGAAGGACTGCGCCTCCTGCTGCAGTTTCTTCACGCCGGCCATCACCGCATCGCATTCTGCCGGCTCCGCACCGAAAACTTCCAGGAAAGTGCGGGTATACATGGGATGGCTCCGCTTCACGGCAAAGGAATCGCTGCAATTGGAGATATCGGCCATGGCCACCACGCCCTGGTTCCAGAGTCGGTCCATGGCATCGGAGAGCTTGCGCACTTTTTCTTCCAGTGTCTGCGTGTCCCGAAGGGCATTGATCTGGTCGATGAAACCGGCCATGCCGGTCCCCTTCCGGAACAGGCCCTGCATATAGGAAAGCTCCACATGGCAGTGCGCATTGACGAAACCTGGACACAGGGCTCCGTCCAGGAAGACAGGTTCGGCGGACACATCCGGCGATTCTCCGGTGCGCACCACCGTCCCGTCCTCTTCCACTTCAACGAATCCGTTCACAATCGGCTCAGTGGAAGTGAGCGTATATAGATATTTGGCGGCAAATCGTTTCATTCAACTACTTGAAGGCGGTTAAATTTACTTCTGTCCAATATATGTTTCACGTCCGGACGCGGTTTCAAGGTATCGGCCTTCTGCACCGCGGCCGTATCCGGCTTGATGGCCTCCGGATTCAGCACCAGCGTATCCAGTTCCAGACCTTTATCCTGACGGAAAGTGAAAAAACCGTTACCGGTGGAATCCTTTATCACCCGGTAGTGTTCCTCTGCAAGGAAAGGACGGGGCTGGAGGTTGCTCACAGGCTTGTTATAAATCTCCATCATGGCATTCTTCCAGTCCTCCTGCTCGATCAGAACATCCAGTTCCTTGACCTGCTTCTCCAGGTTTTCCCCCACATCGGCCATGATCTTGGCCATCCGTTCAGGGTCTTCCAGGTAATACTTTACGCTGTACAGATAATCATCGATGGTATAGCCGTATTTCTCGAAAATGCCCTCGTAGAAAAGCACCGTATCTACCTTGCTGCGAAGGTCCTGGTCGTAACGGATCTTCTGGTCCATGAAGAACATCTCCGTGCAGACGTCCACCATCTTGTCACGAGGGATGCGCCGCGCCTCCTTCAGGCAGGAAACCCAAAGGAGGGCCGACAGGGCCAGCAGGATATGACCGGTACGCAGGCTCATTTAGCGGAGGATGGCACCCAGTTCCGTCTTCAGGGCATCGAGCACCCGTTCCATGGTCTTCTCCACCTCGGCGTCCGTAAGCGTTCGCTCCGGGTCCTGCAGGACAAAGTTCAGGGCATACTGTTTCTTGCCGAAGAGAATCTTTTCCCCGCGGTACACGTCGAACAGGGTGACGCTCTTGATCAGTTTCTTGCCGGCTTTCAGGGCTGTCTTGCGGACATCGGCATAGGAGACCTTTTCGTCCAGCAGAAGGGCCAGGTCGCGCCTTACCTCCGGGAACTTGGGCAGTTCCTTGAAAGAGAACTTGTCGCGTTTCACGAGCGAGAAGAAGACTTCCCAGTTGATCTCGGCGGCGTAGACCGGCTGTTTGATGCCGAACCGCTTGGCCAGTACCGGATGCACGGTTCCCAGCGTGCAGAGCACCTTGGGATCCTTGCCGGGCAGGCAGTAGACCATGCCCTCGGCGAAGATATCGGCCGGGGCGGGCTCCGTCTGGAGGGTGGATGCGTCTACGCGGTAACGGGAGAGCAGCGCCTCCACATACCCCTTGAGCAGGAAGAAGTTGGACTTCTGGGCAGGATTGCGCCAGGCCTTGTCCGGGGTTCCGGTCAGGAAGAGGGAGAAGCAGCGGTGCTCCTCGTATCCGGCCAGCGTCGTGCCGTCCGTTTCCGGAAGCCGCTGGTATACAGATCCGTACTCAAAGAACTTGAGCGAGGAAATCTGGCGGTTCTGGTTGTAGGCCACCACTTCCAGTCCGCCCAGGATGAGCGTCTGCCGCATCACGTTCAGGTCCTGGCTGAGCGGATTCACCAAATGGACGCAGCGGTCGGCCGGGAAGGTGGTGAGTTTGGTATAGTAGTCTTCCTTGGTAAGGGAGTTGTTCATGGTTTCCACGAAGCCGTTGGCCGCGAGGAAATTGGACAGATTGTTGCGGATGGCTTCCGGATCCGGGGAAGGACTGGCGTTCACGCTCATGCGGAGAATCTGCGGAAGCTCGATGTTGTTGTAGCCGTAGATGCGGAGCACCTCTTCCACCACGTCGCACTCGCGGGTGACATCCACCATGTAGGTAGGAGCGGCCACCAGGGCGCCGCCTTCGCGCTTGCTGACAAACTCATAGTTAAGGCCTTCCAGGATCTTCTCAATGGTAGCATGCCCGATTCTCTTGCCGATGAAGTGCTCGATGCGGTCATAGTCCAGGTCGATCTGCCTGCGGCCGATCTTCTCCGGATAAACCTCCTGCACCTTGCCCACGACATGGCCGCCGGCGATTTCCTGGATAAGGAGGGCGGCCCGCTTGGCGCCGTACTCGGCCGCTTCGGGATCCGCGCCACGCTCGAAGCGGAAACTGGCGTCCGTCGAGAGCTGCTCGCGCTTGGCGGTTTTGCGGATGGAAACAGGGTCGAAGTAGGCACCTTCGATGAACACGTTCACGGTGCTGTCGCTCACGCCGGATTCCTCGCCGCCGAACACGCCGGCAATGCACATGGGGCCTTCCGCATCGGCAATGACCATGTCGCAGGAAGCGAGCTTGCGCTCCACGCCGTCCAGAGTGCGGATGGGTTCACCCTCGGCCGCACGCCGGACGATCACCTTGCCGCCACGGACCTTGTCTGCATCGAAGGTGTGCAGGGGCTGGCCTGTCTCGAACAGGATGAAATTGCTGATATCCACCACATTATTGACAGGGCGCTGGCCGATGGACAGGAGTTTCTTCTGCAGCCATTCGGGAGAAGGAGCCACCTTGACACCTTCCACTGTAATGCCGATATAGCGGGGGGCGCCGGCATGGTCCAGCACCTCAACGGGCATGGCCTCGCCCTCTCCCTCGCGGAATGCCTCCACGGAGGGCTTCACCAGGGTGCAGGGAATGTCGCGGCTGCGGAGGTAGGCATACAGGTCGCGCGCCACGCCATAGTGGGAGGCGGCATCAATCCGGTTGGCCGTGATCTCGTATTCGATGACGGCTTCGTCTTCCAGCTGGAGATACTCCTTGGCGGGCGTGCCGGGAACGGCCTCCTCCGGAAGCACCATGATTCCTTCGTGGCTGGCTCCGATACCCAGTTCGTCCTCGGCGCAGATCATACCGAAACTCTCCACACCGCGGATCTTGGATTTCTTGATCTTGAAATCGCCTGGGAGGACGGCTCCGATCTGGGCAAAGAGCACCTTCTGCCCGGCAGCCACGTTGGGGGCGCCGCAAACCACCTGGACAGGCTCCGGGGAACCGTCATTCACCGTGGTCACATGCAGATGGTCGCTGTCCGGATGGGCCTCACAGGTGAGGACCTGGGCCACCACCACGTGATCCAACCCGCAGTCCTGTACCTCTACGGAATCCACCTCGATACCGATGGAGGTCATGGCCTCCGCCACCTGGTCCGGGGTGAGGTCACATTTGAGATACTCTTTGAGCCAATTGTACGATACTTTCATAATTATCTATTTTTCAATATCTTCTAATTTAAACAGGTCTTCCACGAATTCCTTTTTGTCGAAGACTTTCAGGTCTTCCGTCCCCTCGCCTATTCCCAGGAACTTGATGGGGAACTTGAACTGGTCCACGATGCCCACTACCACGCCGCCTTTGGCGCTTCCGTCCAGTTTGGTGACGGCAAGGGCGGTGACATCCGTGGCCTTGGAGAACTCCTTGGCCTGGACAAAGGCATTCTGTCCCGTGGAACCGTCCAGCACCAGCAGGACCTCGTGAGGACCGTCCGGAACCACCCGGCGGATGACATTGCGGATTTTGGTGAGTTCATTCATGAGGTCTACCCGGTTGTGCAGACGCCCCGCTGTGTCTATCAGCACCACATCGGCCCCTTTTGCGACAGCCGATTTCACCGTGTCGAAGGCCACGGCCGCGGGATCCGATCCCATGGGCTGCTTCACAATCTCGGCCCCGGAACGTTCCGCCCATACGGTGAGCTGGTCGACGGCGGCGGCCCGGAAGGTATCGGCCGCACCCACCACCACTTTTTTCCCCTGACGGGTAAGCATGGCGGCCAGCTTGCCGATGGTGGTGGTCTTGCCCACCCCGTTCACGCCCACGATGAGCATGACGTAAGGCTTCCTGGAAAAGTCGAAAGGCACCACGGGCGCGTCGTCCTCTCCGATGAGGGCGGCTATCTCCTCGCGGATGATGGCCACCAGCTCTTCCATGCTCACGTATTTGTCCCGCTCCACGCGGTCTTCTATGTTCTCGATAACCTTGAGCGTGGTGTCCACACCCATATCCGACGACAGGAGCGCTTCTTCCACGGCATCCAGCACATCGTCGTCTACGCGGGATTTGCCCACGATGGCCCTGCCCAACTTCTGGAAAAAGTTCAGGTTCGTCTTCTTTACGCCTTTGTCAAAAATACCCATATCATGCAAAGATACACATTTTATGGGCAGAATGCAAGCCTCGCCGCACTGACCAAACCGGCCCCATTTGGCTTTCCTGTGTCAATGTGGCAAAAGCCATCCCTTCTCAAAAGCGCCAGGATACAGGAATTTGGATTCTCTATCGGAAAACTTTACAATGATGTACTTGGCATCAAGCGACATGACCCTTCCCTCACCCAGACTTTTGTGAATAACGCTGTCACCGACCTGGATGCGTTCCCAGGGAGATTCCACGGCTTTGCTCGGAGTGACAGTTTCATCCTTTTCATTTCGACCGAGCGAATCGAGCGGAGATATCTCATTCCTTGCAGCAGTATCAATGGCAGTGTCCCATAGGCCAATGACTGTTCCCGTATGCTTGTCGATGCCGGTATACTCCAAAGAGGAGTCTTCATAGCGTTTGAACTTGTATACAGCGTCGTTCATCAGTTCGCTGTTGAAGACGCCGAGGCTCACCAGCAGGCTGAAATCCTTGAGGGTAAGGCCGGTGACCTTCCGGAACAGTTCCGGTTCCAACTGCTCGATGACATCCTTCAGGCAGTATTCACGATAGTCTGTGAGGTACATAAATACCGGAATGCGGGTGGCGAACTTGATGAGTTTTTCCTGAATTTCTTTACGCTTGCTCTTGTATTCTTTCTCCTCCTCCGTGAGCTGTTTTTTCTGTTTAGGCGTAAGGTCATCACCTTTCTCCTTCTTGGTATTCTTGACGTGCTCGGACTTGTTGATGATGGTCTCGATGTCGGAATTCAGGTTGCGGAAACCCTCGATGTTCATCAGGGCCTTCATCGCTTCCGGATTGTTCATCAAGCGCTGCAGAGTGGCGTTGTCCACGTTCACCAGCACGGCGCTCTCCCATCGACGAGCAAGGAGTGTGGCTGTGGTGCCGCTCATCGCCATATCCAGTACTCCTGCAGCGTCGATTTCCTTCATGGACGAGCCGTCAAAGGCCAGAATGGGCAGGAACTTGATGAACTGCTCCACCTTCTTTTCCGGGTTGGACTCCTGGACATTGAGCTGACAGCTGTATTCTTCTACCTGACGCAGTGCCCGGTTCGGGGCAAAGTCAAACACGTAGCAGAGGGGTTTTAGGATGACTTCGTCTCCGGATTCGTCTTTGGTGGTCCAGGGAGACTGGACGCGGAAGGCGGCCTGGAAATAGGTCTCTGGAGAGGTGGTATTTCGGAGCATCATAATGCCCGTCCATGGCTTCACGGTTACGCCGGTGGAGAGTTTCCCGCAGGAGAGCGTGATGGTCTTGGTGTCCTGCGGATCTTCCATTGCATTGTAAACAGGTTCCACCGCCTGGGCGCCCATACCGGCCTCATTTCCAGCGGCCACGATGACCTTGTATTCGCCATAAAAGCGGTTGGAGCGTTTCTTCAGCAGTGTGGCCATGGCCCGGCAGGCGGCTACCGACGGAAGAAACCAATAGGTGTGCTGCAGATAGCTGAGAAGGCGGGCATCGGAGAATGGCATCGGCGGTTTCTCCGTGCCCAGTTTGAGTTCCGTGACGATATTCTCGGTGTACGCGCCCCGGATGAGGTCCAGCCACTTCTGGACGTATTCTTCATGTAGAAAGTAATCCTCCTCCGCCCGGAAAAACTCATTCAGGTCAAACTCGTCGAATTCGCCCTGGGCGGCAATCTCCCGGATGCTGTCAGGCAGTTGATATGTGAGCATCACCATCTTGGGCAATTGGGCGTAAGGGTTATTCGGACCCAACCAAGCCTCTTTGGCCGCCTGCTCGTCGGAATAGGTCCAGTTGTAAATCTGTTCCTCAATGAATTCGCCGGTGGAGATGGCGCGGAAAGGCGTTCCGGAAAGATAGAGATAGGCTCCCGTGCGCAGCGGCATCAAGCCTTCATCATACAGTTCACGGGCTTCCAGTTCGCGGACATTGTCAGCATCCTCGCTGATGATTTCACCCACTTCCTCGGCCCGGCGCAGGGCCGGGTCTTTCTTGTCATAAAAGTTCTTGGCATTCTTGCCCCAGGCACCATAGTGATATTCATCAAGAACGATGCAATCCCAATTTACTGTCTGGATCCACTCGTTGGTGGCCTTGATACCTCCGACAGCATTTTTGCCCAGGACATCCTGGAAGGACGCAAAGCATACGAAAGGCTTGCGCTCATTCACATAGTTGAACTCCCTGTCCTCCTGCTTCTGGCAGAACTGCCAACCTTCAAAGTCTTTGTGTGTCAATAAATCCTCTTCCCAGGCAGTCTTGACTGCCGGTTTGAAAGTCAAGACCAACATCTTTCTCCAACCCATCTTGAGGGCAAGTTGGTAGGTGGTGAAGGTTTTGCCGAAGCGCATCTTGGCATTCCAGAGAAAGTGCGGAATGAGTCCGCGGTTGGCAGGGTCTTTCTTGAAGGCATCGAAATAGGCGGCGGTTTTCTTTACTGCGCGCTCCTGTTCCGGACGCATCGGGAAATCGTAGATGCGGTCGATCATCTTATCCTTCCCGGCAACGGCCGTAGCGATAGCCTGCTCCACTTTCTTGATGTCGCATACAAACCATTCCCCCTCCGGATTGCGGATGTGGTCTTTGCGAAGGATGCGATGGACCAATTTGTCCGTGAACGAGGACCCGTCCTTTCGCATGGCCGGACGCTTGAGGACGATGCGGTACTGGATGTTGCCGGTGAGGTTCTGCTCCTTCACGCGAGTTTCCACGTCACGCGTGGTATAACCGACTTTCAGCCAGCCCTTATGGGCGGGATACCCTATGTGCTCATAGGCGTAGATGGTCGGGGTTTCGGAGACTTTATTCCGGAGTAGGTCTTGTGCTGCCATAGCATTGTTTTGTTATGGCGCTCAATGACAAGAAGGAAACCTTTATTGGAGATAGTCTTCTATCTGTGATTTAAGGGCAGGAAGATCATTCTTGATGACATCCCATAGAATGTTAAAATCAATCTGATAGTAATCGTGGACCAGCACATGACGCATTTTCTCGATGATTGCCCAAGGCGTATCTGGATGATTTGACTTGAACTCTGGCGTAAGCTTATAAACGGCTTCTCCTATTACCTGAATATTATGAACCACAGCATGCAGATGCAAGGCATCGGAGAGGAGGTCATCATAAGTTAAACCTTCCGTAAAAGACTCAACGAAATTGACGGCCTCGAGGATGTGCTCTAGTCTTCCTGTGTCTCTAACTGGCTCTCTCATAAACTAATATCTTATCTCGTTCAGCACTTTCGCGGGCAAAGGGAAGCAGATTGCCATCTATGACGAGATCCACGGAACGACCAAGGAGGTGTTCCAGATCGACAATCATTCCGAAAAATTGCAGCCCCATATGGGCACCGGGCGTAAGTACGACAAGGATGTCCACGTCACTATCCCGGGTCTCTTCTCCGCGGGAGAAAGATCCAAACACCCAAGCTTTCTCGACGGGCTTGGATTTGAAATAGTTACTGATAATACCTTTTACTTTGGCGTCCATAAAATAGAGCTTTGTGCAAAAGTACAAAAGTTTCCAATCTTTTCAAAGAGCGCGGGTTATAATGTCGTTCTGAGCGAAGCGAAGAATCTATTCCATCGGGCGAATCATGGATTCGATGAAGGCGATTTCGTCTTCGGTCAGGTTGTATTTCTTGTAGAGCATTTCGTCGGTCCAAGGGTGGGAGTAATCTTGAGCAGGGACAAAAAGGAAGACGTTTTTTGTAATATGAATTGAAGTCAAAGCTTGTAAAAGCAGAAAACGAACATATTTGGTCCTAATATACGACATAAAGTTTTCAGCCGCGTTCTGATTGGTAAACGAACCAAGAATCAAGTAAGTTTCTGTACATACAGCATTTGGCGGGAGCACCATCAACGATGAAATGATTTGGTATTTTCCATCGCTTCCCGGTTTATTGCCACCAGACATTGCATAGGTAATAACCACCTTGTACTTATCTATAAGCCCCTGTTTATCGATTACATGCAATCGGCTGATAAAAGAGACTCCACGGCTGGATAGCAATGAACAGTCCCCATTCTGTTGTCGGCTATGACCCGCTTCATTACTTGGGAGACTGAATGCATTACGCGACGAAACTATGCTGTCAAGCGTTCTCTCGTGTTTTATACGAATCTTTCTTATGATATGGACGGCTGTGTTATCCCTAACAAATACAGGGAACTCATTTAATTTGCGAGACTCCGAGTTGAGTACCAACTCTCCCTTCATATTCGTTATCCGGCATTCGCCAAGTTCATCTCTTGACCATAAAAAGTAACATACACCGCCTGCAATATTGACCCCACTAAAACAATCGGAAGAATCCGGATAATCAACAATCGTGAGGATTCTATTATCGTCAAGCATCGAAGATCTGAAGTCATCAAGTCCTTTCCCGCCAGCATACCACCGAGCCGGGATAATCATAGTCAAATACCTGGGTTTCAATTTCTTTGCCTGCTCAACAAACAGATGATAAATCGGTTTTGCGCTGGCGCTGTTACCGCCATCTTCCATCTGGTAAGGAGGATTGCCTATGATTACATCAAACTTCATATTGCCGAAGAATTGCTTGGGATTGTCTGTGTGGATAAACATGTAGGCATATTGCTCAGCCTCGGAGCCGCGATCGTACACTTGCTGGGATGCGCCGCAGAATTTGCATTTGCCATTTTCCCAGGTGTGGGAGCGGTTGGCGTAGAGGATGTTGCCGCTCTCCGTAGGGAAATGCGATACGCTGTATTTGCCGTTGGCGTGCTTGCTGCAATAAAGGCTGCGCCTGGATAGATAGGAAGTGAGCTCCGTGATGGCGATGCCGAATACCTGGTTGTGCAGGATGTGGTCGATGCGGAGCTGCCGCTCCGGTATCAATGGCTCCAGCCCACGGTCCAGCCGCTTGACAATCTCTCGGAGAAATACTCCGCTTTTGGTGAATGGGTCCAGGAACTTGGTGTCCGGACTTTTGAAGAGTTCTTGCGGGAGCAGGTCCAGCACTCGGTTCGCCAGTTCCGGCGGGGTAAAAACCTCATCGTTGCTCAGATTGGCAATGCAGTTGAGCACATCCGGGTTGTAGGAACTATTCTCCATAGGCATTAGCATTGATTTTCAGGAAATTGATTGGGGCAAAGGTCTGGGCCGGAAGGTCGGAGAAAAGGCCGTCGCTCTCGTATTCGCCCACGAGGTAGGAGAATTCGTAGTCGCGGCGGACAACCTTGCCATCGGCAATAAAGCCCCATTCGCTGATGTGTATCCATTCGTCGGGATGGTCTACCCGCTTGTAGGTGAGGGCATCTCCGTGGATGATGTTCTTGGAAAGGATGTAGCGGGCAGTTTCGATGCAACTGTCCTTGCATTTGGATTTAAATAATACCCGGTATTGCTCCGTGAAATAGTTCAAGAGCCGTTCGCGGCAGGATGTGGCGTTGTCTGCCAGTAGCTCGATGCCATAGATGCTGGAAATGGCCCAAATGGCATCGTGTTCGTATTGAAGCTGGGTGTATTGTTTGGCTTTGACACGAGCCTCGCAGACGGCGAGTTTGCGACGGAGTATTTCAATCAGGAAGTTCCCGTCACCGCAAGCGGGCTCCAGGAAACGGGAGTCAATCCGCTCCGTCTCCGCCTTCACAAGGTCGAGCATGGCATTCACCTCACGGGGATTGGTAAACACCTCCCCGTGAGCGGCCACCCGGTCTTTGGACTTGATCTGGGTGTCCATTCTGCGCTTTTATTGCGCACAGGCGACTTATTCGAAAAGGCTTCCGGGCACAAAAAAAGGCATGGATGTTATTATCCATACCTGAGGCCCTGAGAAGCCCTTGCCTGAATAAGTCACACCCACGCCAAGCGCAGGCACTTGCTAGACTTATTCGGTGGCATATTGAAATTTCTCAGGTTTCAGGTAACCGAATAAATAGCTTGTGCTATTAAAATGTATGTCCTGCAATTTCTATTGCAGGAGCAAATCTACAAAAAAAACTGCACAATCGTAAGAAACAGCAAAAAAAACATAAGAAACAACGTAATGTTTCAACCGATTCTTGGTAGTGTGACAAATCGTGTTTACCTTCCCATCATGAAAGAATCCTATCATATCTGCTTTACCTCGCACGACGAAGTGATGTTCCGGGATATGGAGGACCACGGCATGTTCGTCAACCTGATGGCGTTGCGCGGCTATTCCCAGGACACGGAGATTGTTGTGGATTCCGAGATGTCCACGCACGTCCACATGGGCATCTTCTCACAGGATCCGCAACGCTATGCCGCCAATCTCCGAATGTCCTACACGAAGTACTTCAACCTAAAATATGACCGGGAAGGGCGTCTTGGAGAGAAGTACACTTTCCAACTAAAGATTGAAGGGTACATGCACCAAATGGTTTGTCAGAGCTATATCCTGCGCAACGGACTGCACCATGGCGCATCGGCAACCGCATTGGGGTATCCTTTCTGCTCTGTCCGTGATCTGTTTGTAGAAGACATTGGTCTGGTTTCGGAAAGCCCCGTTTCCATGTCCAAGGCGGATATGTTGGCTCTCCTACCGCGCCACGCGGAATTCCCGGACGAATACCAGATGAACGAGCATGGTGTTTTTACCCGCCGCAGTTTCATGGAAATCCGCCGGGCCGAGCAGTACTACGGCACGCCCCGTAATTACCTTTATCAGATGAACCGTCTCACGGACGAAAGCTGGTCCAAAGAGCAGTTGAAGGACGGCACGGGCGCACCGCTTACCATCGGCGACATCGAGCGGGCCGATGAAAAAACCATCACACAGATGCTGAAGAATGAGTCCGGCCGATATTATAGCCGTACGCGGATGCAGGACCTGGATGTTTGCCGACTCATCGACAAGGACCTCCTCCCTTCCTATTGCGTTCCGTCTGTCTATCTGCTCACCGAATCCCAGAAAAAACAGATTGCTCGCCTGCTTTATAACGAGTTCCACCTTCCGGAGCACCAGATTCGGCGCTGTGTGGTGTTGCCGCGTTGACATAAAAACGCGCGCTGGTGCGTTGCATGTGTCAACGTGGCAAGGTTTTGGGCCGAAATGGCCGATTATGCTGCCGCGTTGACAAAAAATCGTGGAGTAGGGCCGTTGTACTTGTCAACGCGGCAGAAGGGCCGGAGGGGAAGTTCCGTCCGACGCACATGCCAGTTTCCGATATACGAGAAGCCACCCCGTGACGGAGTGGCTTCCAAACGAGTTTGCATCAGGCGCACACAGTGCCTGTGCGCTAAATTCTTTGCAAGTTTATTTTTTTGCGAAGAATTCCTTTTCCTTGCCTTCTTCAACAAGCTGCTCTACGAAAACGTAGGCGCCGGTCTTGGGGCTCTTTTCCATACGGATAACCTTCACCATGTGCTTGGCACCGGCTTTTGCATCGAAGGTTGCAACTGCTTTCTTTGCCATAGTCTAGACGATTTTACTTGATTTCACGATGAATGGTGACCTTCTTCAGGAACGGATTGTACTTCTTGCGCTCCAGACGGTCCGGGGTGTTCTTCTTGTTCTTGGTGGTGATGTAACGGGACATTCCGGGAACACCGCTGGCTTTCTGTTCCGTGCACTCCAGGATGACCTGCACCCTGTTACCTTTAGCTTTCTTTGCCATAATTCTTTAGGGTTTAAGGGTTAGACAAGGTTAACGTATCCTTTCTCCTGGGCAGCCTTGAGGGTGGCGTCGAGACCATTCTTCTCGATGATGCGCATACCCTTGGTGGTTACTTTGAGAGTGACGAAACGCTGTTCGGTCTCGGACCAGAATTTCTTGGTCTTGAGGTTGAGGGAGAAGTCGCGCTTGGTGCGCAGCTTGGAATGGGCGACATTGTTGCCGATCATTCTCTTCCTGCCGGTTATCTGACAAACCTTTGACATAATTATTTTACTTTTTAATTGTTTCTTTAATTGGGTGTTATACGATTTTCAGGAATCGTTTCCACCGGATGCTTCCAGGGAAGCTCTTTGTGGCGTCCGTGGAGAGCCAGATGATGGATGGTGTACCGACGATGTGGTCTTCCGGTACGAATCCCCAATAGCGGGAATCCAGTGAGTTGTGCCGGTTGTCACCCATCATGAAATAGTAGTCTTGCTGGAACGTATACTCGGTGGCCGGTGCCCCGTTGATGCGGATGCCTTCCGGGGTGATTTCCAGGGTGTTGTGCTCGTAGTCGCGGATGATTCTCTCGTAGAGAGGGAGGTTTTCCGGCGTGAGCTGCACCGTGGCGCCCTTTTCAGGAATCCAGAGCGGGCCGAAATAGTCCCGCGTCCAACGGGTCTTTCCCGTGAACGGGAAGATGTCCGTATCCTGGCCCATGGCGGGGAAGGTTTCCAGATTGAGCGTGACGTCCGTCACGATCTGGAGGGCTTTCACCTTGGCGAGCATTTCTTCCGTGAGCGGCATCCAGGGATAGCCCGGGAGGCGCGGATCGAACGAAAGTTCGGAAAGGTTGAGGCCCAGCTCTTCCAGCACGCGCTGGTTGATGCGGGTACCGCTGGTGGTCACCTTGTATGTGAGCTGCCGTCCGGGATAGTCCTGCTCTTTCTGGCCGTTTACCCATACCAGGCCGTCCTTCACTACGAGCGTATCGCCTGCAACGGCGACGCAGCGCTTGACGTAGTGGTCTTTCTTGTCTGCGGGACGGACGATGATGGGGCCGAACTGCCTGATGGCGTATTCCCTGCCGGAAGTGCGGACCCAGGCGTAGTAATCGTCTGCGGGGCGCTTGGAAAGGACCGTGTCGCCATTCGGGAAGCAGAACACCACGATGTCTCCCCTTCTCACGTTGCGGAATCCCTTGAGCCTGCGGTATTTGTTCTGGATAAGAGTGGAATAGGACTCTTTCCCGAAAGCCACGTTGTGGGTGAAGGGGATGGTGAGCGGAGTCTGGGGGACCCTGGGGCCATAGGTAAGCTTGCTTACGAACAGGTGGTCACCTGTGTAGAGCGAACTTTCCATGGACGAGGAAGGAATCTTGAAGGCCTGGAAGAAGAAAATATTGATGAACGTGACCACGACCACGGCAAAGATGATGGCATCCAGCCAGTCCAGCCACACGTTGTGCTTCTCGCCTTCCTTGTACTCTTTCTTCCAGAAGAGCCATTTCACCTTCTTCGTGACGATAAGGTCGAAGATGATGCCGAGGCCGAGGAGCCACCAATAGTTTCCGAGCCAGATCACCCACGCGACATAGAGCAGGGACCAGAATCCCAGCTTAAGCCACTTGTTGGTGATGATTTCCTTCCAGCTCATGACGTATTTTCAAAGAACTACTTTACAGAGTTGACAATAGCCTCAAAAGCCTGAGGATTGTTCATGGCAAGGTCTGCGAGAACTTTACGGTTGAGGCCGATGTTCTGCTTGGCAAGACGGCCCATCAGCTGGGAATAGGTGAGACCGTACTGGCGGGCGGCGGCGTTGATACGCTGGATCCACAGGGAGCGGAATTCGCGCTTCTTGGCCTTTCTGTCACGGTATGCATAAGTGAGACCTTTCTCGTAGGTGTTCTTTGCAACCGTCCAGACATTCTTGCGGGAGAGGAAATTGCCGCGGGTTCTGGAGAGAATCTTCTTGCGGCGTGCCCTGGAGGCAACTGAATTAACTGATCTAGGCATAAATTTTAATTTTTTTGGAGGCAGTGGCTTCTTTTGGACTTGAAGCGCTTGGGACTGCTTTCCAGTTAAACATAATTACATGACCAGAAGCTCTTTCACGCGTCCCAGATCGTCCTTGTCGAGGATGGCGAAGTGGTCCAGATTGCGTTTCTGTTTCTTGGTCTTCTTGGTGAGGATGTGGCTGTGGTAAGCATGCTTCCTCTTGATCTTTCCCGATCCGGTAAGCGCAAACCGCTTTTTGGCACCGGAGTTGGTTTTAAGCTTTGCCATTGTGTTAAACAATTAAATTATACATTATTGTCATACTGAGGCCCGAAGGGCCGAAGTATCTTCACCTTATTTCTTTTTAAGCGGAGCAATCATCATGCTCATGCGCTTGCCTTCCAGCACCGGCATGTTCTCTGCCCTTCCGTACTCTTCCAGCTCTACGGCAAAGCGCAGCAGCTGTTTCTCCCCCTGCTGGGCGAACTGGATGGAGCGGCCGCGGAAGAAGATGGACGCCTTCACCTTGGAACCCTCCTGCAGGAAGCCCTGGGCATGCTTGAGCTTGAACTGGAAGTCGTGTTCGTCCGTGTTGGGGCCGAAGCGGATTTCCTTGATGACTATCTTGGCAGCATTGGCTTTCATCTCCTTGGCACGCTTGCGCTGCTGGTACAGATACTTCTGGTAGTCCAGAATCTTGCACACGGGCGGATCCGCCTTGGCGCTGATCTCCACAAGGTCCAGTTCCATCTCCTCGGCCATCTGAAGGGCCTTGACAAAAGGATAGATGCCCTGCTCGGGGATGTTGTCCCCCACCAGGCGCACCTGCGATGCGGTGATCTCACGGTTGGTACGCAGGGCGTTTTCGTCCTGCTGCTTGGCGCCGGGCTGCACCCGGGCCGCCTTCTTGGGGCCCGAAGGCCTCGGTTTGAAAGGTGTTGCGATAGTCTTGCTCCTATTTAACGGTTAAACTTTTACTGGCCCAGTTCTTCCGCCACGGCCCCGCGGACATAGTCCACCAGGCCCTGGACGCTCATGGAACCCTGGTCCACGGCTCCACGACGTACAGACACCGACTGGTCGGCGACTTCCTTTTCGCCCACAATCACCAGAACCGGAACTCTCATCAGGGAAGTCTCGCGGATTCTCTTTCCGAGCGTTTCGTTTCTGTCGTCCATTGAGGCGCGAATATCGGAATTATTCAGCACATTTACAACTTTTTTCGCATAATCTGCGTATTTTTCGCTCACAGGCAGCACTTTAACCTGGTCCGGATGCAGCCACAGGGGCAGGTGTCCGGCGGTGTGCTCCAGCAGCACGGCCACAAAACGCTCCAGCGAGCCGAAGGGGGCGCGGTGAATCATCACCGGACGCTTCCGGGAGCCGTCCGAATCTATGTACTCCAGTTCGAAACGCTCCGGCAGGTTGTAGTCTACCTGGATGGTGCCCAGCTGCCAGCTGCGGCCGATGGCATCCTTCACCATGAAGTCCAGCTTGGGGCCGTAGAAGGCCGCCTCGCCCGTTTCCACCACGTAAGGGAGCCCCTTCTTCTTGGCGGCGTCTATGATGCCCTGTTCGGCCTTGTTCCAGTTCTCGTCGCTGCCGATGTACTTGGACGGGTTCTTGGGGTCCCGGAGCGAAACCTGGGCCGTGAACTTGTCGAAGTGCAGGGTCTTGAACACATAGAGAATGAGGTCGATGACCTTCTCGAACTCCTCCTGCAGCTGGTCCTGGCGGCAGAACAGGTGGGCGTCGTCCTGGGTGAAGGAGCGCACGCGGGTGAGCCCGTGCAGCTCTCCGGACTGCTCGTAGCGGTACACGGTGCCGAATTCGGCGAAGCGGAGAGGCAGGTCTTTGTAGCTGCGGGGGGCGCTGCGGTAAATCTCGCAGTGGTGCGGGCAGTTCATGGGCTTAAGGAGGTATTCCTCCCCTTCCTGCGGGGTATGGATGGGCTGGAAGGAGTCTTTCCCGTACTTGGCGTAGTGGCCGGAGGTTACGTAAAGCTCCTTTCCGCCGATATGCGGAGTGACAACCGGGAGGTAGCCGTATTCGGCCTGCTTCTTCTGCAGGAAGTTCTGCAGGGTGTTCCGGAGGGCGGCGCCGCGGGGCAGCCACAGCGGCAGGCCCGCACCCACCCGCTGGGAGAAGGTGAACAGTTCCATCTCCTTGCCAATCTTGCGGTGGTCCCGCTTCTTGGCCTCTTCCAGCACCTGCAGATACTCGGTGAGCAGGGAAGCCTTGGGGAAGGTGATGCCGTAGATGCGGGTGAGCTGCTGGCGCTTTTCGTCCCCGCGCCAGTAGGCGCCGGCCAGGGAAAGCACCTTCACGGCCTTGATCACGTCCGTGTTCTTGAGGTGCGGCCCCCGGCAGAGGTCTGTGAACTGGCCGTTGGTATAGTACGTGATGGTGCCGTCTTCCAGCTCGGAGATGAGTTCCTGCTTGTACTGGTCCCCTTTCTCGGTGAAATACTTCATTGCATCGGCCTTGGACACCTCTATGCGTTTGTAGTCCTGCTTCTGCCGGGCAAACTCCAGCATCTTGTTCTCGATGGCCTTGAAGTCCGCGTCCGTGAGGGTGCGGCCGTTCATGTCCACATCGTAATAGAAGCCGTTCTCGATGGCCGGGCCGATTCCGAACTTCACCCCCGGGAACAGGGCTTCCAGCGCCTCCGCCATCAGGTGGGACGAGCTGTGCCAGAAGACTTTCTTGGCCTCGTCGTCCTCCCATTTCAAGAGACGGATTTCCACATCTTCGGTGATGGGACGGGTGACGTCAATGACAGTTCCCTTGGAAGTCTCGGGCTCGTCGGGGCGCTTGATGTTGACTGCTAAAACCTGCTCTGCCAGCCGGGGGCTGATACCCATGGCCACGTCGTAGCCGGTAACCCCGGACTCATACTGTCTTACACTTCCGTCGGGAAACTTGATGTTGATCATAATTTACGTACTTTTTGATGAGTTATTACATACCAAGTCTTTCACTGCATCATTGCAATTGCACTTGAACCTGCAAAGTTAACAAAAATTCCTTATATTTGCATTTGTGAAAGAGACAATTGACAACACCAGCCTGTGGAACGAGGCGGCCAAGGCAGGCGCCGTATTCGGGGGCGTGTCCATCGGATGCCTGCTCCTGAAACAGCTCAGCAGCCTGTCCGGTTCCACCTTCCTCATAACGGCCGCCGCCGTCATCCTCTGGGCGGTGGAGTTCTTCGGCTGCATCCTGCTCATGAAGAACTTCATGCTGCGCCTGTCGGAGAAATACGGCGGGCTCAAGATGGCCGACACAAGCCGCTTCGGCAGCCGGGCCGCCCTGCTTTCCGGCCTGTTGGTGGCGTCGGCCCAGGCCCTCATCCTGCTTTACCTGCCGCAGGAAGAGATGGCCGAACTTTTCGGCGAAGTGTCCTCCGCCCTCCCCGCCAACCAGCGGGAAATGGCCGAAGGGTACCTGGACAAACTGCCCCTTTTCACCTTCATCTTCCAGTGGCTGTACTGCTTCCTCTACGGCAGCCTCCTGGCCCGGATCATGTCGCGTTACATCTTCATGCAGAACCTTTTCCAGGGAACGCCCCCGACGCAGGATAACGGGGACGACCCCGACGAACAATAGCCTATGGACCTCTCTGTCATCATCCCCCTGTACAACGAACGGGAATCGCTCCCGGAACTCCATGCATGGATTGAAAGCTCCCTCAAGGGCTTTTCGCACGAGGTAATCTTCGTGGACGACGGCTCCACGGACGGCTCCTGGGACGTGGTCCGGGAGCTCGCCTCCCAGGCCGGATCCGGCGTGAAGGGCATCCGCTTCCGCCGCAACTATGGCAAATCGGCCGCCCTCTATGAAGGCTTCGCCGCGGCGGAGGGAGACATCGTGGTTACAATGGACGCAGACCTGCAGGACTCCCCGGAAGAGATTCCGGAGATGGTGCGGATGATCCGGGAAGAGGGCTTCGACCTGGTTTCCGGCTGGAAGCAGCACCGCCAGGACAACGCCCTCACCAAGAACCTTCCCTCCAAGCTGTACAACTGGACGGCCCGCAAAGTGACCGGCATCCAGCTCCACGACATGAACTGCGGGCTCAAGGCCTACAGGAAAGAGGTTGTAAAGAACATCGAAGTGTACGGGGAAATGCACCGCTACATCCCCTACCTGGCAAAAAATGCCGGCTTCTCCAAGATTGGGGAAAAGCCGGTGCATCACCAGAAACGCAAGTACGGGGTGTCCAAATTCGGCATGAACCGCTTTGTGAACGGCCTGCTGGACCTCATGAGCCTGTGGTTCCTCTCCCGTTTCGGGAAAAAGCCCATGCACTTTTTCGGCACCAGCGGCATCCTGATGTTCCTGGTGGGCTTTGTGATGACGGTCTGGATTATAGTGGCCAAACTGGTGAACCAGGCGCACGGGCTCAAGTTCCGCGCCGTCACAGACCAGCCGCTGTTCTACCTGGCCCTGCTGGCGGTGGTGCTGGGCGTCATGCTCTTCCTGGCCGGCTTCATCGGGGAGATGATTTCCCGTTCTTCCAGCGGCCGAAACGACTACCAGATCAAGGAGCGGCTATAAATGCATCATAAGCCGGAAACCTGGTCCAGGTGCAGGCTCACGGTGCTCAGGACCGGGGCGGCCAAAGCATCGGCAATGGTTATGCGAACGGCGGTGGCCGTTACGGCGGGCCCCTGCAGAATGCGCTTATAGCCCACGGTGGTTCCTTCTCCCCAGTCCTGCCAGTTTCCATCGGAAAGAACCTGGATACGGAAGGCTTTTACGCGCTGTCCCAGCGGGATATATTCCTGCAGCAGCACCCGGTTGAAGGTTTTTTCGCCGGCAAGTTCCAAGGTAATCCGGGGCAGCAGCGTTTTCGAGGCATAATAAGTGTCGAAATCTCCGTCCAGCAGCCGCCGGGGCCCCATTCGGCGGCGGTCCAGGCAGGAGGAAGCCTTCACCCTGGCGCCTTGGGCCAGGTCGGTTCCGAACACTTCGTCCCGCATGGCCTTGAATTCCGCCAGCACGCGCACGTCGCGGGGGTCCAGCACACCTTGCCGGGTAGGGGGCACATTCAGCAGCATCCGGGCGTTGCGTCCCACCGTTTCGTAGTAGGCGCGCATCAGTTCCCAGGCCGGTTTGGGCTCCTGCCCCGCATCCCAGAACCATCCGTTGGGCGCATCGATGGGCCGGATGCTCAAGTCCGCTTCGGCCGGAATCCAGGCCGATCCTCCTTCGTCCCCTTGCCCCAGATAGGCCTCGTACGGGCCTGGAAGCGCTCCCTGGGCTGCACCGTGCGCCTCCGGGCTGAAGGTAGACCAGTTGGTTTCGCTTGCAATGCCCAGTTCGTTGCCCACCCATCGGCAGCCGGGGCCCACATTGGAAAAGATGACCGCCTCGGGGTTGAAGGAACGGACCGTATGGTTGAACAAGGAGAAATCGTAAGGCGAACGGTTGGCGCCGTTTCCGTCGAACCAAACCTCGTTCACCGGACCGTAGGTGCCGTCCAGAAGGCTGGCGAGGGCGTCTGTATAATGCCGGTTATAGGTTTCCGTGCCAAAGGAAGGGTCGTTCTTGTCCCAGGGCGAAACATACACGCCCATGCTCACCCCATACTTTCGGCAGGCCTCCGACAAAGCTTTTACCACATCCTGCGAGTAAGGCGCCGGGCAAAGCCCCACATGGCATATGCTGTGAGGGGCGTTCCAGAGGGAGAAGCCGTCGTGGTGCTTGGCCGTAAGCACAACCCCTTTGAATCCCGTTTCTCCGGCCACCTGCACCCACTGCTCCACATCCAGCCCTTCGGGCCGATATAGGGCCACCAGCTCCGCCGCGTCGTACCGGTTGGCAGCCTTCTCTCCGGTGAGCCCGGAGAAAGTGGACGGGCCGAAGTGGAAGAAAAGGGCGAGCTCCTGCTTCTGCCATTCCACCTGCCCCTTGTCCGGGCAGGCCCCGAACGGTTCCGGTACGGCAGGCCGCCGGACGCACCCCAAAACGGCGCCCAGCAGCAAAACCATATACCAGTCCTTCCTCATTTGGGACGTAAATATAGCAATTAATTCCCATAATACGAAAGAGCCCCGGAGGTCACGGACGACCTTCGGGGCTCTCAAAGAACCGCAGCTACCTACTCTCCCACCTGGTGGGGCAGTACCATCGGCGTGGGT
>ERZ842401.2424-NODE-2424-length-25007-cov-14.336246_pt1 | contig 25007 bp, 13 predicted proteins | sample MGYA00521270_ERZ842401 | MGnify/ENA primary metagenome ERZ842401 (study PRJEB31892, sample SAMEA3878208) | bioreactor metagenome | biome: Moose rumen | place: Sweden | collected 2011-10 | study: EMG produced TPA metagenomics assembly of the PRJEB12797 data set... | reverse complement strand
TGAAACCGGTCTGCAGCACGGCTGCCGTGTTGTCATAGAACGGCATCGAGCCGTCGTACAGTGAACCATAGCGGCTGGTGTAGTAGAAGTTGGCAGCGCCATAGGCACCGTTGATGTACTTGTCCTGGATCTCGGGCCAGCCATAGGCCTTGGACCAGGTGAACTGGTTGCTGTAGGTCACGCGGGCGCGTCCCGAGCGGCCCTTCTTGGTGGTGATGATGATGGCACCGTTGCTGGCGTCGCTACCGTACAGAGCGGCAGCGGCAGCGCCTTTCAGCACGGTCATCGACTCGATGTCCTCGGGGTTGAAGTCGTTACCACGCGACGAGTAGTCGGTCGAGCGGGGAGTCAGGGCGGCGATACCACCGTCCTCACTTGCCAGGCCACTGGTGGGGTTGAACGAGGTGTTGTTCATGGGGATACCATCGATGACATACAACGGCTGGTTGTTACCGCTCAGTGACGTGGCACTGCGCAGCACAACGGTCGTTGATGCACCAGGGGCACCGCCCGAACTAACGACGCTCATACCCGACACACGACCTTGCAGGGCCGAGATAAAGTCGGTGCGGCCCGACTCGATAATGTCCTGGGCCTTCACATTCTGCACCGATGAACCCACAGTGCGGGCGACACGTTTCATACCGAACTCGGCTGTCACCACTACGTCTTGCAGGGTGTTGGCGCCTTCGGCCATGACAATGTTGGCGGCTTGCGACGCGGGAACTTCCATCGCGTCATAGCCTACAAACGAGAAGACAAGCGTTTGGTTGGGGTCGGCCTTGATCGAGTAACGTCCATCCAGGTCGGTGGTCGTTCCCGTGTTAGTGCCTTTTACCCTCACATTAACGCCAATCATCGGCTCGCCGTTGGCGTCCTTGACGACGCCTTGAACTCGGTTGCTCTGGGCTGTAGCTGTGAAGCCCGTGCTGTAATGGCTTGGAGCCATTCCAGCAGGGGCACCCATGGCTATTGCCAGTGTGCAGAGCAGTGCTAATTGTTTTTTCATACGCACGTTGCTTTTAATTGATTTGAAGTTAATGAATTGGTTAATATCTATCAATCGTTGTAATGTCAGCAGGTTTTTTAGGTTGAAAGCCTCAAATTAAGTAAATAAGTAACTTTCAAATGGCAAAAGTGCAAAAAAAGTTTAATATGAACAAACATATTTCCTAAAAAATGACATTTTCGGCATAAATTTGCTCAAAATACGCCCCAAACGATGTAAAAACCGAAAATTATGCTATCAAAAATTATAAATTAACTTCATATTTTTCACAAAATTAACAGTATTCCACAACACAAATTCAAACAAAAGGAACACCAAAAGAAAGGTAAGCTGCGGCTGAGTACGTATCAAGGACGTTGAAAGGAGCGATGGTTGGTAAGGAACACACCCAAAGGGTGACCTTTGAGTCACCCGTGGTACCTGCCCGTGAACGAGCGCAGCGAGTGCAGTGGCAGGCACCACGGGTATAGCAAGCTATCGGCAGCGTCGCTGAAGGCGACCCCATTGTCCCCGTCGCGATGAGATTGAGGTCGCTGAAGGCGACATCTATTTGTATCGTCCTTTTTTAGCTGACAGCTCCTATATAGAAAAACAGCCGCCGGGGCTGTGAGTAGCCTCGGCGGTCGTTGTTACAGAGTAGGGTAGGGGATTACTCCTGGTTGCTGTCCCACCATACGGGGATGGTCCAAGCATCTTCCTGCTTGTTCCACATCACGACATTGCCCTCGCTGTCGCTCATGCGAGCACCGGGAACCTTCTCGCCGATGGCCTGCAGGTTGTTGCTGTTGTAATTGTACTCATGCGAGCACTGACGCCAGCGGCGATACTGCTTGCCCTCGGGAATGGCGCGAGTTGCGGCTGCCACCTTGTAGTGGTAGGCAGGAATCGACCAGCCGAAGAAGATGTTGGGATCGAAGTCGTAGCGGCGCATGTCGTTCCAGATCTCATAGGAGAACATGAGGGCGATGCGCTTCTGGATCAGGATGTGTCCCAGGCTCAGGTCGCCCTGGGTGCCGATGCCGGTGTTCACAAAGTTGTCGATAGCCTCCTGGGTCATCGGGGTGAACGACGGGCAGTCATTGAGGTTAGCGTCCTCGGCAACCCACACTTTCAGCTTCTCGTTCATCAGCTCACAGCTGGCCTTGACACCAGCCTTGTAGGCAGCGTAGGCTCCAGCCTTGTCACCACGCTTGAAGAGCACCTCGGCCTTGATGAAGCAGCACTCGGCATAGGTGCCGATGTAGGTGGGCGAGCTCACGCGGGTGTAGAAGGTACCCGACTCGGCCGACTCAAACTTGCCACTACCGGCGCGGCAGTACAGCAGGCTGGGGTTAGCGAAGTAACCCTTGCAGTCGCTGGTTCCCTCGACATAGACGGTATCACCCCAGCGGGCCTCGTTGTTGCTGTCGATCCAGAAACCGTTGCGGCTGTTGGCTTTGTTGGCATTGACACCCCACATGGCACGCAGGGGGCCACCCTGGCTGTTGATGTCGCTGGCCATGTCGACGCCCAGCGAGCGACGCCACTTGCCGTCGGCGCTCCACTTGATCTCGGCGGGAGAGTTGTCACTCTTGACCGAACGAGCCCAGGGGATGATGTGGTCGGCACGGGGATCCTCCACGCCATAACCGCCAAAGTTGGTTAGGTTGTCATAGAGCATCTTGGTGGGCATGTAACCCGAGTTCATGCCGCTCACCGAGAACAGGGGCGAGTAGTCAACCGGCTCATCCCAGCCCAGCACGTCGTGGGTAGCACCGTTGTCGTCGGTGTGGTTGACGATGGTGTTGTCGGCATTGCTCTGCATGGCCTTGTTGAGGCAGGCGAGAATCTCGTCGGCGTCATACTTGCCATCCTTGTAGCTGCCAGCACCCTTCTTGTTCAGCTTGTTGATCCAGCGGGCCTTGAGCATGTAGGCGAGCTTGATCCACTTGTTCAGGTCACCGTGGTTCCAGAAGTCACCAGCGGCCAGTGTGGGCAGCTCGGGATTCTGGCTCTGGCCCTTCTCGAGGTACTCGATGGCCAGGTCGATGTCGTTGAAGCAGCCCAGATAGATTTCCTTACCCGTGTTGTAGGGAGGAGCGGGACTATCGGCGGCAGCCTGCTCATAGGGCATCTCGCCATAGAGGTCGGTCATGGCCATGAAGCCATAGGCCTTGATCAGATAGCCGGCGCCGGCAAACTGCCAGTTCTCGGCCTCGATAGCCTTCTCGATCATGTCGGGCACGTTGGCATAGGCACCGACAAACCACCACTGGTAGGTCGTGGTCACCTGGCCCTCAACGGGATACCAGTAGGACACGTGCCAGTAGTTACCGCCACCGTTGTTGCGGGTCCAGTCGCCCATGGCCATGGTGGTGCGCCATGCGCTGAACTGCAGACCGCTGTTGGTGTAAAACTCGATGTGCGCCAGTCGCTGGTCATAGCTTGTGATCTTGTCCGTGGGATTGTTGGGATCAACGTTCACATCCAGCCAGTCGTTGCAAGAGGTGAGCGAAAGCATCGCAACACCCAGGCCGCACAGTATAATTGATTTCAATGATTTCATATATTTATCTTTTAGTTTTCAGTTTTCAGTTTTCAGTTTTCAGTTGAGTGCGGATGCCGCTGACAACTGACGACTGATAACTGACAACTTGATTGATAATTACTTCACGATAATCTCACAGATGGAAACACGGTTCCAGCTCAGTTCGTCAAACATGTTGCTGATGCCCTGGCCAGCGGCCTTGATGCGGTTCTCAGCGATACCATACTTCTTGACGAGCATATCCTTCACGCTGGCGGCACGGCCGTTAGCGAGCTTCACGTTCAAGTCTTCCTTGCCCTCCTTCGAGGCATAACCCTTGATCTCGCAGGTAGCCTCGGGGTGGCTCTTCAGGTAGGCAGCCACGCGCTCCACGTTGGCACGCTGGTCGGCGGTGATGCCGGTCTTGTTCACGGGGAAGTGAACCAGGACGTTCATGTACTGCTTGCTGTTGTCAACCACCTTGGGGGCGGCGTTCTTGGCAGCATTCAGGTCGTTGCGGCAGTTGGCCAGGGCCTTGTTAGCAGCAGCGAGGTCATTCTCGAGCTGTGCAATGCGAGCGTTGGAAGCGTTCTGTGCGTTGGCCAGCTGGCTGCGCAGGTCGTTGATCTGTCCATTGAGGTTCTGGAGCTCGATGTTGTTGACGCGTGCAGGAGCCTCGTCGTCGGTACCGAAGGTCAGGTTGATGCCCACGGCATAGGAACGAGTGGCGGGAACACCGCAGTAGTCAAAGCCTACCGAAGACGAACCACCCACACCGGCACCAGCGGCAGCAACCTCGGGATCGCCGTCATAGTTGGTGAACAGCAGCAGGTTGTTGGCCGAAGCGGTGATAGAAGCACGCTTCACATACTTGATGCGAGACAAGAAGCTGCGGGGCACGTCATAGGTCAACGAGATCGTGCGCAGGCGCAGGCTCTTGACGTTGGTGATCCAGTTGCGAACCTCGTAGTTGTAAGCACCCGTGTAGTAGTCCTTGATGATGTTGTAACCACTCTTCTCCTGTCCGTTGAAGGTGTAGGTCTCATCGGCCTTCCAGGTGTTGGTCATGGGCTCATAGATGGTGTTGCCTTGATCGTCTGTGCCAGCGGCCACCACACCAGTGATGGTGAGGGGATCGTTGCGCCAGTCACCGCTGAGCTCGCTCACGCCGCTCATCGACATGGCATACTTGGTGCCGTTGAACACGTCACCGCCATAGCGGAACTCCCACAGCATGTTGAAGGTCCAGTTCTTGAAGAAGGTGAACGTGTTGTTCCAACCGCCCTGCCACTTGGCCTCACGATCGCCCACCTCGTAGGTGGCATTGTCGGTGGTGGGGAAGCCGTTCTTGTCGAGGATGAGCTCACCCTTGGCGGTGCGTCTCCACTTGGTACCGGAGATGCCCATGAAGTTGCTGCCGTTGAAGGTAGCGGCCTTGGCACCGGCATACTGCACGTCGGTCACGTACATGATGTCCATACCGGCATACAGGTTGTCGATGGTGCCGCGGTTGCCGGCCACGTTGATGCCGGTTTCCCAGATGAAGTTCTCGTGCTGGATGGGAGTACCACTCAGGCTGATCTCAAGACCCTTGTTGTAGACGTTACCAGCATTGTAGGACGTGAAGATGTAACCGGTGGACTGCGGGCCGCGCGGCGACAAGATCAGGTCATAGGAGTTGTTGGTGTAGTAAGCAATATCAAATTTCAAGCGGTTCTGGATGAAACGCAGCTCCAGACCAACCTCGGTCGAGCGAGTGGTCTCGGGCTTGAGGTAGGGGTTACCACGTGTCCACGAGTTACCCAGACCCATCAAGCCATCAAGGAAGGTGCTCACGGGCCACAGCGTGGTGCCGGTCTCATAGGGGTGGGTATCCTTACCAACCTCGGCCCAGCTGGCGCGGATCTTACCGTAGCTGAACCAGTCGGGCAGGCTCTCACGGAAGAGCTCGGTGAAGGCGATAGCGCCGCTCACACTGGGATAGAAGTAGCTGCGGTTCTCCTTGGGTAGGGTGGAGGTCCAGTCGTTACGGCCGGTGACGGTCAGGAAGATGGCGTTGCGCCAGTCGATGCGGAACTCACCGAAGGCCGATACCATGCGCTTGCGGCTCCAGCTGTGGCTGAACTTCTTGTCGGCGTCGCTGGCGTTGGCATAGCTGAAGAAGTCAGGCACTGCAAAGTTCCAGGCCGACTCATAGTCGCTGCGGGTCTTGATGTACTCGGTAGCACCACCCAACATCAGGTTGATGTTGAAGTCACCGAACTGCTTGTTCCAGTTCGACATCAGGTTGTTGCTCAGGTAGCGATACTTGTACATGTTGTCGCTCAACATACCCTTCTGCCAGATCTGCTTGATGGCACCGCCGGCAGCGATCTGGTTGCGGCTCTGGGTGGTATAGCTATCGACACCCATGCGGTAGCTCAGCCACCACCAGTCAAACAGATCCCACTTCACGTTGAAGTTGCCGGTGAAACGCTCGGTGTCATCGGTCATCTTGTTCTTGTTGACAATCCAGTAGGGGTTGTCGCGCTCGTCCCAAGGCTGGATCTGGTCACCGAACATGCGGTAGCGCGTACCGTCCTCGTTGAGGTAGTGGCGCATGTCGTCGCTGGGAGACCAGTTATAGGCGGCATACAGGGCACCGGTGCCACTGGAGTTGTACAGTGCGGCACCAGTCAGGGTCTTCACGGTGCGGGCGTCGCTATAGGCGGCGTTGGCACCAAAGGTAAAGCGGCCCACGCGCTGTTCACCGTTGAAGCGGAAGGTGGTCTTGGTGTAGCCGGTGGTGGGAACGATACCGTCCTGATCGTAGAATGAACCGCTCAGGTAGAAGTTGTTGTTCTTGGTACCACCGCTCACGCTCAGGTTAGTGTCCCAAATGATACCTGTCTCGAAGAAGTTCTTCAGGTTATCATAGTAGGGGACATTCTTCTTGGGACCCCACGAATTGTAGCTGTCGTCCTTGGTCTCAAGGCCCAGGTAGGTGTTGCCCTCGTACATGTCGGTCATGTAACCGCGCACATACTGCTTCTGCACCTTGGGCAGGCTTGCTACTGTCGAGGCAATCATCTTGCCCGAGAAGCTCACCTCGGAGTGTCCTTCCTTACCTTTCTTGGTGGTGATGATCACAACACCGTTGGCAGCACGGCTACCGTAGAGTGCCGATGCGGCCGGGCCCTTCAGTACCGACATGTTGTCGATATCCTCGGGGTTGATATCCATCACACGGTTGGAGGAGGTGGTAGCACTGTTCATCATGCCGTCGAAGGCTGAGTTGCCCACAACGCCTGCCGAGTTGTCATAGATGACACCATCGACAACAAACAGCGGCTGGTTGTCGTGGGTCTCGGCAACCGACGTACCACCACGCAGCACGATGTGCGCGCCCGAACCGGCGGCACCCGACGACTGGGTAATGTTCACACCGGCGATCTTACCCGACAGGGAGTTGATTGCGTTGGCGCTCTTGTTGCGCATCAGCTCCTCGGCCTTCAGGTCATCGACGGCATAACCGAGCGACTTTTTGTCCTTGCGGATACCGAGTGCAGTTACAACCACCTCGTCGAGGACCTGGTCGTTGGCCTGCATGTCAATGTCCAAGGCATTGCTGCCCACGGTCACCTCCATGGGCTTGCTGCCGATGTAGGAAACCACGAGCACGTCACCGCGGTTGGCGACGATTGAATACTTGCCGTCGACATCGGTGGCGGTACCGCGGTTGGTACCCTTGACCTTGACGGTCGCACCGATGAGGGGCTCACCTTGTGCGTCACGTATGACGCCCGTAACTCGATTGGTCTGCGCCTGGACGGTGAAACCCGTCGAGGGCTGACTGGTTGTCATCCCGGCGGGCACGCCACTGGCAATTGCCAGCGCAGCCAACAGTGCTAATTGTTTTTTCATACGCACTTACTTTTTTTGTTTTTAAAAAATTGAAATTAACTGACTGTATTGTTGTAATTGTATTAATGTGCGATACATTGTGGTTAAACATGAACTTCTTGCGGTAAGATGGTGCCCGCAAGCGCTTAATGAATAGGCAAATTTGCAAATAAAAATTCAACTGACAAAAATAATGACTAAAAAAAAACACTTTTACTACCGTTGGTGGTAGTAAAAGCAAAATAAATTTGGCATCTTGTACACATTTTTTGTTTTTTTAGCATTTGGAAATGTAAAAAACATGGTTTTCCTTGGCCATTCCAAAAAAAATGCAGAATTTTGCACCTTGTTAAAAAAGTATAATGAAATTATCCAGCAATGACCTGTTGAAGTGTTGCTGAAGCGGCAAGAGACTTTTTAGTTGACTATACTGAATTATCAACATTATATTAACAAATTTAAAACGTGCTTATGAAAAGACATTTAGCTCTTTTAGGCGCCATGTTGATGCTGTGCGGTACCGGATACCAGGCACAGGCATCACCTGCGCCTCAGGTGACGGAAAGCGCCGCCACCAGCATTGTGACAGGCCGTGTTGTCGATGAGCAGGGAGAACCCGTCATCGGCGCCAGCATTGTCGAGGTTGGAACGACCCGTGGCACATCAACCGATGTGGACGGTAACTTCTCGTTCAGGGTTAGCCCCAAGGCTAAAATCCAAGTTTCGTTTATCGGCTACAAGACCCAGGAACTGCGTGCCAGCAACGGCATGCGCGTCGTCCTCGCCGAGGATAACGCCCATCTTGATGAGATCGTCGTTGTGGGTTACGGCACGCAGCGCAAGGCCAACCTGACCGGTGCCGTGAGCACCGTGGATGTTGACAAGGTGTTGGGTTCCAAGTCCGAGACCGACGTCCGTAAGTCTCTGCAGGGTACCGTTCCCGGCTTGACGATTTTGAACGCCAACGGTGACATCAGCGCCGACCCGTCGATCGTTATCCGTGGTATCGGTACGCTGTCCAACAGCGGTGTTTCCAACCCGTTGTACATTGTTGACGGTGTGCCCGTTGAATCGCTTGGAGACCTGAACCCCGCCGACATCGAGAACATCAGCGTCCTGAAGGATGCTGCCTCGACCTCGATCTACGGTACACGCGCAGCCTTCGGTGTCGTTTTGATCACCACCAGGACCGCACATGTCAAGGACAACGTGAGGGTGAGCTACAACAACAACTTCGCATGGAGCCAGGCAACCACCTTGCCCGACTATCCCAACGTTCCCACCCAGGTTGGCGCCTTGAACGACGTGAACAAGCGCATGGGTGTTGCGTCGGAACTCTTCGGTATGTACCTTGACAGTGAGGCCTTCACTACCGGTATGAACAACTGGATCAAGAAGCATGGCGATATCAAGGACAAGTATCGCGAGATGATCTATGGTGATGACTATGATGAGAACGGTTACTATGCCAACTGGGATGTTCCCGGCATCTTGTTCAACAACCATGCTCCGAGCCAGAGCCACAATCTGAGTGTGACCGGCAACTCGGGCCGCATCAACTTCTACACCTCGGTGGGTTATAACCAGAAGCAGTCGTTGATGAACTTCAACCCTGACAAGTTCCGCAAGTACAATGCCATGGCCAACGTGTCGGTGCGTGCTACCGACTGGTTGGAGCTGGGTACCCGTGTCAGCTATGTTGACAGGACCTTTGAGACTCCCTACAAGCGTGGTGCCGGTACCTATCAGTACCTGTGGCGCTGGGGTTCGTTCTTCGGCCCCTACGGCTACTTCGTGGATCCTAACGACGGCCTGCAGTATGAAGCGCGCACGGTGATTGGTAGTCGCAAGACCGGTGGTGACTGCTACTACAAGATGAACAATATGAGTCTGGGTGTGTTTGGCAAGATTGACTTCGGCTACGGTCTGAGCTTCAACGCCGACTACACCTTCATCAAGAGGACCAACAGGTATAAAGGCGTCGGTCTTCCCTCGGTTATCTATAACACATGGGGTCTGAATCCCACCGCTCCCGTGGATATCACCGGCTCGACCTTCATTGAGACCAGTCGTGCTTTCACTGAGAATCATGTGGCTAACGGCTACTTCGATTGGCTCCGCTCAATCAACGATGTCCACAACTTCAACCTGAAGGTGGGTGCCAATGTGGATAAGACTGATTATGAATCCCTCTATTTCGAGCAGCACGGTCTTCAGGACCTCAACATGCCTGAACTGGCTCTCACCAATGACTTCTACAGCTATGAGCATCACCACAACCACTGGGGCTCGGCAGGTTTCTTTGGCCGCATCAACTATGATTACAAGGGCATCTGGCTGCTTGAGTTGAATGGCCGCTATGACGGTTCGAGCAAGTTCCCCAAGAAGGACCAGTGGGCATTCTTCCCCTCGGCTTCAATTGGTTGGCGCATCAGCGAGATGAACTTCTGGACCCCCATCAAGAATACCATCAGCAATGCCAAGATCCGTGCATCTTATGGTATGATTGGTAACCAGGAGGTGGGTGATTACATGTTCCTTGAGACCATGGAGAAGAACAGGGACTATGGTAAGAGCAGCACAAAGGTTAATTGGTTAAGCTCAAATAATCTGCTCACCGATTTCTTTGGTGTTCCCAAGATGGTTTCTGAGTCGCTGACCTGGGAGAAAATCGCGACCACCAACGTAGGTCTTGACCTGGCCTTCTTCAACGGCCACCTGAACGTGACCGCCGACTGGTTCCAGCGTGAAAACAGGAATATGCTCGCTCCCGGTAAGGCTTTGCCCGCTGTTATCGGTGCAAGCGCCGCTTGGGAGAACGCAGGCGATATGCGCACCCGCGGTTGGGAAGTTTCGGCTGACTACCGCAACCGCATCGGTAATGTTGACTTCTATGTTACTGCCATTGTGAGTGACTACAAGACCAAGATCACCAAGTGGGACAGCAACAACATGATCAACACCTACTACTCCGGCAAGGAGTATGGCGAGATCTGGGGCTTCGAGACCGACCGCTACTTCGACTTCAGCGACTTCAACAGCGACGGCACCTATGCCAGCGGTGTTGCTGACCAGACCAAGCTGCAGTCCAACGGCTTCGTTTATGGCCCTGGTGACATCAAGTTCAAGGATCTGAACGGAGACGGCGTGATTGACTGGGGTAAGGGTACTCCCGAGGATCACGGTGACTTGAAGAAAATCGGTAACTTCACCCCGCGCTACCAGTACTCGCTGCGCCTGGGCGGCGCCTGGAAGGGCTTTGACGTTGACTTCTACCTGCAGGGCGTTGGCAAGCGCGACATGTGGACCCAGTCCGCATTCGTGATGCCGTTCATGCGTGGTGCCGACGCTATCTACACCAACCAGACCAGCTATGTGACCGAGGCCGACTATGCCGCCGGCAAGATCGACCAGAACGCCGACTTCCCCCGCATGTGGGCTGGTGGCGCTGGCCGCGGTACCGTTTCGAGCGACATCCTTGACCTGGGTAAGTTCAACTTCTATCCCCAGACCAAGTATCTGGTGAACATGGCTTACCTGCGCATGAAGAACATCACCGTGGGTTATACCCTGCCGCAGCACTTGACCCGCAAGGCGCTGATTGAGAAACTGCGCATCTATGCTTCGACCGACAACCTGTTCGACATCATCAACCACAGCAACGGTACTGGTCTTGATCCCGAGATCAACCACGGTGTGGGTAGCTATGGTAACGCCGTTTGGGGCCGCACCGAGCCCATCATGCGTACCTACAGTGTGGGTCTGCAGCTGACCTTCGGCAGCAACAGCCACACCGCTGTCGCTCCTGTTGACAACAGTGCCCTGAACGCTCAGATCAACGACCTGCGCGCTCAGCTCGCCGATGCCGAGAACTCTGCCAATGCACGCATTGCCGACCTGCAGAACCAGCTCAACGCTGCCAACAACCGCAACGCTCAGCTCCAAAAGGATCTGACTGACTGCAAGAACAGCAAGAGCAACATGATTGACAAGTCCCTGCAGTACATGACCGTACTCGTTCACTTCCCCGTGAACAAGACCAACGTGACCTCCGACCAGCAGCCCAACGTGGAGCGCATCGCCGCTTACATGAAGAGCCACCCCGAGGCTACCTGCACCATCAATGGTTATGCTTCGCCCGAGGGTCCTGCCGACCACAACATCACGCTCGCTAACGGCCGTGCCGCCAGCGTGAAGGATATGCTCGTGAAGAAGTATGGTATCGATGCCAAGCGCATCAACGCCCAGGGTCAGGGCATCAGCAACATGTTTGATGAACTGAGCTGGAACCGCGTTTCTATCTGCGAGATCATCGTCAAGTAATTATAAACTAGGGACTAGAAACTAAAAACTAGAAACTAATAAAACAGATATAATTATGAAACTTTTCAAATCAATTATACTGGCTGGTATGGGCGTTGTCCTGCTGTCGCTGGCTTCGTGCGATGATATCCTCGACACCGAACCCTATGATCAGTTTACCAAGGACAACTATTTCACCAGTGAGACCAACGTCCAGCTGTTCGCCAACTATTTCTACAACACCTTCACGGGTTATGGTAGCGGCAGCGGTGACTACTACTTCAACACACTGAACGACGACCAGGCATCTACCGGTATTACCAAGTGGACATACATGAATGTTCCCGGTAGCGCTGGTGCTTGGACCACGCCCTATGCTGAAATCCGTCGTGCCAACATTTTAATAACCGCTGTTCCCAACGTGGCGTCAATGAGCGATGCCAGGAAGGCCAACTGGCTGGGTATCGGTCGCCTGTACCGCGCTTGGCAGCACTACAAGGTTGTTCGGAATTATGGCGACTGCTACTGGGTGGACAGGGTGCTTGATCCCAATGACGAGGACATCCTGTACGGACCCCGCCAGCCCCGCAACGACGTGATGGACAAGGTGCTTGAGGACCTGAACTTCGCTTGCACCAACATCACCGACAATGCCGGCTCACGCACCGCTTTCAACAAGTGGGTTGCTCTGGCCATGAAGGCCGAGGTGTGCCTGTATGAGGGTGACTATAGCAAGTATGTCAAGAACGACAATGCTCGTGCCAACACCTACCTCACCGAGGCCAAGAACGCTTGCCTGGAGATCATGAACTCGGGCAACTTCAGCCTCAACGGTAACTTCCAGGCCAACTTCAACTCGCTTGACCTGGCTGGTAACAATGAGATGATCCTGTACAAGAAGTACATCCAGAGCACCTTGGCTCACGGTACTATCGACTACACCTGCGGTTCGACCCAGGTTAACGGTATGACCAAGGATGCCTTCGACAGCTATCTGTTCAAGGATGGTAAGCCCCTGGCTACCACCAGCCTGAACAAGAGCGACCATGGAACCATTGTTGTCCTTGACGACAACTCGGGCCTGGGCGATGCTCCCCACATCGACATCAGCAATGTGCTGGCTAACCGCGACCCGCGCTTGTCGGCTCAAGTTGACAAGATCCTCCAATTCCCCGGCTGTGGTTACGCCCGCTTTGGCGGTGCTCAGTCCACCGCATCGACGGGCTATGGTGTGTTCTTGTTCGACACCAACCTGATCGACAATGTCAACCGTCAGAGCACCTATGGCAACTGGACCGATGCTCCCATCTTCTGGTATGCCGAGATCCTGTTGAACTATGCCGAGGCTTGCGCCGAGTTGGGCAACATCACCGATTCCGACCTCGACCGCTCCATCAACCTGCTGCGTGACCGCGTGGGCATGCCCCACCTGACCACGAGTGTTGAGGCCGATCCCGCCAACAACATGGGCGTGAGCAACATCCTGTGGGAGGTGCGTCGCGAGCGTCGCGTCGAGATGATGTACTGCATGAACGACCGTTACTACTCGTTGCTGCGCTGGAACCAGCTCTCGCTGCTCGACACTGACAACAATCCCAACCTGTGCCGTGGTGCCTACGTTGCCGGTTACGAGGCTCAGGGCATCAGCCTGGGCGAGGTTAATGTTGATGCCGACGGTTACATCAACTGCTCGAACAACGGTGCTCCCCGCCAGTGGGATGCCAAGTACAACCTGTTCCCCATTCCCGACGATCAGATCAACCTGAATCCGCAGATTGGCCAGAACCCCGGTTGGTAAATCTTCATTCAATGGCATCAGACCTCGCGCTTGATGCCATTGAAGTTTAGAGGTTAGGGTTTAGAGGCCCAGCCTCATCAACAAAAAGGCTGCCGCCACGCCCCTCGAAACGGGCGCGGCGGCAGTGCCTTTTTCTAGATATTCTAGATTCTCTAGATAGTCTAGAACATCTAGTTACTGGTAGTCCCTGATTCTCACGTCGATGCCGCTGCCCTCGAGCAGACGGACCACCTGCTGGATGTCGGTCTGACCGTAGTGGTAGGGGAACAGCACCGTGGGCTTCACCATCGTGGCGGCATGGGCGCACTGCTCGGGCGTCATCGTGTAGGGCAGGTTGCAGGGCAGGAACGCCACGTCGATGTCCTTGATGTCGGCCATCTCAGGGATGTCCTCGGTGTCGCCGGCCAGGTAGATGCGCATGCCCTCGATGGTCAGCACGAATCCGTTGTCACGCCCCTTGGGGTGGAACTGGAGTTTCTCGGGCGAATTGTTGTAGGCCGGCACAGCCTCCACCGTCCAGCCTTCGGCCAGGGTGCGCGTGTCACCATTGGCCATCACGTCGCCATTGCCGCCCAGGATCTCGTGGCAGCGCGCATTGGTGATGAGCACCGTTCCTGGCTTGCTCAACTGGTTGATGGCCACCGAGTCCAGGTGGTCAAAGTGCTCGTGCGTCACCAGGATGTAGTCGGCCTGGGGCAGGGTAGAATAATCGGTCACGGGCTTCACCGCCGTGGTCACCGGATCGACATAGATCCACTTGTCGCCCACCTGCATGCGCACGCTGCCGTGCTTGATGCAATACATCTTCACCGTGGTGCCCTCCTGGGTCTTGAACACGTCACAACCGGGCTCCACACCCTCAGCATTTTGGGCCGTGCAACCGCACAGGCCCCCGATCATCATCATTGCCATAATCAATAATCTTGTTTTCATTTTCTTTATTTTATATTATGTATCTCTGGCCCAAAGGTAAATATTTTCTTCTAAATGGTGCCTAAAAATACCGAAATCTTGCCTTTTTTACCCCACTGCGCAATGTTTGTTTTCCAAAACTCACGGTTTTTCGGGAAAATTCACTAACTTTGCGCCTCATAAACCCGCAAGACTTGTATTTATGAAGAAATACGATGAGCTCAAGGTATTCTGCAAGAACACCAATGAATACCTGAACATGGACGGAGGCGAGGCTCTCATCGACCTCTATGACACCATCAAGGGACGTCTGGGTCTCCAAGGTGAAGCCGTGTGTGTGCTGGTCAATAACAAGGTCGAGGACCTGCATTACCCCGTCTTCTCGCCCAAGCACATCGAGTTCATGGACATCATTCCCAATGCCGGTTACCGCGTTTTCACCCGCTCGTTGTGCATGGTGCTCTACAAGGCACTCAACGACCTGTACCCCGGCAAGCGCCTGTGCATACAGCACAGCATCAGCAACGGTCACTATTGCCAAATCAAGCACGAGGAGGAGTTCCTCACGCCCGAGGTCGTTGCGCAACTCAAGCAGCGCATGAGCGAGATCATCGAGCAGGACATCCCCTTCAAGCGCCGCGAGCGCCTCACGACCGACGTCATCGAGATGTTCCGCAAGCAGGGTCTCAAGGACAAGGTGCGCATCCTCGAGAGCGTCAACCAACTCTACACCGTCTATTACAAACTCGACGATATCATCGACAGTTTCTACGGGCCACTGGTGCCCTCGACAGGCATGCTCAAGGTGTTTGACCTGATCCCCTATGAGGACGGCATGCTCCTGTTGGGACCCGACCGCAAGGATATCACCCGCGTGGCGCAGTGGGAACCGCAGCCCAAACTGTTCCATGCGTTCACCGACTATATCAACTTCAACAAGATCATCCGTGTGGGTGATGTGGGAGAGTTGAACAGAGCCATCAAGACTGGTTATGCGCCCCTGCTCATCAATGTGGTCGAGGCGCTGCACAACAAGCACTTCATCCAGATTGCCGACGAGATCACGCGCCGCTACCACGAGGGTGGGGCACGCGTCGTGCTCATCGCCGGGCCGTCGTCGAGCGGCAAGACCACCTCGTCCAAGCGCCTGGCCATCCAACTGATGACCAACTACATCGTGCCCAAGGTCATCGAACTCGACAACTACTTCGTCAACCGCGACCGCACGCCGCGCGACGAGAAGGGCGACTATGACTACGAGTCGCTCTATGCCCTTGACCTGGAGCAATTCAACAAGGATGTGACCGACCTGCTGGCCGGCAAGGAAGTGCCCATGCCCACCTATAACTTCGTTAAAGGTGAACGTGAATACTCAGGCAAGACACTCAAACTCGAGCAAGGTGACATCCTGCTCATGGAGGGCATACACGGCCTCAATCCCGAACTCACGCGCAACATCCCCGATGAGCAGAAGTTCCGCATGTTCGTGTCGGCACTCACCACCCTGAGCATCGACGACCACAACTGGATTGGCACCTATGACAACCGCCTGCTGCGACGCATCATCCGCGACCACAAGTACCGCGGGGTCATCGCTCAAGACACCATCCGCCGCTGGCCCAGCGTGCGCCGCGGCGAGGACAAGTGGATCATGCCCTTCCACGAGAATGCCGATGCTATGTTCAACTCCTCGCTACTGTTTGAACTGGCGGTGATGAAGAACTACGCGCTGCCCATCCTGCAACAGGTGCCGACCAACACGCCCGAGTATGCCGAGGCCTCCCGACTGATGAAGTTCTTGAACTACTTCGAGCCCCTGGACGAGAAAGACATTCCCAGCACGAGCCTGCTGCGAGAATTCCTGGGCGGAAGCAGCTTCCACTACTAACGAAACCCTGTGGGTCCTATTGTGTGCGCAATAGGGCCCACAATCTTTTAAACAGTAATCGATAATTAACTATCACTAATATATTGACACCTGTACTGACCAATGATTGAAACTATAGCTAACACCCAACCGCAGTGCCCTGACTGCAAAAACCTGTCGCTGGAGGAGTTCTGTGGCGAAATACGCCGCATGGAGTCCCAGGGCGATGACGGCATCTCGCTGTTCAACAAGGTGATATCCGAGGGACTCGCGCCCGACTTCATCGCCCAGGACGAGGTGCAGCACAGCCGCCGCCTGGAACGCATCACCACTGAGATCACCCGCCGCTTCCACCAGGAAGGGCTCAAGATGGTGCTTGTCGCCGGCCCGTCGTGCTCGGGCAAGACGACGACCTCTCGTTTCCTCAATCACATGTTGCGCGACAATGGCATCCAGCCCTGTGTGGTGTCACTCGACAACTATTTCCTCAACCTGGACCAGCGGCCGCTCGCGCCCGACGGCGGCATTGACTATGAGTCCTTCTACGGCCTGGACCTGCGACAGTTGAGCCGCGACGTATCGAGCCTGCTGGCCGGCGACCAGGTGTCAATGCCCACCTATGACTACGTCAAGGGAGAGCGCACCTACCGCGGCAACACCCTCAAACTCGAGAGCAACAGCCTGCTGTTCCTCGAGGGCCTGCATGCCCTCAACCCGCTCCTCGTACCCGAGATCGAGGATGAGCTGAAATTCCGACTCTTCGTCACCGCCCAAGCTACCATCTACTACGGTGAGAAATCGGGCCTCGACGAGCACGACAACCGCCTGCTGCGACGCATCTACCGCGACTATAACAGCCGCGGCGCCAGCGCCCTGCAGACGCTCCAGTGGTGGCCTGGCGTGCTGCGTGGCGAGAACCTGTGGATCCTGCCCTTTGCCAGCCATGCCGACGCCTGGTTCAACACGTCGATGGTATTTGAGTTCTCGGCCATCAAGTCGCGTGTTGCGCAACTGTTGCGCGAGGTGCCCGAAAACGAGGTCGTCGAGTACAAAATCGCCAAACGCCTCGCGGCCGTCCTTGACCGCATCGCCCCCCTGACCCAAGAAGACTTTGCCGCCATCGCCCCCAAGCGCCGCTTCCTCCTCAGCAACGAGGGAAAGTGACAGGCAACTTCTCTGGCCATTTCCCGTCGGCGGATTTTGTGGATAAACAGGATTGGCTGTCGCGCTCGTTGCGTTTACCCGTTGAGGTCGTGTAATCGACAGTTTTATTGGCGGGTATGGTTAGAGAATCAAATAAAGTCGCTAAATTTGCGGCTATGAAAAAGTTGGTCGTTTTTGGAAACCGTTATCAGCAGGACGATACCGCAAGCGTGACATCCCTGCTGGATCACTTGCGCCGTTGTGGCCTCGAGATTGCCGTGGAATGCAACTACCTGGATTTTCTGTTTGGCAGCAAGCCGAGCGGCTTTGACTCGTTTGACCCGAACCACGTCCCCGATGCCGACATGGCATTGTCGCTGGGCGGGGACGGCACATTCCTGACGACAGCCATGTGGGTTTCGCCACAAGGAATGCCCATCCTGGGACTCAATCTGGGACACCTGGGCTACCTGACCGCTGGCTCGCTGACAGAAGGCGGCCAGGTGCTGGAGGACGTGCTGGCAGGCCGCTGCCGCATCGAGGAGCGCACGATGCTGCAGGTGCATTGCGATGCCATCGAGATTCCGCATCCATGGGCCCTGAACGAGGTGGCTATCCTGCGCCACGACACCTCGTCGATGCTCGACATGGAGACCCGACTGCGCAGCCATGAGCTGACCACCTACCGTGGCGACGGCCTCATCGTGAGCACGCCCACGGGGTCGACGGCCTATAACATGAGTGTCGGAGGACCCATCCTGGAGCCCACCACGTCGTGCATGGTGCTGTCGCCCATCTCGCCGCACTCGCTGACGATGCGGCCGCTGGTCGTGCGCGACGACAGCGAAATCGCCGTGCGCACCCATTCGCGGGCGGCACAGTACGAGGTGAGTATTGATGGTGAGGTAACCTTGTGTCCCACAGGCTCGCTATTGACCATCGGCCGCGCACCCTACTGCGCACGCGTGGTCCAGTGCCAGGGCAACAATTTTGCCAGCACCCTGCGGCAAAAACTCCTCTGGGGTACCGATCGCCGATAAAATCCTGATTTCAAGACATTGTTGTCCAGTGGGCAATGAAGGTGTAGATCCTACAGATCACTCCTGGAACAGACGGCGGTGCAAGAGCACAGAGCGGTAGATGTGAATCATGTGGTCGGCGAGGATTTTACCGGTGAAACGCTCAGTGTTCTCGCGGGCAAGACGCAGCATCTCGGCTTTGCGATCCTCATTCTCGAGCACGTCGCTCAGCTTCTCGGCACCGTCACGGAAGTTGTCGTAATAGATAGCTCCCTCGCCACCCATTTCTCGTGCCTTGGCCGAATCCTTGCAGATGACCAGCGCTCCGCTGCGCTGCGCGTTGATGAGCTTGTACAGGTCACGCGAGCGGTCGGTGTTGGGGATGATCACGGCCTGAGCCATCTTGGCCACAGCGGTCTGGTCGGCATGGTGAATCTTGTCCACCTGCTTGAAGCGGTGGAAGATGTGCAGGTCGTGGGCCTGCTCCTTGATGGTGTGGTCAAAGTTGTCGGTGCGGTAACCGATCATCACAATCGAGATCTTGCGGTCACGCAGCTCATGCAGCAATTGCATCGCCTCCTTGAGGTTGTCGTCCTTGTTGAGGCGTCCCTTGTAGAGGATGAACTTCTCGGGCAGGTGGTACTTGCTACGCAGAATCTCGTACATGTTCGCGGGGACCGAGTCGTCACATCCCTCATAGAAACAGGGGTGCACCACCTCGACATTGTCGGGATTGACATGATAGTGGTCGATGATGGTCTGGCGGTCGGGCTCGTTGAGGGCAATCACGCGCTTGGCAATCTTGCACGCCTTGCGGGCACGACGTTGCATGAGCATGCGCTCCAGCCAGCCACCAGCACCTTGATACAGGGGGTCGGTCATCGTGAACACCGTCGGGAAATTGCTGCCCTCAAACCCCGATGCGATGCCGTCATCGATGCCATGGAAGGCATTCACGCCGTGGCCCTTGGCCGACTTGACGATGCCGCCGTTGGTGTACCAGCGGTTGCGGTTGTGGATGTGATTGCGCGGGAACTTCACGCGCACGCTTTCCTCGTTGAACAGCACCGTCAGTCGCTTGTTGCTTGCATTCTCGGGGGAATACAGGATATAATAGTTATCTGGATAGTTTGTAGCCAGAGCCTTGACAAGAATGCGTCCATAATAGGACGTGTCATTATTCTCCATGATGATGCGGCGGCCACCGTAACCTACTACCATAATCGATATTTTTTTGTTAAAAACTGTGTTCTTAAATCTTTGTATGCTCTTTGATAACTCGCAATAACTTGCAAAATTAATATATTTTTTTATTTCCTGCCCAATTTCCAGGCCAAATTTGTAGAATATGGATTAACTTTGCTGAAAAAAACAATTTGACGACAATGATGAAAAGATGGTTTGGACTATTGTGTGCCCTGGTGCTGCTCACCTCTTGTTCGACAAGCAGGCACAACACCAGCGACAACGGGGGGCTCATGCACCCCGACAAGGTTTTCACGCTCACCGACGATGACATCGCCAGGAAGACATGGGCAATCAACAAGACAATCAGCGGTGAGTGGACCTACAAGGGGCCCAGCGTGGACGTGAAGGGCAAGAACCTGCTTGCAGGCATCGGCAAACCCATCGCCAAGGGCAAAATCAAGAAGAAACTCAAGAATGCCTACAAGAAGATCGGGCTCGACAAGGCCAAGCCGCATTTCACGTTCAACCCCGATGGAACGTGCGCCATCAGCATCCTGGGTGCCAGCATGAATGGGAAATACAACTACAACCCCAGCACACAGAGCATCACCCTCAAGTGGCACGGCATCCCCATGAACGCCAGGCTCAAGCGCGACGGCAAGAAGAAACTGCACGTCACCTTTGATACCGACAAGCTGCTGTCGCTCATCAAGCTGCTGGGCAAATTCAGCGACAGTTCCACCATCAAGGCGCTCTCCTTCCTAATGGACCATTACGACGACGTGATGGTGGGCTTCGAGCTCAACAAGTAACCCAATACCCTTCACACAACACTCCCCAATGAAATCAATAGAGACACAGAATCTTGCGTCTCTACTTGATGTTATCGCTTCTGTCGTGATACGTTAGGTCGTCAAAGCCTGGGGGTCTTCTCGGGGTTCAGCTCACCGATGGGCATTTCGCTGGTCACCGACGAGCTGCGGCGCATGATGTCCTCCATGCTGTCGATGACATTGACGATGAAGTCGCCCAGCTTCTCGGCCTCGCACACGATGTCCATATAGAAGATGCCTGCCTTGTAAGGGTACTTCTTCTGGTTGACATTCTCGATATTCTCGGTGCGGCACTGGTTGCGGAAGTTGTTGATCTCACGCTCCTTGTTGTAACTGCGCATCAGGTCCTCGACGCTCACGTTGTCGATGTCGGTGAGCACCATGAGCATGTTGGTCATAGCCTCGCTCACGAGCTTGAGCATCTCATCGATGTTAGCATAGTTGTACTCGTTGAAGTGGGCATCGGCCTCCTCCTTGCGCACCAGAGCCTTAGCAATGTTGTTGCAGCTGTCGCCGATGCTCTCCAGCTCGCTGATGATGCTCAACAGGCTGGCGACGCGGGCCTTAGCCTCGCTGCTCAGGCGACCGTCAAGCACCTTGTTCAGGTAGCTGCCAATCTCAAACTCCATGCGGTCGGTGATGTCCTCATACTTCTGCACACGCGAGAGGATTTTGTTGAACTCGGGCGTTCCGGTCTTGGTGTGCACGAGTTCCTTGACCATGCCAAGCATGCGCTCAACGCGTCCGGCAAACACGACAATCTCGCGCTGAGCCTGGGCAATATTCAACTCGCTCGCACTCATCAGACCGCCCTGGATGTACTTCAGCTGGAACTCCTCGTCCTCCTTCTTGCGGCTCTTGATAATCATGTTCAACAGCTTGACATACAGCTTGGTGAACCATATCATAATCAACAGGTTGCAAAATTTGAAAATGGTGTGGAACATCGTCATGCCGATGGACATCGCTACCTGCTCACTCATCAGCGCGCTGCCCTCGACACTGGCACCGCCCTTGACGCTGTTGTACAGCGCCAGGGGATCTCCCAGGCTGAACAAGTCGCGCACCACCCAAGTCACCATTGACACAAACGGTTGGAAAACCAGCAGCACCCACACCGCGCCAAACAGATTGAACAGCGCGTGACCCAAGGCTGCCTTCTTGGCCTCGGCATTACCGCCCAGCGACGCCAGCAGCGGCGTGATGCTCGTGCCGATGCTGGCACCCAGCACCATCGCACAGCCGATGTCAAACGATATCCACCCCTTGGTAGCCATGATCAGCACGATGGCAAACGTGGCCGCACTCGATTGTATGAGCATAGTCACCACACAACCCACAAGGGTGAAGATGATGATAGACAGGAATCCCATCGACGTGTACTGCTGCAGTGAGGCAAACACCTCGGGCGACTGCGACAGGTCTGGAACGTTGGCACTGATGGCATCCAAGCCCATGAACAGGAACACAAAACCTATGAGCAACTCGCCCATGTTCTTGTAGCGGCCGTTCTTGATGAACAGGAGCGGCACCGAAAAGGTGAGTAACGGCAGCAGGAAGGCGGTCATCTTGACCTTGAAGCCAAAGATGGCGATGATCCACTCGGTGAAAGTGGTTCCCAATGCAGCACCAAAGCTCACCGCCAACGACTGCTCAAGCGGCATCAGGCCTGCATTGACAAAGCTGACGACCATCGACACCGAGGCCGATGAACTCTGTATCAAGGCGGTGATGACAACACCGGTGACAATGGCAAGAAAACGGTTCTTGGTCATCCAGGCAAGGATGGAACGCAAGCGGCTGCCAGCGGTTTTCTGCAAACCTTCGCTCATGATCTTCATTCCATATAGGAACAGGCACACGGCACCTAATAGGGCAAGGAAGTCGACTAAGGAGTAATCCATTGACTATAAGCGATTTATCGGTGATTACTAATATTTTCAGCACAAAAGTACTAAAAAATGCCCTATTATGCTAATATTTCGTGACATAAATTATACAAATTCATTTCTATCATCAGTAAACATCAGTGAATCGACGGCAATCCATTGTCAACGAGAAACCTTTGTCAAGCAGGACAAGCTCCGTTCCAGATAATTTCACTACCTTTGCAGCGATATTATATCAATAATAAACACTAATAGATTGAGTTATGAAAAAAATCTACGCTTTACTGCTCATGGCGGCCCTGGCAGCCGGAGCAATGGCCGATGAGTTCGTCACCGACGGCAACGGCAACGTGTACACCTTCAACAGCCTGAGCCAGATCGAGGGCACTGGCGTCACCCTGCAGGACGACGGCTCCTATCTGGTGGGCAGCAACTTCACCATTGCCGAGGGCGATGTGCTGCAACTGATGAACCATGATGTCATCAAGATGGCCAACAATGTGATGGTCACCGTTAACGGTAACGCCGATTTCGCTCCTGCCGACACCGCACTCATTACCCGCGACCAGGAAGGCTCCAACCCCAAAGGTTTCTGGATGTTGGGCGATAACGGCAATGCCGAATTGAAGAACGTGCGATTCGAGTACGTGGGCATCGTCTTTGGCGGTGTCAACAGCAGCCTGCATGCCGACAACTGCACCTTCACCCTGCACAACGGCAAGAGTTCGAGTTCGGGTGTCATTTCGTTCAATGCCGCCTGTGATGGCAACATCATCGAGAACTGCTATTTCATCGAGAACACTCTCAACGCCATCGGCAACGGTGCCACCAATGCCGTGGGCATCATCATCCGAAACAACTACCTGTGGCACAACACCACCGCCAACCGCAACAAGCCCCAATTGAACATGTCGTGTGTGGGTGACTATGACATGGTCATCACCGGCAACACCATCATCGGTGGCCACTACACCTTGTCGGGCGGCATCGGCCTGAGCCACAACATGGGCGCCGCCTTCACCGCCACCGCCCTTGTCGAGGACAACTATATCGCCGAGAATCGCTATGGCGTGGCCACCATCGGTGCACTCAATGCCGTCATCCGCAACAACGTCATGATTGACAACTGCTACGAGACCAACCCCAACAATGGCGGCAGTTGCATCAGCATCTATGACAGCAGCAGTAGCAGCAACATCTACATCGAGGGCAACTGGATGGAAGGCGGCCTGTGGGGCGTCACCATCGCCGTGGGAGCTCCCAACGTGAACCTGGGCAAGACCGAGGATCCCGCAGCCGAGGATTACAATCCCGGCAACAACACCTTTGTCAACAACGGCTTTGACGGCATGCTCTATGACCTGTACAATAATGGCACCGCCACCATCTGGGCACAGGGCAACACCTGGAATGTAGCCGTACAGGACCAGGAGAGTATCGAGGAGGTCATCTACCATCAGGCCGACGACCCCAGCAAGGGTGAGGTCATCTACATGCCTACCCACGATGACAACAGCACTGTTGACGAAATTCTCATCAACCGACAGGCCGACAACCTATATTACAACCTGATGGGAATGCCCACACAGGCACCCACCACCCCTGGCATCTACATCCACAACGGCCAGAAAATCCTCGTCAAGTAATCCTAAATCATAACTTCACAAGCTTATAGTCTGCCGCGAGGAATTGGAGATTGTCCTCGTGGCAGATTATTGTATATCTTTGAGTATGGTTATAATATCTTTGGTGAACTCATCAGCTCCCCTATTATTGAGATGCAAGACGTCTGTGTAATATTTATCCTGATGAACATATTTGGGGCTATTAGAATAGTCGATAAAACTAATTTTATACTTATCACATAACCTTTTAGCTGGCTCAAGAGATTTCATGTCTTTACCGTTCCAAGCCGGCGAAACAACAAAAAGGATAGTCGCATCGTCAAAAGTCTGAATCATAGCCTCTAAATAATGAAGCTTTAGACTATCTGATTCATATGAAGCTGGTGTGTGTTTTGCATTCTTCTTCGCTTCGTTTAACGTCCCTGATAAAGGATTATATCCAGTTCCTTTTTCCTGCTCTCCAACATGTTTCATGGCCGTTAACAAAGTAAGAAACTCAGTATTATAACGGTATAATCTACTCAAGAGTTTAAATCTCTCGGTACTATCAACCGAGGCAATAATATCCATCACACCTTTACGGTTACAATGAGGTTTTAGCCATTTGATAAACTGGTGATTATCACATGTATTAACGCCAGTTCGGGATAAGAAATTATCGAAAATAATGTTCTAAAAAATTGTAAAATAGCGAGATATTTTGTAACTTTGTAGTTGAAAATCAATAGTTTAACAAAATATAACTCGCTATGATTACAGAGGACAAAATTACAGAATTATTTTGTATTGCAGACGATTTCTGCAAGGAATTTGATGCCGAGATCCGGAAAAATGCTGCTTTACCGTCAACAGACGGCAAAAAACGGCGCAATCGGGCATCCAGGATGAGCCAGGCCGAGATGATCACGGTGATGATGGCGTTCCACTATAACACATTCCGCAACTTCAAGCACTACTACTGCCAATGCGTGCTCAAGAGCTGGAAGCACCTCTTCCCGGACGCTGTCTCGTATAACCGTTTTGTCGAGTTGCAG
>ERZ842401.2423-NODE-2423-length-25014-cov-5.422573_pt1 | contig 25014 bp, 21 predicted proteins | sample MGYA00521270_ERZ842401 | MGnify/ENA primary metagenome ERZ842401 (study PRJEB31892, sample SAMEA3878208) | bioreactor metagenome | biome: Moose rumen | place: Sweden | collected 2011-10 | study: EMG produced TPA metagenomics assembly of the PRJEB12797 data set... | reverse complement strand
CTGGTGCGTGCTCGTCCACTAATTTGACAATCCCCCATATTTCCTGTATGCTAGAACTATGTTTGTTTCCTGCTTTTGCTGGAGGAGGAGCCGGAAAAGATGAATAATACAGATTTACAAAAACTACTTTCAGACAATACAGAAAATGAAGTGCTCGAATTCAAGGAAGCAAAAAACAGCTTTGATGTGGACAAACTGGGCAAGTATTTTTCTGCCCTGAGCAATGAGGCAAATCTTGCAGGGAAGGACAAGGCTTATCTTTTGTTCGGCGTAAAAGACGACAGGACAATTGTGGGGACAAATATCTCTGATGAAACGGTGAATACTTTTAAACTTGAAGTTTCAAAGAACACTTCGCCAACAATCTGCTTTTTGCACATTGACCGCATAAAGACAGCAAACGGCGCTGTACTGTGTTGTGTTATTCCAGCTGCGCCACACGGAGTGCCGATTGCATGGAAGGATTTATATTATGGTCGTGCAGGGGAAAGCCTTGGCGGGCTGAACATTGAAGAAATTCAGCGGATCATAAACCAGACCCGTTACAGCGACTGGAGCGCACAGATTGTCCCGAATGCAGGTTTTGAACGCCTTTCTCCAAAAGCTATAGAGCTTGCCCGTAAGATGTATGCGGAAAAAAATCCACGCCTTGCTGAGGATATCGCACGGTGGGATGATGAAACCTTCTTGAACAATGCCCGCCTTACCCGCGATGGAAAAATCACCAATGCCACAATCCTGCTCTTGGGAAAACGCGACTCAGAAGATTTGATTCTTCCCGCTTTAAGCCAGATTACCTGGATTTTAAAAGACCGTGACGGACTTGTAAAAGACTATGAACATTTTTTCTGCCCGCTCATCATTTCTGCGGAGCAGGTGCGCAATAAAATAAGAAACCTAACCTACCGCTACATGACAGGAGAGAGCATCTTCCCAAAAGAAACCTTGCAGTATGACCCATACGTTATCCGCGAGGCCCTGAACAATTGCATTGCCCATCAAGATTACACGCGGGCTGGCAGAATCACGGTGCAGGAGCATGAGGATGGCTATCTTATTTTCTGTAATTGCGGTGATTTTATCCCCAAGAACATCGAAAATGTGCTTAAGGCCGAATATTCTGCAAGCAATTACCGAAATCCTTTTCTTGCCGCGGCAATGGTGAACTTGAACATGATAGATACCGTTGGCAGTGGTGTCTTAAAAATGTTTCTTGCCCAGAAAAAACGCTGCTTTCCTCTTCCTGATTATGATTTTTCTAATCATGAAGTGCGCATGAAGCTTTATGGAAAGCTTTTGGACATAAATTATACACGGCAGCTTCAGGACGAAGACCTGTCGATTGAAGAAGTGCTCAAATTGGACAGAAAGCAAAAAGAAATGTTTGCTGATGGAAGGATAAAAGAGGTGGACAAAGAACTTGTGGAGGAAAGCGGCAGGGAAATGTCCCTAAATGTCCCTAAAAACACAGAGCAAATGTCCCTAAATGTCCCTAAAAACACAGAACAAATGTCCCTAAATGTCCCTAAAAATGGCTTGCTGACTAAACGGGAAGAACAGGTTTTGGCATTCTTTAAAGAAGACTCCTTGCTTACCGCAAGAGAAATAGCATCGAAACTTGACGTAAATGAAAAAACAATAAAGCGTGATATTTCAAGCCTTAAGGAAAGAGGATTCCTTGAAAGAATTGGTGGAAAAAATGGCGGTCGCTGGTGCGTGCTCGTCCACTAATTTGACAATCCCCCATATTTCCTGTATGCTAGAGCTATGTTTGTTTCCGTAGTTTTAGACCCGGGGAGCATAGACAGTGCCCGTGCCTTGGTCAATATTCTTTCGCAGATGGGCTTTAAAAAAGTGCAGCGTTCCTGCTGGGAAAGCATGAAGATGAACACGGCGGACCTTACTACGCTTAAACGGGAAATAGACCGCGTGACGGACTATTACGATGGCGTGCGCTTTTATCAGTTTCCCATAAACGGTATGTTTATGATTACCGAGTTAAAGGAAAAAAAATGGCGGAAATGCCAGTTCAAAGGCTCAAGCGCGCCGCAAAAGTAAGAGGAAGGTAGATATGTTAGAAGATTGGAAAGAACCGATTTCGGAATTGAAGGAAAATATCTTTGACGTCTGGGGGCGTCTTTGACCCTGACGAGATATATAAAAAGATAGCGGAAAAAGAAGCCGTCACCACTGCCCCCGGTTTCTGGGATGACAACGAGAAAGCGACAAAGGTGATGAACGACATCAAGCTGCTCAAAGGCCGGGTAGAGCCGTGGGTTGCCCTCAAAAGAGAGGTTGAAGACCTTGAAACTCTCTACGAGCTCGGCATAGAGGAAAACGACCAGAGCATAGAGGACGAAGTAAAGCAGACATACGCCAAAACAAAGGCGGAGTATGAGCACCAGAGCATTCTGAACCTGCTGAGCGATGAAGTGGACAAGAATGACTGCTTCCTCTCCGTCCATGCAGGTGCGGGCGGTACCGAAGCCTGCGACTGGACCTTTATGCTTAGCCGCATGTACCAGCGCTGGGCGGAGCGGCACGGCTACAAGACAGAAGTCCTTTCGCAGGAAGAAGTCGAAGGTGGCTTGAAGTCCATCAATATGCGCATATCGGGGGATTACGTCTATGGCTATACCAAGGGCGAGGCGGGAGTCCACCGGCTGGTGCGGATAAGTCCCTTTGACGCAAATGCCCGCCGCCATACCTCCTTTGCGTCTGTATATGTCTTCCCCGTGCTTGACGACAGCATTGAAGTCAAGATAGACCCCAAGGATTTGCGGGTGGACACCTTCCGCGCCGGCGGCAAGGGCGGCCAGCACGTGAACAAAACGGAGTCCGCGGTACGCTTTACGCATATCCCCACGGGCATCGTCGTGCAGTGCGAAAGCGAGCGGAGCCAGCTGATGAACCGCGCCACCGCTATGAGCATCCTGCGTTCGCGGCTTTACGAGTATTACCGTGAAGAGAAGGAAAAGGAAAATGCCAAGTTCGCGGGCGAAAAGAAGGATATTTCCTTCGGCAGCCAGATACGCAGCTACGTCTTCCAGCCTTACACCATGGTGAAAGACCACCGCACCAAGTACTCTGTGGGAAACATACAGGGAGTGATGGACGGAGACATAGACGGCTTCCTTGATGCCTACCTTGCCGCCAAGTGGAAGGGGCTTGCCATGGACAGTGCCGATGATGACGAGGATGTGTAAGCGGCTAGCCATCCTGTGTTTCCTGCTTGCCTGTTCATCCCTGTTTTTTGCTGAGGACTGGACGCTGGGCGCCTCTGCGTTCTCCGTGGAGTCTCGCTCTGCGTCCTCTGCCGAGCGAAAGGCTGCCGAGGATATTCCCAAGCTGCTTTTGGAAAAAATCGGGACAGGCGCGGGGCACATCCTTTCGCAGCGGGAGCTTGTCGAGCGGGATTTGTATGACCTGCAGACCAAGCGCCTTTCGCTCTTTTTGCAGCTTTCGCGCGAAATGCGTCTGAGGGACAGCCTTGTGCTTTCCGAACAGAAAGCGGCAAAATTAAAGAAAAAGCTCGCTGCCGCAGAGGAAAAAATCCGCGACATAGAAGAAAAAATTGCGGCAAACCTCGCCGAAGCGGAGCAGAAAAAAGCTCTCGCCGCAGATAGTCTGGGCGAAAATCAGCGCCCCTCGCTGGCGGAGACCATAGTCCTGTATAAGGGGGACGAGCTGTCCCTGTATGAGGGAGTGGAAGAAATCATCCGCACGCAGGACATCGTATCAAAAAAGATAAACGGGCTCATCTCCGGCAGCATGGTGACCTATGGTGACTATGCTGCGGTGACCGCCGAGCTGACGCTCTATCCCGGTGCGACTCCTGCGGGAACCGTCACCGAGGTGGGGGCGCTTGCTGACGTGACGGACATAGCGGACAACCTTGCATACGGGCTTCTGCCGCTCATTGTAAACGCCGTGCCCGTCAGGCTGCATTTTGACATACTGCCTGATACCGCGCTTGCGGGGGCAAAGATTTTTATTGACGACGTTTTGCAGCCCCGCGAAGATGGCGAGGGCTATGTCATACAGACAAGCTACGGCGTGCACACCGTAGAGATTGAAAGCGAGGGCTTTTTCCCCCAGAAAATCACATATAGCTTTACGGATTCCGCAGATTACCAGATCCGCATTCCTCTGGAAAAGATGAATGACGGCACCTTTACTATCACGATTGCCGATTCGCCTGCCGGTTCTACCTACGCGAATGCTTCCCTGCTAGGCTACATTGAAGAATCATCCGATACTTCAATAGTGACTATCAATGGGAAAAGCGTTATCGGCCAGTTTGTCAGCACTGCCGCTGACGGCAGCACGCAGGATTTCTTCTATTATATACCGCCTGATATGCAGAAACAGGGGGCGGCGCTGGGGGTAAAGCCCAAGCTGCGTGATGCAGATACCGTCATAAACGAGAGGCGCATCTGGATGTACCGTGGCTACAGCGCGTTCATGCTTTCCCTGCCGCTTGCAGTGCTTTCCTACGGCAAGTACCTGACGACCCGCAACGGCTACAAGCTTGGCGCAGAGACTTCCGACGCGCTGGACAACTGGACCTATATTACCCAGCTGACTGCCGGCATGGCGGTCATTTCCGGCGGATTTTTCATCATAGAGCTGGTGCGCTATCTGCACTCCGCCAGCTCCGTCATGCCACAGGAACCATATATATTATCTATACCGTCTACAGAAGGGGGAGAATAGAGATGGCTAAATTTTCTTTCGCACAAAAGCTCAAATCGCTCTTTGGCATCCATTCAAAAGAGGATGCTAATTTCTTTGACGACTTGACTGATGCCCTTATTGAAGGTGATGTGGGCGCAAAGACCGCTGTTGAGATTGTTGATGCCCTGCAGGCAGCCTGCAAGGAACGCAAGCTGTCCGGCAGCAGCGCCATCATGGCAGAATTGAAGAAGATGTGCCTCAGTTATGTCAAATCAATAGACTTGGAGCCGGAGCCGGGCAAGGTCAATATCTATATGGTGCTGGGCGTGAACGGCGTGGGCAAGACAACGAGCGTGGCAAAGCTCGCAAGGCTCTACGAGGACAGGGGGATGAATGTCATCATGTCCGCCTCTGACACTTTCCGTGCTGCTGCCGTTGATCAGCTTGCCCGCCACGGCGAAAAGCTGGGCATCCGTGTGGTGAAGCACCAGATGGGGAGCGATCCTTCCGCCGTTGTCTTTGATGCCGCTGAAGCCTGCAAGGCGCAGGGTGGCGGGCTTGTCCTTGCTGATACTGCAGGCCGTCTGCACAACAAGGAAAACCTTGTAAATGAGCTTAAAAAGATTGACCGCGTTGCTTCAGGCAGGGCTTCCGAGGGCTGTTACAAAAAAATCCTCGTCATAGACGCCACGACGGGACAGAATGCCGTAAGGCAGGCGGAAGTGTTTAACGAGGCTGTCGGTCTTGATGCCATCATCCTCACCAAGTATGATTCCACCGCCAAAGGTGGCGAGGTCATAACAATCGGCAAGGAACTGGGCTTGCCCGTCGCCTTCCTCTGCACGGGGGAAAAATATCCCGACATAGCGATGATGAATGCGGAGCGCTATGTGGATGACTTTTTGGGTAGCGCAGAATGACCGCAGAGGCTGCCGTCCTCGCTTTCTATCTTCTCTTTCCCGTGTGGAACGGCAGGCAGGAGCTTCTTGCCCATGCAGCAAAAAAAGAGTTTCCCACTGCGATGCAGAAGCGGGAAACGCTGGCAGAGCTCACCGATTTTCTGAGCGGCAAGCAGCGCGTTGACCTTGCCGACTGGCAGATACAGGGCAATGTCCCCCGCCTTATGGACGAAATAGGTCTTGGTGCGGAGGAAGTGCTGCGGAAGGACAGCGATGGTGCACTCAGACTTCTTGAATATGGGGTGGAGCGCTTTGCGACAAACGGCGGCAGGACGGTGGTAAGCGTGAATGACAAGCAGTTCATCCAGACCGTCTATGACGAAAGCTACCGCCTTGCAGAGAAAAGTGTCTGGCAGAACTCGCAGGAAGCCCGCGGCATAAAGCTGCTCAGCCGCAGCAGATACGGCTACAGCTCAAACGCAGTCTCGGCTCTTCCCTCGTCCCTCACGGAAGAATTGTTTGACGAGGGGAAAGTCATCATCAGCGGCTTCAATGCCGACGGCAAGACAAGCTCCGTCCGCACGTATATACTGGTAAAAAACGGCAGGCGCCTGGTGCAGCAGGACTCCTACACCTACGACCGCCAGAAGCGCCTTTCTTCGGAGGAAAATGTAAGCTACGCAGCCTCCGGTGCCAAGCAGCACGTCACTAAAAGTGTGTATACATACACAAAGAATTCCTCCCGACCTGACACGAAGTACTACGAGGACGGCACCCTGCGCATAGAGACTTCTTACCTTGCGCAGGATAAATACCGCACGACCACCTACTTTGACAACCGCTATTCTATTACCGCCACCTTTGAGAACGGCAAAAAGCTCAGCGAGGTGATTTACGTGAACGGTGTAAAACAGCGCGAAAGGACCTTCAATGACTAGGCTGCTTTCTTCGGTGCGGTGGATTTACTTTGTCTCGCAGCGCTTCAGCAAGATAGACACGCGGGGGCGCACAGCAGTCACCTCACGGCTTGCGTCCCTGGGCATTGCCTTTGGCGTCATGGCGCTCATCGCTGTGATAAGCGTGATGAACGGCTTCCAGATGGAATTCATCGATGCCATCATGGAAATCAGCTCGTACCATCTGCAGGTGGGAGACGTGGCGGACGAAGCGGCATTTAGCGCATGGTGCGACGGACAGCCGCTTGTGAAGACTGCCACCCCCTTCTATGAGGCACGGGGGCTGCTTGTGGAAACGGCGTCCGCGCGGCAGGGGGCGGCGCTCATCCGTGCCCTGCCTGCGGACGTCATGGAAAAGGATGGCGGCTTTAAGGCTGAGCTTGTGATTGTGGACGGCAGCTTTGACATAGATGCCGAGGATTCCATCATCCTTGGCTATGACCTTGCCCGCATGCTGCGCGCGTCTGTGGGGAGCGTGGTGCAGCTGCTTGCCCTGAGCGGTTCGGGGGACACGGCTATGTTTTCCCAGAAGCGGACCTTTGTTGTGCGGGGCATTTTTTTCTGCAACTATCAGGACATAAATGCCGCCTACGCCTTTGTGAACCTTGACGCAGCCTCCCGCTACTTTGGCAAGGAAGCAAAGCAGGTCTACGGGCTGAAGCTTACCGACAGCGGCAGGGATTCCCTTGCAGAGGCAATGCTCAGGAGGGCTTTTCCTTCCTGCACGGTTGAAAGCTGGCGTTCGTATAACCGCTCGTTTTTTGGCGCGCTCCGAATAGAAAAAAATGTCCTCATGCTGCTGGTCTTCCTCATCTTCGTGGTTGTCGCCGTCAATATCTACAACGCCATGCGCCGTCTGATCTATGAGCGGCGGCAGGATATTGCCGTGCTTTCCGCCCTAGGGGCAAGCCATTCGGAGCTGCAGGTAGTCTTTATCCTCAAGGGGCTGGTGACAGGGCTGCGGGGGGCTGTGTCTGGCCTTGTGCTCGGCATCTTTGTCTGCGTCAACATTTCGCAGGTCTTTGCCCTGCTTTCCAAAGCCCAGTACTATGCCCAGTATGCATTTATGATGCTGGTGAATCCGCAGAATGTTGCCTACGTGCAGGAAAATCCTATGTTCAAGATATATGGCTCCGTGCCCGCCCGCATGGTTTTGGGCGAGATTACGGCTATTTTTTTCTTCGGCATCTGTGCTTCGCTGCTTTCCTCCCTTCTGGCAGGACGGCAGATGCTCCATCTTACCGTTTCAGAGGTACTCAGAGATGAATGACAGAGACAGTGGCAGTATTGTACACATAGAAAATTTGGAAAAGACCTACGTCACCGCCGGAGAGCGGCTCACCGTCCTGCACCATCTGAACATGGATATACGCAGCGGAACAAAGTGCGTCATCGTGGGCAAGAGCGGCAGCGGCAAGTCTACCCTGCTCAACATCATCGGCGGGCTGGATTCCGTGACTTCCGGCGAGGTGATAGTGGGCGGCAATGACATAAGCCTGCTTGGCGAAGATGCCCTTGCCGCCTACCGCAGGCGCTTTCTGGGACTGGTCTTTCAGTTCCATTATCTGCTCAAGGATTTCAGCGCACTGGAAAATGTCTTTCTGCCCCTGTATATGGCGGGAATGCCCAGAAAACATGCCATGTCAAAGGCTCGCGCACTCCTTGCCGACGTGGGGCTTACGGAGCGGGCAGAGCACCTTCCCGCCGAGCTTTCCGGCGGCGAGCGGCAGCGGGTGGCGGTGGCCCGCTGCCTTGTCAATGACCCCAGCCTCATCCTTGCCGATGAACCGACGGGAAACCTTGACCCCGTGAATGCGGCGCTCATCGGCGACCTGCTCTTTTCCATGGCGGACAAATACCACAAGACCCTCATCCTTGTGACCCATGATATGAACGTGGCTGCCAAGGGGGATGTGCGCTATTTTATCAAGGACGGTGCGCTTGCGGAGGATGCCTCATGACGTTTGGCTCAAGCCTGCTTTACGCGCTCAGATTGCTCCGCTCTCCGCGCCGGACTGACGGACGCCGCAGCCTGAAAGGGGCTATGTTCTGCATAGGCATTAGCCTTGTGCCCCTCATCGCTGTGCTGGTGGTGAGCGACGGCATGATAAGCGGCATCATCGGGCGCATCATCGGGCTTTCAACCGATGACATCAGCGTCTATGTAAACAGCAGCGTGCAGGAAACGCAGGATGAAGGCGCTTTTACCGAATACACGCGGCGCCTGTGCAGGGTGGACGGCGTTAAAGGCGGTTACCCCGAGATAGAGGGAACGGCGCTTGCTGCCGCCCACAATTTCCGCACGGGGGCTACCGTCCGTGCTGTGCCTGAGGACATATTTTCAACGAACGAGGCTTTTTCCTCTCTCTTTGAGTTTGTAGAGGGGACAGGGGCTCTTTCCGATGAGCGGACAGCTGTTATAGGCGAAAAGCTCGCCCAGGACTTGCAGCTCCACGCGGGGGACAGGCTGACGCTTGTCACCTCTGCGAAGATGTCCGGCTCAGTCATTGTGCCGAAGACTGCTGTGTTTACCGTGGGCGGCATTGTCTCTTGCGGCTATCAGGAGCTTGATGCGCTCTGGGTCTTCATTCCCCTGAAGGCGGGCTTTTCCTTTTTGCCGCGCGTTTCCTCCCAGTTTGTCGTCAAGCTGGCGACGGGGAATTCTTTTTCCCCGGAGCTGATGAAAATCAGCAGGCAGGTGCAGCTGCGGGCGGGTGCGGCGTTTGTCTATACATGGAATGAGCTGAACGCCGCGCAGTACGAGAATTTTTCCTCAACGAAGGTGCTTCTTTTGCTCATCATGCTGCTCGTCGTGCTCGTGGCAAGCGTGAACATCAGCTCCGCGCTCGTGATGATTGTGCTGGAGAGGCGCAAGGAGATAGCCATACTAAAAAGCCTTGGTGCAACGCCCACAGGGGTGACGGTGGCTTTCCTGCTCGTCGGTGTTGCCGCGGGGGCGGGCGGCGTTCTCTGCGGGCTGCCGCTTGGGCTGCTTGCGGCGGTGAACATAAACCAGCTGCTCTCGTTTGTGGAAAAGCTGCTCAACGCGCTCAGCAAATTTGTCTATCTGTTGGAGCATGAGGACGGTGCGCTTTACAGCAGCATCCATCTTCTGGATCCTGCCTATTACTTGCAGCACATTCCGATAACCATACCGTTTACGGAGCTGTTTATCATCGTGCTGGGGACGCTGCTGCTTTCCCTGCTCGCTTCTTCTTTCCCCGCCATCAAAGCGGGCAAAGAAAAGCCGTTGGATACTTTGCGCAAAGTATGAAATTCAGTATAATAGAGTTGTCCGTGACTCTTACAAGTCTAATTCTGTATATGGGGGCTTAAACAAATGGTTTGTGATTTTTGCCATGAACATGAGGCGGTTATTTTTCTGGAACAGGTGAGCGGCGCAGGACAGAAGCGCAAGATAAATATGTGCATAGAGTGCGCCATACAGCGGGGAATCAGCCCTGACCCCAAAAGCATAGAGTCCTCCATAGGAGAGCTTTTTAAGGAACTTGCGAACATCACAAGGCGGATTCAGCAGGAGAACAACCGAATGTGCCCTGTCTGCGGCAGGAGCATCGGCGACATCCGCAAGACCGGTCAGGTTGGCTGTCCCGAATGTTATGACATATTCAAAGATGATATCCGCAAATATATGATACACAAGGGAATCAAGGGAATTTACGCGGGTTCCATGCCTGCGCGGCTTGCGAATGTGCGTTCCATACTCAATGACCGCCTTGTCCTGCAGGACAAGATAGACGATGCGGTGGCAAAAGAGGAGTATGAGAAGGCCGCTATGTACCGCGACTACCTGCGCGCTTTGGAAAAAAGCCCTGTTGCTGACGGAGAAGCGTGATGGAAGAAGAATTGGAAGAGCCGGTACAGGACGCATGGTACACCTGCGATGGCGAGGAGAGCGACGTCGTGCTGTCCACCAAGGTGGAACTGGCGCGGAACCTTGCCAATTTCCTCTTTCCCCGCTGTCTGCGCGGTACGGACGGCACGAGGGTGCGGGAGATTGTCTTTGATGCGTTCAATCACCTTGAAGATTCCGAAAATTTTCAGGCTATCGCGGTGAGCCAGCTAGACACGCTTGGCAGCAGGATTTTGCAGGAGCGGGGCATTTTGAGCGAGATTCCCGAGCAGGGAACGGAAATGAAGGATTCCGGCGTTATCCTGCGCTTTGACGGAATGCTTGCCTGCACGGTGAACATCGTTGACCACCTGCGCATTTCTTCTTTTGTGCCTGGCCTTGGCCTTGACGAGGCGGTGAACATCTCCAGCGATTTGGACAAGCAGCTGCAAAAGCGCATTCAGTTTGCCGCAAGCTATGATTTCGGCTACCTGACTGCCTCCATTCTGGAAGCGGGCAGCGGCATGAAGCTTTCCATGCGGGTGCACCTGCCCTCACTTTCCATGCAGGGAAACATAGGCAATGTGTCCGATGATTTGAGCAAGAGCGGCATTCAGTTTTCCGCCCTCTACGGCGTGGGAGACAAGGGGGCTTCTCTTGGCTCCTATTACGAGCTTGTTTCCACGAACAGCCAGACGGGTTCCGAGTTTGACCAGATGGTTTCTATGAGCTCTGCGGCAAAGCGGGTTGCCGAGATGGAACGAAGCGCCCGCGACAAGTGCCTTGACATCATGCCGAGCGAGGTACGCAACTATCTGTACCGCTCTATAGCGCTCGCGCGTTCGAGCATATTCATCTCCCTGAGGGAGGCTTTGGACATCATCAGCGGCGTCAAATGGGGGAAAGACCTTTCTCTGGTGGACGGCATAGATGATGCAACGCTCCATGCCCTGCTCTACCGCATACAGGACGGGCATCTGGAATATGTGCTCAAGAACGGCGAATTTCATTTTGAAAAAGACATCAGCGACAATCCCGTCCGCAAGAATGAGAGGCTGCGGGCGCTTATCCTGCAGGAAGCCTTTGAAGAGGTAAAGATTGCACTGTGAAGAAGGAGTTAGATGATGAGTAACAAAGGTCTGTCACCACGGGCGCAGCGCCTGATAATCGCCCTTGCCCCCGATGAAGCGTATAAACTGGGAAGCAAGCAGCTGGAGCCGGAGCATGTGCTGCTGGCGCTTTTGAAATCTGCGGACGGACTTGGCTATCTGACGCTTCAGACGCTGCGCATAAACGTGCTTACCCTGCGCCTTGCCCTGGAGCGCACCATGCCCAGCCGTATTGCTGACATGGAATTCTATAACCTGCCCCATTCTGCCCGCCTGAACGCCATCATCAATGCCGCGGGCATGGAGGCGCAGCTCTTGCACTGCGACTACATAGGCACGGAGCACCTCCTCCTTGCGATGATACGGGAGGAAAAATCCCTGTGCCAGCAGTATTTTATCCGTGCGGATATTTCCATAGAGCAGGCGCGGACTGCCGCCGCAGACATGGAGCGCAAGGTGCCGTCTTCTGCAAAGGTAGGCACGGACAGCAGCATGTTCCAGAACACTGCGCCGTATCAGGGAAATCAGGCAGTTCCCCTCATGGCGGACGGCAGCACCCAGCGCAAAGAGCGCAATGCCAATTCTGTACTCGCCCAGTTCAGCCGAGACCTTACCGATGAGGCGCGGGAAGAGGAAGCGGACCCAGTGGTGGGACGGCAGAAAGAAATCCTGCGCGTCATACAGATTTTGAGCCGCCGCACTAAAAACAACCCCGTGCTTGTGGGCGAACCTGGGGTGGGCAAGACCGCTATAGTGGAAGGGCTTGCCCAGCACATTGCGCACGGCAATGTGCCCAAAGATTTGCTCAAAAAGCGCGTGCTCTGCCTTGACCTTGCGGCTATTGTGGCGGGCACAAAGTATCGCGGCGAATTCGAAGAGCGAATCAAGCGCATCATGAAAGAGGTGCGCGAAAGCCGCGACGTCATCCTCTTCATCGACGAGCTGCACATGATTATCGGTGCGGGCGGCCCCGAGGGCGGCATGGATGCCAGCAATATGATTAAGCAAGCCCTCAGCCGGGGCGAGATGCAGGTGATAGGCGCGACCACAACCAAGGAGTATAGGAAATACATTGAAAAAGACAGTGCCCTTGCCCGCCGCTTTCAGCAGGTGCGGGTGGATGAGCCCAGCGAACTGGATACAAGGCAGATTCTTGAGGGCGTCAAGCAGAAGTACGAGGAATACCATCACGTCAGCTATGACGAGGGGGTTATTCCTGCCATAGTCACCTATTCCATGCGCTATGTGCCCGAGCGCTTCCTGCCGGACAAAGCCATTGACATTCTGGACGAAGCGGGAGCTGCCAAGAAGATTCAGAACGACCGCCGTCCTGCCGAGCTTGAAGAGCTGCAAAAGTCCATAGACGAGCTTTCAAATGAAAAGCGCCTCCTTGTGCAGCAGCAGGATTACGAGAAAGCCGCTACGGTGCGCGACCAAGTGATTGAGCTGCGCCGCCGTCTGGACGGCTTCAACGCCATCTGGAGGAGCAATGAGGGAACACAGCGCCGCCATGTGACCAAGGACGATGTCTGCCGCATAATCAGCGCAATGACAGGTATCCCCGTGGAGCAGCTGGACGATGGCGAGACAAAGCGCCTGCTCGGTATGGAAAAGAGCCTGCATCAGGACGTGGTGGGACAGGACGAAGCGATAAACAGTATCAGCGGGGCGGTACGCCGCAGCCGCGCGGGGGTTTCCTCGCTCAAGCGGCCGATGGGCTCGTTCATCTTCCTTGGTCCCACGGGCGTGGGCAAGACGCAGCTGGCAAAGGCGCTCGCGAAATTTCTCTTTGGCACGGAAGATTCCCTCATCCGCATAGATATGAGCGATTATATGGAAAAGCATACCGCTTCCCGCCTTGTTGGCGCACCTCCGGGATTCATCGGCTATGACGAGGGGGGCGTACTCACGGAAAAGGTACGGCAGCATCCGTATTCGGTGGTGCTTCTGGACGAGATAGAAAAAGCCCACCCCGACATCTTCAACCTGCTTTTGCAGATGCTCGAAGAGGGGCAGCTCAGCGACAACCTCGGGCATACCGTGAGCTTCCGCAACACGGTAGTCATTATGACGAGCAACGCGGGCGCACGGCAGATAATGAGCGAAAGCAGGCTTGGCTTCTCTCAGCGGGCTTCCGGTGTGCTGCCTTATGAGGACATCAAGGCAAGCGCGATGGAGGAGCTGAAAAAGCTCATGTCGCCAGAGCTTCTGAACCGCATTGACGATGTGATTGTCTTCAACGCGCTCACAAAAGAGCAGATAAACGCAATCCTCGACATACAGCTGGCGGAACTGGATGGCCGCCTTGCCGAGCAGGGGCTGTCGCTTGTGGTCAAGGCTAAGGCGCGTGACTACATGGTGGAGCACGGCTATGACCCCGCTATGGGTGCGCGCCCCATGCGCCGCCTTATTCAGCGGGAACTGGAAGACCCGCTTGCCACGCTGCTTTTGAGCGGCAGGCGCGGACTGAGCGACAAGGTGCTCGTGGATTTGGACGATGGCAAGCTGGTGCTCCGCTTCAAGAGGGTAAGGCAGTTGCCTCAGCCCTCCTTGGAGGAAGAGCCCAAAGAAGCCCTTCTGGTCGAAGAACATAACGAGGATTCACTATGAAAGAATTTTTGCAGTACGAAGTTGTGCGCAATGACGCGCTCAAGCTGGCGCACAAAATCTACCATGAAGATGGCTTTGTGCCGGACATCATCTATGCTTCGCTGCGGGGCGGCGCCTATATGGCTAACGTCATAAGCGAATACTACAAGGTTGCTCTCAAAGACCACAAGCCTGTGCTTTATGCGGCGGTGGTGGCTCGCTCCTACAGCGACATCAAGAAGCATGACGCGGTGCGCATAGACGGCTGGACATATTCGCCTGATTATCTGCGCCCCGGTGATAAGATTCTCCTCGTGGACGACATCTACGATTCAGGCCGCACTCTTAACTATCTGGTGGGCATACTGCTGGAAAAGGGAATCCCGCGGGAAAATATCAAGGTAGTCGTGCACGACTATAAAGTGTACCAGTACAGGGAGCAGCCTCCCATCCTGCCCGATTACTGGAGCCGCAAGTTTATCATAGACTCCCCCGACAACAACAACTGGATAAACTATTGCAGCCACGAGATGGTAGGGTTGACTGCCGAAGAACTGGAAGAGCATTACTATCGCCCGTACCCCGAACTGCGCGGCGTGATGGACCCCCTGTTCGGCAAATAGCGTTTTATGAAGGCGCGGCGTTTCCTCCTGTCCTTTTTTGCCTCTCTTTTTATGGCGTTTTCCGCCTTTGCGTTTGGCGGGGAGGACATTGTGAGTCCGGTGGCGGGCACGTGGCACAATGTGCAGCCGCTGGTGCTCAATGTGGAAAGCGGCACCGAAATCTATTATTCGCTTAGCGGCAGCGACCCCCTGCGCTTTGGCTTTGCCTATGACGGTCCCGTCGTCCTGCCCCAGAAGGGGAAGGTCTCTGTGCGCATTACGGCGCTCGATGCTGAGGGCAGCCGTTCCGATTTTACGGTTGACTACGAGGTGCAGGACCTGCCGTTCAGCGGCTCTGCTGAGAGTTCTGCCTTTGTCCAGACATTCCTGTCAAATCCCATCCGAAAGTACATCAGCGGTTCTGCCTACAAGATTCCTGCCGAATTCAGCTATAGCATTGGAGCAAGCGGACGGAGTTTTTCCGGGCGGGAGCTGATGCTCAGTTCCCGCAACACTATGGAACGCTATGTTCCCGTGCAGGTGGAAGATGCCGCCCACCGCTATCGCTTTGTCCTCCATGTGACGGCGATTCCCGGCGCTGAAAGCCGGCAAAAGCAGCTGCCCTTCGTCATTGACAACTGGAAGCTCCTCACCTTTGCCAGCTCTGCCTACAGCTACAGGATTGACGGCGGCGAGTGGAGCAATGAGCCGGGAAGCATCCTGATAGACAGACTCAGCACCCATACGGTTATGTGGAAGGATGCCCGTGCAAAGGGTGAGTCGGCCGATGACGTGCGTATTTATTCTTATACCCTGCCGCCGCTTCCCCAGCTGGCGAGCCGCACGGAAAAGGACGGCGCGGTGACGTTCACCCTCAGCCCGCCGCCTTTCAGTTCCGCGCAGTATAAGCTTGGCGCCATTCCGCAGGACCTCTCGCTTGAAAGCGTGGCAAGCGGCTTGCATGACAGCGTGACGGTTGATGCCTTTTACGGCGAAGACCTGACGAAGGATTTTGTGGCGGGGGTCTATTTTGACGGACTCTTTCAGGGAACGCTTTCCATTCCGTATTCGGTAGACCGCCTGCCCCCGGAAGCGCCGCTCATCAGCTCGAGGGCGCAGAAGCGGCAGGGCTACAGCAAGACGGAGCTTGTCATACAGAGCGAGGCTCAGGCAGATATTTACGTTGCGCTGAGCAGTCCGCTTGAATTTGACGAGGGAACGGAGGAAGCCATGCGCGGCAGGTTTGAAAGCCTTGCCACGGGTGATTTCCACCTGTACCGGGATGGGGAGCTGACGCTCTCGTCCGGTTCAGAACTGGCAACGTTTTATAAAATCCGCTCTTATGCGGTGGACCGTGCGGGCAACAAGAGCGAGCAGTCGGAATACCGCCTTATCGTTGACGAGCACAATTTTTACTTAAACCCGCAGGCTGCGGAAGGCGGCGAGCAGGACGGCAGCTTCAGCAATCCCTTTGCCAGTTTTGAACAGGCTGTTTATGCCCTGAACGGTGCAAAGGATATGCACCTCCATGTCGTCGGCAGGGTGGAGGTAAAGAAAAGCCTTGTCCTGCGCAGTTCCTGCACTGTCATCGGTATGCAGAGCCTGCTTTTCTTTGCGGACAAGGCTTCGCTAACCATCGAGGATGCGGATGTCGTCTTTCAGCATTGCAGTATGGCGAAAAAGTCTGCAAGCCCTGCGGACAGCGGCTTGCTCCGCATCCGCGGGGGCAGCCTTTCGCTGGAAGACTGCCAGCTGAGCGCGGTCTTTGCTTTGGACGGTATCTTGCTCCGCGCGGAACGAAGCAAGCTGCGCCTTGTGGACAGCGCGCTGACAAGCCATGCCGCTTCATATACCTGCGACCTTTCCGCTGCGGATTCAGAGCTGACAGCCCTGCGTTCCCATGCCGTTGCCGTGGCACGGACGGGCGTGAATTTTAGCCTGAACCGCTGTGTCTGCTCGTTGTCCCGGACGATTCACTCGGTGGCGGGACATCTGGGGCGCTGTCTGGAAGTGAGCCGCAGCGCGCTTGACCTGCGGGACAACACATTCAGCGCGTCCTTTGACCTGCCTCCTTCGGCAAAGGCTCGCCAGTCTTTGGAAGCGGTCTGGAAGGACGCAGACACCGTGCTGCGCTCTGATATAAACAATGTCATATATGGATTTTAGATTATGAAGCAATATCTTGTCGGTTTAGATGAAGCGGGGCGCGGTTCCCTTGCGGGACCGGTTGCGGCGGGCTGTGTGCTTTTGCCATCGGATTTTCCTACGGGCATACTCAATGACAGCAAGAAACTTTCGCCAAAGAAGCGCCTGAAGGCAGAAAGCCTTATCAAGGAAGAAGCCTGTTGGGGCGTTGCCCTCATAGACCACCGCATCATTGATGCCATTAATATCCTGCAGGCAAGCCTTCTTGCAATGAAGCAGGCATATTTTGCCATGCTTGCCAGTCTGCCGGACTGGGCTTTGGCTCACGGTCTGGGTAAAATCTCATCCGCCAATCTTGCGGCGATTGCTGACGGCACTTTCTGCCCCGATGTCTCCTGCGCCGTGTCCTGCGAGCCGCACGCTGATGCCACCTATCCCCCTGTGATGGCGGCAAGCATACTGGCAAAGACCTGTCGGGACCGCCTCATGGCGGAAAGCTATGACAAGCTCTATCCCCAGTACGGCTACGCAAAGCACAAGGGCTACCCCACGCCGGAGCACCTGCAGGTCTGCCGCGAGCTAGGGCCTTCGCCCATACAGCGGCTGACGTTTTCTCTGGGGAAGGAGACTGTGATTTACTCTAATTGAAAGACCAGCTCAGATTTGTCTTTTCTGTATTCTTCGAATATACGGTTCAATACGCGCAATTTTGAAGCAGTACTTGTAGCTTTGTACAGATATAAATCTGGTGCTAGTTTAAACCAATCACTGTTCTTCTCTTCTTTTGAAAACTGAATATCTGCGAAATTTTCAGTATTCGCCAGTTTGAACATCGGGGCATAATCTTCAGAAAATAATTGCTGAGCAACACTTGTAAACATATCAACCCACTGCTTTGTCTTGTGAATGTCTGAATTGCCATAGGAGAAAGCAATAATTTTTCTCCCCGTTAAATCATCAGCATCTTCTAGGGTGACTTCGTCAACCACAGATACTCTTGGAACAAAGGTCGTCTGTGGATATGCCCATAGCTTTAATGCAAGATTTTTAATACTGTCAAATCTTGCATTCATTTCGTCATTAGTCCAGTTTTCGAATTCAAGAAGCTGTTTGTTTACATTCAGATTACTTTCTCGAAAGCCTTTTTCACACTCTTTCTTTTTAGAGAAAATATAATTTTGATATTTAGAATTATAGCCTGTTAAAGTCAGATTCGGAAGCGTATGAAGCCTTGCCTCGTAAATCTCTTTCCAGTTTTCACCTAATGCTTTTTTCCATTGCTCTGAAAGAGTTTGGGGCATAATGTGCTCCACCGTTAATTGTTGATTTTCCATCATCTCAACAACATTGACCCGCTCTACAGAATCTGTATTTTCAAGGCGGTCAAAAAGGTATTCCTTGTTTTTCTTCTGCATATGGTATACATCACGTTTTTGTATCGCCTGTATAAATTCTTCATCATTAGGAAATCCTGCACTACCAGTTTTATGCTCTAAAATATAAATCAAGACTGAATCATAAGAATCATTTTCACCTTTAATTTTCATCACATCAGAATCAAGTGTGCAAAATATCTTGTTTAAAGAATTCGTTGGATATCCAGGACATAAAATTCTGCGGAAGACAAACGATTCAATACACGATAAAGAATTCAAGGATTCTGTTTCTGATATGTTTTTTTCATTCATACGTGCAAAGTGAGCTAGAAGGAACGGATAGGCAACCGAGACGTCAATTCTATTCAGCCTGCGGAGAATATTTGAAATATTAGTATTTTCTATTTTTGCCCCTGCAATTTTGTTGTATATCTGGGCGTATTTGAGCATATCACTTAAAATCTTTTCATATCCGTCTGTGATATTTTCAGAAAATTTTTCCAGAACATAATTTTTAAAAGTGAAGTACACCGCATTTATATTCGGAATCTTTTTCTGTTTTAGCGTAAGATAATGACGTATAAAATCACTCACGGTATAAAAAGTTAACTTTTCAATTTTATGCCAGTATTTTTCATAGAATTCTTCCTGAATCGTAGGCTCCAATCCCATGAGAATAAAATTCCTTATTTTGTCTGCTTCCGTTAAGTCAAGCCCTGTTGAGTTCAAACTTTCAAAAATGAGCTGGGGATTCTCATCATCATCTACAAAAATATCAATGATTTCAAGCCGTGATATTGCATCATAAAGCGCATCTACAGAAACATGTTCCTTGAGTATCCTGTTGTAAAAATAGTAATAATTTGTCGTTATGTTAGAGTCTTTTATAAATTCGTTGTCGTCATTCAGGACGAGTTTATCAAAAGAAATGCAATCATCTTTTATAGGTTTTAATCGGAGTTTTCTTTCGTCTTTTCGGAATTTGTCAATTATGAAAGTTTGCTCAATTTCGTCAGAAAGACTTTCATTCTCAGATTTAACGTACTCCCCCTTCAATAAATTTATTATTGCAATATAGAGGATGGAAATTGTCGTGATACGTTGTTGTCCATCGATAATGAGGAAATCGGATTTCGAACTGTGTTTTCCACGTGTGGAAACGATGCTTCCAAAAAAATGAGTTTTTCTATTTTTGGAAATTATTTGTAACAAATCATCAAAAAGCTGCTTGCACTGTTTTGTTGACCAATCATAATTTCGTTGGTAGACAGGAATGATAAAACGATTTTTTGCTCCGTCTAAAAATTCAATCAATAATCTTGCATGTCCATCCAATTTTAAAACTCCTATAATAACTTTATCACGAATTAAGAGATCTGTCCAGTATGGATTTCATTATATGATTTTAATCAAAATAAACGAGACTTTTTCATATTTTATGCAGACAACGTGCAATCTAGCAAAACTACAAAAGATATAAACTACTACTATAGGAACTTACGAAAAAGCGAAGCCTTGACGGTAAGCTGCCAAGCTCAGTTTGACAAGCTGCCAAGTTCAGTCCGGCGAGTTGCCAAAGTCAGTGCGGAATCTGTCCCGATGCAAGGCGGCAGAAAGCCGTACTTTTTGAGCCGCCAGCGCCGTTTTGGTAAGTCGCTTTTTCTTTCCACACTCAAAAGTTATTTTGAGGGGCGCAAGGACTTATTCGAAGGGCTTGCAATTTCAAAATTTGAGAAAGAATGGGAGAAATATCCTGTCATTTATCTTGATTTCAATGTGGGCGATTTTACAGCCGAAGAAAATTTCCGTGCTTTGATTGGGTGAAAGCTCGATGAGTATGAAAAAATCTACGGAGTATGCCCTCAAAAAGCCATAAGTCCTGCCGACAGATTCAGCGATTTGCTGAAAACCGCCCACGAAAAGACAGAACTTGTGCTTGTATTCGCGCAATCTTTGACGAATACAAAGCCTGCTCTCCAAAATTCAAAGACTTCCGCCGAACGGATTGTAGCAGCAAAAGCCCTCGCCGAGCTTGAAACCCTGAGCTTTACCCCGAAGGCAGAAATCAGCCTTGACGGACGAAAAGAGCAAGCCGAAGCCCTGTGGAAAAAATATGGGAGGTGTTACAAAATGTATGCGACATAAGAAAATCCCCCGTATTAATATAAAACAGCACGGCAGCAAAGATTTTCAAATGATAGCGGGGGCGCATTGAGAAGGCTGTTATTTCCTTCCGTGACATTGCTTGAACTTTTTTCCGCTTCCGCATGGGCACGGGTCGTTACGGCCGACTTTTGGAAAAGGACTCACATTCGGCGGAGTTTGCATCACAGGAACCGGCGATGAGAAGAATCGCAAATCATGTGTTTTTTGAGAAGACAAATCATTTGGACTAGAGCCATAGTTTACCCACAGATGCGTTGAATTATTCAGTTCTTGGTATATTTTGAAAAATTTTTCGGCTTCCTTGGCTGACATGGTTTGTGTGAGTTCATAATCCTCATTCAAAATCTCAATCACTTGATTCATTCTGAATCCGTCTTTGATGTAAAACATAATGTCCGTAAGAATTTCATCCGAATCTTCATCATGTTTCCTTGCTTTTTCAAGAAAACCTTTCATCTGAATGTAACAAGGGTTTTTATACTCAAATTCAAACTTTCCTTGAGAATTGAATGCGTCATCTGTGTCTGGATTCTTAGAGTCTTCAAACCAGTTCAAAAGATTTTCCTTTGAGGGCACATACAATGTATGCAGCTTTCTGTCGTCCAAAATCTCTTGTGCCTGTTCTTCATCGAGAAGAATATGCGAAAGAATATTTTTGTTTTCGTGAAAATTGTACACATCATTATCGCGGGAAGAAAATTTCATAAACTCAATAATTTCTTCCCTCGTCATTTTCTGTTCAGGGAAAGCCGTTTCCCAGAGAATCTTAAAATCCCGTACAGTCAGAACTCCATAGAGTGAAAGGAGCGTATCTGCAAATTCCTTGCAGGCATACATAGAGCCAAAAGGATGCGTTCCGTCTTTTTTAATGTGAGTTGTAACCTCATCATATACTTCATCAGGGATGACAAATAATTCATCCCCATTCCGCACATCAAACTTGAACAAAAGCCCCTTCTGCAAAAAAATCTTTACCAATCCCGATTTCATTATGTACATAAAGATTTCGGATTCATCTTCATAATCCTTCGGGTCAGGGACATACAGATCCGCATTGCATACACCCGTTTCGGTATTTCGGCAATTCAAATACTGCTTGTAAAAATCAAAGTTTATCCCTCCTGCACACATCAGAAACTGGGCACAGTTTTCCGTAATGAGTTTTACAGCTGCACTTACAAGCTCCGCTTTTTTTGAAGGAATATCTTTGTTTGTAACATTGTAACTGTAAAAAAATGATTTAAGCTGCCTGATTGTGCAACTTGCCAAAATATCAGCAAGTTTTTTTACAGGCGTTTTGTGAATGCCCAGTTCATATTCCCCGATGTAGGGGAGCTGCTTTTTCCAGTCATCTTTTTCTGCCATATTATTTTTCCTCCGTAACTTGTTTTCGTCCATATCTTCCAGAAACTTGTCCAAGTCGCTTTCGACAAAAGCATTTGCGATTTCGTGCGGCTTGTTGCGGCAGCCCTTCTCAGTTGATTATCGAGTAGCTTATCTGGAATTCGGCTCAGTATTCGTCTGAGGACGAAGTTTCTGCTGGACTTTGTTCCGCGGGGGGAGTGGTGACAGGGCGTTTCGAGGTGATGTGGATGACACGCCCGGTGCGCTTGATGCCGTCGTCCTGCCGCTCGCTGCGCCTGTCTGCAACCAGACGGCTTTCGCCCTTCCTGCGGTAGATTTTTTTGCCGGCGTAGCGGCTGTCGCTGTAACGCCTGTCATCATCGTAATCCGAATGTGAACGAGAGCCAAAGCGTGTGTCCCGCTCTGCCTTCTTTGCGGCGCGGATTTTTGCCTTTTCTTTCTTATCCTTGTCGATGAATCTCAGGGAAGTATCCAGTCCATCAAGAAAATCCTGCATATCCTCGGAAAATACCACGATGGCACGACGGTCGTCCTCGCCATCCTTGATTTTGCTCTCGACAATCTGGAGGAACACATCCCCGTTCCGGTTTTCCTTTACATTGAAAAAATATGACCTGTTGTCCAGATTAACCTGATTCGTAAAAAGTTCGCCGCGTATTCCCATATATATCCTTCCTTCGCTATGTAGTTTGGATTGTTTGCTAAGATAACAGACACATAATAGCAGGTTCTTGCAAAAAAAGCAAGCCCTGCTGTTTATGCGTTTTTATTTGCTCGGTGAGACGGTTATGTAAAGGTCGTCGTGCCTTTTTGATACAGCATAGCTGTATTCTCTATTGTTCACAGACTCTACGGCGAACCACTGGTAGTTTTTGAGCTTCTTTGACTTTGTGTCAACAAAATCAGCATCGTCATAGCCTTTCAGCGTGCCTACGCCCCACACAAGCCATTCGTCCAGCTTTTCGTTGTAGACATAGACCTTGAACGAGGCAACCTCGTCAAAAATCTCGCTGACAAGGCGGATATTGTCTTTCGCCTTGCCCTTGATCTCCGCTACGTTAAAGACATAAGCGTTGGGATTGTCAAAGGTCGGTGCCCTGGACTTGCCCGCAGCAAAAGCCGCAGACACGCAGAGCGCTGCGATAAGCGGCAGCAAAAACTTTTTCGCTAAATTCATAAAAAACCTCGTTAAAAAGCATATACTTATTCATTCAAAAAAGCAAGCCCTTTAAGCCATGCGGCAAGCGCTTCATTCCAATGAGATGCCCTCATAAAGTCGCTGTCCTTCATGCCAAAGCCATGCCCGCCTTGGTCATAACTGGCAAACTTGCACGGTATTCCCTGCGCCAAAAACGCGGCATACAGACGCACGCTGTTTTCATATATAACCACAGGGTCATCCTTGCACGCCACTAGGTACACCGGCGGCATATCTACGGGAATCTGCATCTCGAGGGAGAACAGGTCCTTTTGTTCCTGCGTGGGCAGCTTTCCGAGCAGGCTTTTCCGTGACCAGGCATGCGCTATGTCGTCCTGCATGGATACCACGGGATAGACGGAAATAACAAAGTCAGGACGGAGGCTTATCTCGCTCTGTATGCCTATTTTTGCCAGCTCGTCACAGCGCCCGGCGAATGCCCCTGCCCATGCTACCAGGTGCCCCCCTGCGGAATAGCCTATCAGCCCCACCTTGTGCATGTCTATTCCCAGCTCCTTGTCCCGCTCCCTCACAAACTGGATAGCTCGCTGTATGTCCTGCATGGGCGCAGGATAATGGTAGCCGTATTGTGCAACCCTATATAATAGAAGACAAGCGACAATCCCTTGCTTGGCAAACCATTTTGCAGTTTTGCGTCCCTCGGCAAACAGTCCCAGATGGTGGTAACTTCCTCCCGGACAGATAATTACTGCCGTGCCGTTGGGCTTGTCGGGCACTGTGATTTCCATAGTGACATGCTGCCCGTACATAGCGGGAATACCCGCCCATATGTTGACCTTCTGCTTCCTTGCGGCAGAGGCATTGAACCCTGCCCCCAGCAGCAGGACAAAAAGAAAAGCTTTTTTTATAGAAAACATGTTTTTCCTCCATCAAATGACTTTTAAATGACTTTATTGTCTCTGGAAAGCGCTTCATCAGCAAGCCGTTTGTGCATCGCCTCCGTCATTCTGCGCGTGGCAATGTGCGAGGGAAGCTGCGCATAGTCAGCAGTGCAAATGGCGGGCAGCAAGTGCAGGTCGTAGCGGTAGATTTCTTCCCGGTTATATGAAAAAAAGGCGTCATGTTTACCTAGCCCGTACTTGTCGTTTCCCCCGATGTACAGGGGCTGTATATCGGCTCCCGTCTCATATGCTATGTGGGCTGCCCCGCGCTTGAAGGAATTTGTCCCATGGCGGGGAGTGCGGGTGCCTTCCGGGAAGATAATGATGTTTGCGCCGGAGGCAAGCGACTGCCTGCAAAGTGTGAGCAGTTCGTTATAGCCAAGGTTGTTTACAATGTACAGCTGCCTGATTACCCATGCCGCCGCAGTCTTTGTGAGCGAGCCGCGCACAATGCAGTCCGCATTGGGAATGAGCGAAATGACAATCACCACGTCGAGCAATGACGGATGGTTTGCGATGACGATCTTCGACTGCATGCTGCGGTATTGTTTTCGCTCATCAGCGTTTAGCCTTATTCCCCCGAAGAGCTGCAAGGCGAATACAAAAAAGCGGAACAAGGCAGATATGAAAGCCCGTGCGGCCCTTTTGAAGCGGCTTGCAGGATGCAGAGCGAGCCTGAGCAGCGGCAGGACGAATATGCCAATGATGATGCTGCCCAGTCCGAAAATCACTATGGCGCTTATCTTCAGCAGGCAACGGTAGCTGTATATGATACGGTTTTTCGGCGGGGGTAAGTCGGCCGCGCTGTACCGCCATGCTTTGTCAGAGGAAATCACGCGCATTGCCCCCTGAGCAGCGCTTTCAGGAACATGGCTGGCGTCTTTATCAACGCAGGTTCCAAGGGGCAGGGAATGCAGCAAGTCTCCGTGGGAACGGCTGACACAATGCAGGCAAAGGCAAGCGGCTCGCTGTCTACGGGGCACAGGCTGCCGTATTCCTCGGGAACCAGCTCGTCTCCGTACACAAGCAGGAGTTGCCCTTCATCCCCGCACAATAGCGATGCACATGCGCTAGCAATGCCGTCAGGGAAACTGCCCTTTGCTGGAAAGATTGCCGAATAGCCGAGCCAGTTTCAAAAGTCGCTACAAGGGATAAACCCATTGGAAAACAGACGAAA
>ERZ842401.2422-NODE-2422-length-25015-cov-5.529768_pt1 | contig 25015 bp, 15 predicted proteins | sample MGYA00521270_ERZ842401 | MGnify/ENA primary metagenome ERZ842401 (study PRJEB31892, sample SAMEA3878208) | bioreactor metagenome | biome: Moose rumen | place: Sweden | collected 2011-10 | study: EMG produced TPA metagenomics assembly of the PRJEB12797 data set... | reverse complement strand
CCGGAGAGGTTCTGGCCGAAATCATAGATATTGTTTCGATGCGTGAGGCGTTCAGACGTCTCACACATCGACATGCCTTCCGTCATCTGTGCACGCAGGGTGCCAGTGGGAATCTCGGTGCGCTCAGCCTGGAGCCACCGGGAATCGTCGAAGCCTACCTTGTTCCAGCCTGGCATCTCCATCCGCGCATCATATTCCTCACCGTCGTACTCATTGTTGGCACGGATGGGACCACTGGCCGTCACCCGCCATTTCTCGTCGGTCGCGATGCGTTCGGTCTTACCGTCCTCATACTCGACGATGATGTTGATGCGACACTTCGGCAGGCCGAACGTCACGTTCTTGTAGGGTTTGTTCTGGCGCATGGCAAACTGGCGGCCATTGCCAAGGACGATGCCGACGCAGTTTTTGCGAGAGAGTTGGGCGGTGATGTCGTAGGCATTGTAGTAGATGGTCTTGCGATAGTCGGAGGGCACGGGGGTGAGCACCGTCTGATTGAGGCATTCGCCATTGACGTAGAACTCATAGAGCCCGAGACCCGCCACGAAGGCCGTGGCCCGCCTGATGGGCTTGTCCTGCAACTGAAACTCCTGGCGCAGATAACGGGCGGCGAGGCGGGAGTGCATCCCTCGCTCCTCGCCCGGCATCAGGCGCTCCAGCCCTATCCAATGGCCACTCCACTTCGACTCGTTGAGCAGTCCGATGCTGAAACGCTGCGGTTCGCTCCAGGGCGTCTCGCCGCAGTTGGTATAGACTTTCAGCCGCCACGTGCAGTGCTGGTTGCTCTTCAGGGCCTGACCTTGGTAGGGCACCCAGAGTTGCTGGTCGGAGGCTACCTTGCCCGAGTTCCAGAGTTCCTTGCCGTCGGTAGAGACGATAATCTGATAGGCCGTCTGGCGGATGTCCTTCAGTTTGGGGTTGGTCGTGGTGATCTGCCACGAGAAGCGGGGCGCTGGCATGTCGATGCCCAGCGGATTCTCCAGGTTCTCCGTCCGCAGGTAGGTGACGCTTACATGGGCCATCAGTAGTGATGGCAGCAAAGTCGTTAGTAGTGTTAGCAGTAGTTTGTTCATAACGGATATGTTAGATGGTGATTTCTCCAGAGCCGAAACACCGGTGATGGTCCTCGTCGTAGATGACGCAGAACTGACCGGGCGCCACGCCGTGGATCTTCTCCTTCGCATGCACAATAAAGCTCCCCTCCCCTGTCGGCTCCAGCGTGGCGGGCAGATAGCCCGGCGTATGACGGATCTTGAAGGTCACATCACAAGGTGTCAGACACTTTGTGAGGTAGTGGAAATCGTGAACGGGGAAGTCCTGCTTATAGGCCGTCTCAGGGTCGTAGCCGTGAGAGACATAGAGGACGTTCTGCGCCACGTCCTTCTTCACCACAAACCAAGGACCACCGCTGAAGCCCATGCCCTTGCGCTGGCCGATGGTGTGGAACCAGAGGCCACGATGTTCGCCAATCCTGCGGCCCGTCTCCAGTTCGATCACGTCGCCGGGGTTCTCGCCCAGATAGCGACGGATATAGTCGTTGTAGTTGACCTTACCGAGGAAGCAGATACCCTGCGAGTCCTTCCGCTTGGCATTCACCAGATGCTCGCAATCGGCTATCTGGCGCACCTCGTCCTTCATGTAGTGGCCGATGGGGAAGAGGGCCTTTCGCAACTGCCAGTCATAGATTTGGGCGAGGAAGTCGGTCTGGTCCTTCACGGGGTCAGGACTCGTCACGAGCCACTTGCGGCCCTCCGCATCGATCTCCGTCTGCGCATAATGGCCGGTGGCGATGAGGTCGTAGTCGTGGCCCCGCTTCTCGTCGAAGGCCCCGAACTTGATCAGGCGGTTGCACATCACGTCGGGATTCGGCGTATAGCCCGCCTTCACCTTCTCCATCGTGTAGCGCGTCACCTGGTCCCAGTACTCGCGGTGGCAATCAATCACCTCTAAGCGGCAACCGTACTTATGCGCCACGGCCGTCGCCATCTCCAGGTCCTCTTCCGAGGAACAGTCCCACTCTTCTTCCTCTTCAGGCCCTATCTTGATATAGAAGCAGTCGGGATGCAGTCCGAGCCTTGCCAGCTCGTAGACCACCACGCTGCTGTCGACACCACCGGAGAGCAGTACGGCGATGCGCTTGCCTTCAAGTTCACGTGTATTCATTCCTTAAACAGCTCTTGTGCCCGATAATAATCCTCGGGGGTATCCAGTTCGTAGGAGAAGTAGTCTGTGGTATCCACCACCCGGAAGGTATGTCCCTGTGGGATGAGACGCTCGAAAGCGCGCTCGTAGAAGATGTCGACGAGTCCCTCTTCGAGAATCATCTGGTCGAGTTCACGATAGAGTGCCTCGCTGTAGTCGGCCATGATCTTCTCGATGCCCACCGACTCGCCCATGGCAGCAGCAGGATCGCAGGTCTTGCTGATCTCGGTGATGCATCCTTCGGCATCGACCACCACCTTCATCTCCTCGTCACCCAGTTCGTGGCGGTTCACGGCCAACGCCGATACAGACTCGCTGGCGATACGCACCACGGCAGCAGGATCGCAAAGGATGTCGCTGTCCATCAAGAGAAAGTCGCGGCCACGCACCACCTGTCCCGCCATCCACAGTGAGTAGATATTGTTGTTATGGGCGTAGTCCACATTGTCGAGGAACTGAAAACTAACGCCAGCAAACTGCTGCAGGAGGAAGTCGCGGATCATATCGCCCCGATAGCCGGTGACGATGACAAACTCGCTGACTCCCGACTGCTGCATCGCACTGACCGTGCGCGCCAGCAGAGTACGACCTGCCACTTCCAGCAGGCACTTCGGCTTGGTATCGGTTAGCGGGCGCAGGCGCTTGGCCATTCCCGCAGCTAAGATTACACCTATCATATATTAATCCAGTTTATTACGTCTTCATTTTCATCAGCAGCAGACCGATGACAATCCAGATAATCTCACGCACACGGCAGATGATGCTCACGAAGATGCCTACCGCTGCCGAGAGTCCCATCGCGGCGATGGAGATGACGAAGCCACCCTCCTGCACTCCAAGTTGCATGGGCAGGAAGCCGATCAGATTAGACAGCAGGGTCGTGAACGAGAGGATCAGCACAGAGTGGAGGAAGGTCAGTAGGAGACCTGTCGGTCCGCCGCCGCAATCGATGCCAAAGAGTAGCAGCATGAACATTATCTCCAGGCTCTGTACGATGCGCGCCAGGTATTCCAACAACAGACTGCTGTAGAAGGCTCTCTTCTCCTGCTGGTGGAGGGCTGCTATCTGGTGGTCGATGTTATGCAATGCCTCGGTGTGGCGCTCCAGGAAGCGAAAGCTCCAGCCTTTCAGACCAGGTATTCGGCCAACCCAGCGGATGAGTTTGAACGCCAGTCCGTTGCGATAGCCTATCGAGAAAAGATAGAACGCCAGCAGGCAGAAAAGCGCGACCACGCCCAGCACCAAGCCCGTCAGCGACGTGAAGGGCAAATCGCCGACAACAGCCAGGAGCAGATAGAGAAAGATAGTGCTGAACCACAGCCAGAAATGAGCCAGGAAATGCATCATCGCATAGAGGATCACCGAGGAGGTGGCCCTCTGGTTGCCTATATCCTTCGACAGCTCCATGATACGGTATGGCTCACCTCCCAAGCCGCCCACAGGCGTGGCGTAGTTCAAGGCATAGCCTGTGATGGTCAGGCGATAGATCTTCCACAGGAAACGCCCGTCGACGGAGAGTTCATCAGCCGGCACATTGCCTCGGATGATGCAAAGCCAGGCGAGTGCGTTGATGCCGTAGATAAGCCCCCAGATGCCCAGGATGGGTATCAACCAGTAACCCGCCCGACAAAGATGCTCCCAGAGTTCCATAAAGCTCACATCGAACGTCAACAACATGACCACCACGGTAATCACACCGAGGAGGAAAAACACATTGTTCACCTTCTGCTTCGTCCAGGTCATAGGCGGGAATCAGTCAAGTCTGTCTGCAATCTCGCGGCTGAAGGACTCGTGGCGGCGATTCACCCACCATGCCAACAGTCCCATGGCCACAATCTCAAATACAAAGTTCATGGCAGGCACATCGAGCAGGCAGAACAGGAAAAGCCATGCCGAACGGAAATTGAAAGTCAGCAGGCCATTCCACTTCATCAGCGCCAGCGAGCGGGCATGGAATGCCTCACGTTCTGCCTCGGGCATGGCATCGGCACTGCCGAATCGCTCACGCAGCCTGTCCATCAGCCGCTGCAACTGTGGTGTACGCCGCTCCTGTTTACGGGTGTACTCCACATACGACTTCTGGAACAGCCGCTCGTACCAAGGCGTATCAGCCCCCATCTGACTGAGTATCTCCTGCTGCCGCCGACTGTTGTCGAGTTCGCTGTTTTTCTCACCCTTCAGGAAGAAGAGATGCACCTGTATATAGTAATCGGCCAACCGTTGCTGGGCTCCAAGCCCTCCAAGGCCAGAGATAAAACCCAGTACATAGACCACAGCGGTGGCAATGGCGGTATTCTCGGGCGTATCGCTGATGCCCAGCAACGAGAACTCCAGTTCATGGTGCTGGTAGAAGCGCCACACCAAGGCATGATAGATGGGGGTGAACCACGCGACCCCCGCGATGCCGTCGAGGATACGACCCAAGTGGCTCTTCTTGCCTGTCAGGCGAGCCAACTGACCATCGGTACAATCCAGTACGTCGGCAACCATCAGCAGCAAGATGGCTATGAGATTCATCATCAGACCCCAAGCTCCCTCATAATAAAAGCACCCCTGTGCAAAGAAATACGCACTTGCAGCGCCCACCACCATCGACCAAATGGTCACCGTATTAGGATGGATGTCGAGGCGCGCAAAGGTCTTTGCCAAGAGGAAGCAGAAAGGCCGGATCACATGAAAGTCGAGCCAGTCTTCCGTCTCGGCAGACTTGAGCGTCTGAAAGTACTCCTTGTTCATCGTTATTCTACTATTTTCGAAATCGACTGCAAAATTAGCCATAATTTCCCGTTCCGCCATCGGTTTCTATTCAAAATTTACTTTTTTTGGGTGATTGTGTTGGTAAATCACAAATAATTCGTAACTTTGCACGCAAAATCAACCCATAACTCAATAACGACAAATGAAACAACTTATGCAACTATTCATGCTGTCGCTGCTGACAGCGAGTCCGGCAATGGCAGACGAACAGCCGAAAGCACCACTGGTGATTAACGAACTGATGCAGTCGAACATCGACTGTATCATGGATGACCTGAACGACTTCCCCGACTCCTGGGTGGAGCTCTACAACACAAGCGACCAACCCGTGGAGCTGAGCGACTACAAGATCGGCACGAAGGACAAAGTGAAGAAGGCCAACGCACTGCCCAGCCAGCAGATAGCCCCGAAGGGCTATGTAGTCATCTACTGCGACAAAGCACGCGAAGAGGAACAGGTGAACCTGCACACCGACTTCCGTCTGGAGTCGGGCAAGGATGGTGCCATCTATCTCTTTAAGGGTGACGAGATTGTAGACCAAGTGACGGAGATGAAGAAACAGCCCGCGCCCAACATTGCCTATGGCCGCGAGACCGACGGGGCCGGAACCTGGGGCTACCAGCTGACACCCACCCCTGGCAAGGCAAACTCTGGTGACATCTGCGACAACAAGCAAATACTGGGCACACCCGTATTCAGCGAGGCTGGCAGAGTGGTGGCAGGTAGCCTGAATCTGGAAGTGGCACTGAGCCTTCCCGAGGACAGTCCCGAGGGTACGGAGATACGCTACACCACCAACGGCACCGAGCCGACGGCCAGCAGCACACTCTACCAGAACCCCATCAAGATCACGAAGTCGACCGTGGTGATGGCCAAGCTATTCTGCAAGGGATGGCTCTCGCCGAGGGCCACTGCCCAGTCGTATATCAGCCACGGCAGGGAAGTGACGCTGCCGATCATCTCCATCTGCATTGCCGACAAATACCTGAACGACTCGAAGATCGGCATCTACGCCAACAATAACGGTAATGACAAGAAGGTGGACTGGCGCCGCCCCATCAACATAGAGTTCTTCTTTGGCGAGGGTGAGAACAGCGTCATCAACCAACTCTGCGAGACACGTGTGGCCGGTGGTGCCACCAGAGGCGAAGCCCTGAAGACACTGGCCATCTATGCCAACAAGCGATTCGGCGAGAAGCGGTTCGACTACGAGTTCTTCCCTGAAGACAAGCCGGGACTGACCGACTATAAGTCGCTGATGCTGCGCAATGCGGGCAACGACTTCGGCGGACTCTATATGCGCGATGCCATCATCCAGCGCAACGCTGCCCACCATCTGGACCTCGACTGGCAGGGCTACCGCCCCGCCGTGGTCTACTTCAACGGCCAGTACAAGGGGATGCTCAACATTCGCGAACGCTCGAACGAAGACAACATCTACACCAACTACGACGGACTGGAAGACCTCGATATGTTTGAGAACTGGTGGGAGCTGAAGGAAGGGACGTGGGACAACTATAACAAGTTCAAGGAGTTCTACGCCGAACACGGACACACGACAGCCGAATATGAGGAATGGATGGACGTGGAGGAGTTTATGAACCTGATGATTGTGAACCTCTACCACACCAACCTGGACTTCCCCGGCAACAACATCGTGATGTGGAGACCGATAGCCGATGGCGGACGCTGGCGCTGGGTGATGAAGGATACCGACTTCGGACTGGGTCTGTACGGACGCGACGTGAACTATAAGATATTCGAGTGGCTCCATAACCCCGACTACGACAATGACAACAACTGGGGTGCCAACAGCTACGAGGCCACCCGCCTCTTCCGCCGCCTGATGGAGGACGAGACGTTTAAGCGGCAGTTCGTAGACCGCTGTCTGATCTATACAGGCGACTTCCTGAATGAGCAGGGCATCCGAGAGACGTGGGACCCCATGCTCGAACTGGCAAAGAAGGAGATAGTCAAGCACAAGGACCTCTACAAGCCTTGGTGGGCCTGGTGGGGATGGAATGCTGAGAGTTCGCTGAACGACGAGGTGACCAGCGCCCGCAACTGGCTCAGTAAGCGTACCAATGTGTTCATTCAGCAACTGGCCAGCTACTACAGCCTGGGCACCCCCTTCAAGATGACGATGAACAAAGGTTCGGAAAAGGCCTCTGAGGGCAGTTACATCATCAACGGCGTAAAGCTCTCGAATGGCACGTTCGACGGAAAGTTCCTGCCTGGCCGACAACTCACGATAGAACCTGACGAGACATCAGATGTGAACGTAACGGGCTGGACCGTGTTCGTCGACGGCAAGCAGACGGATTACGCAGGTGCCAAGCTGGAACTGACCACGCCCACCTGCACTTCGATGGTCATCACGGCCCTGCTCGATGGTGCCGTAGGTATCAAGGAAATAAAGTCTACACCTGTAGACAGCAATGTCTACGACCTGAACGGCCGCAAGGTGCGCACGGGCTCCACCTCGCCGGAGGGTCTGCCCAGCGGCATCTACATCATCAATGGAAAGAAAGTGGTGAAGTAGTGAGAAATGAAAAATGAAGAATATCGCGAGGTCTTAATAGGCCTCGCGATATTTGCTTTCGTCCTTATCGTCGAGCATACTGAGGTAGCTCTGATAGCGACTCTGTGCAATGTAATGGTCGTCGAGCGCCTTCAAGACCGCGCAGCCCGGCTCATGGGTGTGGGTACAATTGGAGAAACGGCAGTCCTTGGAAAACTGGAATATCTCACGGAAATAACTGGTCAGTTCCTCTGGCTCGATATCGAAGGTGCCGAAGCCCTTGATGCCCGGGGTGTCGATGAGCCACCCGCCCTCGAGAGGTATCATCTCAGAGAAGGTGGTGGTGTGCTGCCCCGTATTGTGGGCATCGGAGATTTCGGCCGTCCGCAGGTTGACGCCCGGCACAAGACGGTTGATGAGAGTGGACTTGCCCACCCCGCTGTTGCCGCTGAGCAATGTGACCTTTCCACTCACAAGGGGGCGGAGTTCATCCACGCCAAGCCCCGTGGTGGCAGATACGGCACGGCACTCATAGCCCACGGTCTCATAAAGATGGATCAGCGCATCCTGATAACAACGCTCATCGGCACTGAGCAGGTCTGTCTTATTGAAGACAAGGACCACCGGTACCCGATAGGCCTCGGCAGAAGCCAGGAAACGGTCGATGAAGGTTGTAGAGGTCTGCGGACGGTTTATCGTCACGACGAGTAATGCTACATCGACATTTGCCGCGATGATATGACTCTGCTTGGAGAGGTTCTGCGAGCGACGGATAATATAGTTGCGACGGTCCTCTATCTCGGTGATGAAGGCGGTGCCCTCTGGATTCAGCACAAGGCTGACACGGTCGCCCACGGCCACGGGGTTGGTGCTCCGGATCCCCTTCAGGCGGAAATTCCCCTTGACCTTAGACTCAATCAGCTGGCCATCGTCCGCAAGGACGGTGTACCAGCTGCCTGTATTCTTGATGACAAGTCCCTTCATGGGGCTATACGGTCATAATCTCCTTGTTCTTGGCGGCGATGAGCTCGTCGAGCTTCTTGATATACTTGTCGTGAAGTTTCTGCAACTCCTGCTCGGCATCCTTCTCATTGTCCTCGCTAAGTCCGTCCTTGATGGCCTTCTTGAGCTTGTCCTTAATATCGCTACGCACGTTGCGCACCTCCACCTTAGCCTTCTCGGCAATCTTATTACACTGCTTCACCAGGTCGCGGCGACGCTCCTCGGTAGGCTGCGGAATGTTCAGACGGATCACTTCACCATTGTTCTCAGGGGTGATGCCTACATCAGAATCCATGATAGCCTTCTCGATAGCCTTGATCTCCTTGCGGTCCCAAGGCTTGATGGCGATGGTGCGGGCATCGGGCACGCTGACGTTGGCCACCTGGTTCAGGGGCACCTTGCTGCCGTAAGTCTCCACACGGACACCGTCGAGGATGGCCACGTTGGCACGGCCAGCCCGGATGCGGTTGAGCTCCTCCTCAAGGAACATGGCAGCCATCTCCATGCGCTCCTCGCTCTTCTTCAATGTCTCTTTTACGTCAATCATAACTCTATTATTATAAATTAAACAATTTTCGGTGATTTCTGAGGACAAAAGTAGTGTTTTTATCGCAAACTTCCAAATATTTAGGCCCAAATTGTGATTTTTTGGAAAAATATTTTGCCAATTTGGCACTTTTCACTATCTTTGCCGTTGATTACTACAACGATGTAACAACGAATATGCGCAAGACCTATAGCTATAAGCTGACATCTCTGGCTGTTTTCTGCATGTACTCCGCTACCGCTTCAGCACAGCAGGAGAACATGGACACACTCTTCGACCTGCCCCACATGATGGCCTACCTCGTTGCGGGACTGATGATCACTGTGTTCGTAATGCTCTTCTACAACCGGCTGTACTACTACCGGCAGAAGGAAATGAGGACAGAGTCGGAGCGACTGAACGCCCAGCTGGCGCTCATCATGACCTCCAACAAGACACAGCTGTGGACCTTCGACAAGGCCAAGAACATGTTCAAGACCTTCTCGCATCAGGGGGACAGGGACGACATGCTGCTGCCCATCGACTTCTCGCAGCCTTATGAGCGCGAAGATTTCTCCGAACTACGGCAACGGATTGCAGGCATCCTGAAGGGAGAGACACTGTCTGACTCACTCTACGTCAGGGGTATTGCCCCGAAGACGGCGGGCGAGGTGCAACGCGTCTACGAGGTGAACCTCTCCATCCTGCACCGTGACCACCGTAACAAGCCTACAATGCTCCTGGGCATACAGAAGGACATTACTGACAACAAGGCCAAAACGGAGAAAGCCAAGCGGCTGATGCTCAGGTTCCACACCGTATTCAACTCATCCCTCGTCGATATGCTCTACTATGATGCCGACGGCTACCTGACAGACATCAACGAGAAGGCCTGCGAGACGTTCGGAATCAGTTGCCGAGAAGAAGCCCTCGCCAAGCATACGCACATCAACCAGATACCCCCCTTCCACAACATCAATTTCAAGGAGACAGAGCATCTGCAGACCACGACCATGGCTTCCACCAAAGAGCTGAAGGAAGAGGGGCTGATTCCAGAGGATGTACCTGACAGCACTTTCTACTACGAGGCAGCCGTCAGTACCATCCGCGACAAGGACGGCCAGCTGCTGGGTATCTTCACTGCCGGCCGCAATGTGACGGACATGGTGGAGTCGAACCACCACCAGAAGGAGAGTACACGACGGCTGGCAGAGGCCACCCACAACATAGAGTCGTACATCCAGAACATCAACTACTCGCTGAAGGTGAGCGATGTGAGGCTGATGAACTATAGTCCCGATACCCATACGCTGGAAATCTCCAGTGACCTGAGCACCACGCAGTATCAGTTGCCACAGCTGCGTGCCATCACGATGGTCAAGGAGAGCGACCGCCGCAAGGCCAAAGGTCTGTTCCGCCGTATGGACCGCCGGCATCCCGGCATCATCAATGACACCCTATGCACACAGATGCGCGACAGCCAAGGGCGCGACGTGTTCCTGAACTTCAGCGTCATGCCCATCACGGGACCTGACGGCACCGTCAGTCACTATTTCGGCATGTGTCGTAACGTGACAGAAATGACCTACACCGAAATCAAGCTCCGCGAGGAGACGGAGAAGGCCCAGGAGACCGAACAGCTGAAGAACACCTTCCTGCTCAACATGAGTTACGAGTTGCGTACCCCGCTGAGTGCCGTCGTGGGATTCGCCGAGCTATTCAACGGCGAACACAGCGCGGAGGACGAGCCCGTGTTTGCAGAAGAAATCAAGAAGAACACCGGAGAACTGCTGAAGCTGATTAACGATATCCTCTTCATCTCACGTTTGGATGCACGCATGATTGAGTTCAACTACCAAGAGACCGACTTCGCCACCCTGTTCGAGGGCTGGTGCTACATGGGATGGAGTACGCTCTCACCCAGCGTCAAGGCGGTGGTGGAGAATTCCTACAGTCGGCTGCTGGCACGTATTGACACCCAGAACCTGGGCATGGTGATTGAGAAGATCTGTACCTTCTCGGGCAGCATGGTCACAGAAGGGGCCGTGCGTGCCAAATACGAATACCGTCACGGAGAACTGATGATCACCATCGAGGACACGGGGCGCGGTATCTCGAAAAACGACCTGCCACACGTGTTTGAGCGATTTGTGCGCAATGAGCAGAACGAGCACTTCGGTACTGGTCTGGACCTGCCTATCGTGCAGGAACTGATAGAACAGATGGGAGGCACCATCGAGGTGCAGTCGGAAGAGGGCAAGGGCTGCAGCTTCTATCTGAGCATCCCCTGTGAGAGTAGCAGCATCGAGAGGAAAACAGAGATTGTGGTCTAAGAAAAAGAAGTATCGCACATGAATATCACAGCCAATATTCTGTTAATCACATTCCTTCAGGGAAGTGCCGACGGCATTTCGATTGTCATGACACTACTGACAGTCATCGCCTTCCTCATTGGATGGGGAGTCAACCGTATCAGCATCCTCCGCATCCACAAGAACTCCGCCCGCACAAAAGAGACATCGGAAATCATGAAGCTGACGCTCAATGTGAGCGGCGACTACGTATTGCGCCTCTCACTGGTAGACCAGCTGGCCCACAACATGCACGGAAACTTTCTGCCGGAGCAAGGTATGTCCTATCAGGAGAGTACTAACTATATCCACCCTGACGACTGGCACATCTACGTGAATTTCCTCCGCACCCTGCTGAACGGTGCGAAAACCGCCGAGTGCGACTTCCGCTGGAACACAGGGACAAAGGGAAAGCCGGAATGGCGCTACATACACGACCAGGGGGTGGCAGAATACGCCAACGAGAAGCTCCGCAAGCCCACCAACATCTTCTGTACCCTCACCGACAGGACCGACGAGGTCATACAGGCAGAGGAGGAGAAGCAACTAAACGACAAATACCGTAAGGTCTTCGAGCAGTCGGTCGTGGGACTGGCCTTCTACGACAAGGATGGACAATTGCTGACGACGAACCAGAAGATGCGTGACATCCTGAAGTTCCAGTCGGAGGACGACCCTTATTACTTCAACAACACCATCTATGACATGCCCACCTTCCGTGAGGTCATCAACCACAGGGAGATTGAGGAGTTGTGGTTCTGCACTAAAAGCGTCATTGCCGAGAGAGGTGTGAACTGCTATACGGAACTGCGCATACACCCCATCTTCGACGAGGCCGGACAGCTGGTGTACATCACCTTCTCCATCCGAGATGTCACCCAGGAGCGTGAACTCTACCTGCAGAACAAGCAGAACGACGAAGACTTCCGTAGGCAGAACGAGGCCATCCAGCAGTATGAGGTAGAGCTGCAATACCTGATGGAAAGTTGCGATATGCGCTTCTGGCGCTCCTCGTTCGCCGACCGCACCATCACCTTCTACAAGGGACTGAGTATGCCGGAACGCATCATGACGTTCGATGAACTGGCAGAACAGTTCTTCGACGAGGAACAGCGAAAGTATTTCAGGAATCCTGAAACCCAAACAGACGCGTCGACCACCAACCTCTATAAGACGCTGCCCTTCTTCCACGAAGGCAAGGATTACCAGTGGAACATTATCGACAGTGTGCCCTACCACGATGCCGACGGGAAGATTGCCGGCACATACGGTATCATACGCAACGTCACGTTGCTCATCAACAAGCAGGAACAGCTGAAGCAAGAGACAGAACGTGCCAATAAGTCAGGACACATGAAGTCGGTATTCATGGCCAACATGACGCACGAGATACGTACGCCGCTGAACTCCATCGTAGGATTCTCCGACGTGCTGCCGATGCTACAGACACCAGAGGAAAAGCAGGAAATCGTGAAGGTGATCATGAACAACTGCGATATGCTGCTGCGACTGATCAACGACATACTCGCCGTGTCGACACTCGACTCTGACGGCGTGAAGATCGTAGAGACAGAGGTGGACTTCGCCAAGACATTCGACCAGATATGTCTCACGATGGCAGAGCGCGTACAGACGCCCGGCGTGGAATTCATCAAGGACAACCCCTATGAGTCGTTACCCATCATTGTGGATCCTGGACGCATCCAGCAGGTCATTACCAACTTCGTGACCAACGCCGTGAAGTATACGCAGCAAGGACACATCAAGGTGGGCTACGAACTGAGAGAGGGAGGTCTCTACATCTACTGTGAAGACACTGGCTCCGGCATCAGGAAGGAAGACCAGCAAAAGGTGTTCGAGCGTTTCGTAAAGCTCAACGACTACGTGCAGGGCACAGGTCTTGGACTGGCCATCTGCAAGGCCATCGTAGAGCGCTGCAACGGTAAGATCGGTGTCAACTCCGAAGGTGAGGGCAAGGGTTCCACCTTCTGGATGTGGATTCCGTGTGAAGAGGTGAAAACAGAAAGCTGAGAAATGAAATGAAGACAATAAATATAATAAGGTATAAAGGAGCGAGAGCCGTGTGGATGGCGAGACTGTTGGCGGCAGTATTCACCGTCTATGGCCTGACATCCACTGTACACGCCACAGCCCAGAAGGATACCACCATCGTATTCGGCACCAACCGTCCGCTCATCTATGAAGATGCGTGGGACCTGTGGCCTTACACCTTCCTCAACGAGAACGGTGAGCCCGACGGCTATAACATCGACCTGCTGAAACTAATCTGTAAGTGGCTCGACATACCCTTCGTCATCAAGCTGAAGCCCACCGGTGAGGCCCTACAGGACCTGAAAGACCGCCAGTCAGACCTGATGATGGGCATGGATGCAAACTTCCATGACGAATACTGCAGCTACGGCACCACCGTGCTGAACCTTTTCACCCATAGTGTGGTGCACCACAAGGGCACGCCCCCGAAGGTGCAGTCCATCAATGACCTGAGCAATCACCATGTCATTGTGCACGAAGGCAGCTTCAGCCACCACCTGATGATCGACCACGGATGGGAGCCCAATGCCGAGCCCTATGAAGACATGAAGGAAGCCATTCAGAGGGCCAGCAATGACCCCAACTGCGAGATAGTGTGGAACACGGTCTCGCTGAAATGGCTCATCCAGAAGTATCAGGCCACCAACCTGGAACTATCGCCCATCGACATTCCTCACGGAGAATATAAGTTCCTTTCCAACAACCACCAGTTGCTGGCACAGCTGGACAGCGTCTATTCACTGCTCGTCTCTGAAGAGCAGCTACAGCCCATCCAAAACAAGTGGTTCTACCCAGAGCGCAGGGAGACCGGTATCCCCTCCTGGATATGGAAACTGGCAGTAGCCCTTGCAGCCCTCGCCATTCTCTCGGTACTCTACTTCCTCTTCTACCGCTATCAGGAGAAGAAGGTGTCAAAGGACCTGCGCAGGAAGAATGACCGTCTGTCGCTCATCCTCAAGACCAGTAACGTGCGCTTCTGGACCTACGACATCCCCACGAAGACCTTCACATGGATGGACGAGAATGGTGAACCCGTGCGCAACTACACTGTCCTGGAGTTCTCGCAGCGCTACCGGAGGGAGACCTTCGAACAGCTCACGGCAGCCATCAACAAACTGGTGCGCCAGGAAGAAGAGCGCATCACCCTCGACCTTCAGGCAAAGGATAAAGGCGAAGGCGGGGAGGACCGCCAGTTCACCGTGGTGCTGGCCGTGCTGCGTCGCCACAAGAACGGCCATCCCTCTGTCATCATCGGCACACGCAGCGACATCACTGAGGAAAGACGCCTCCACCATGCAACACAGGACACCATGCTCCGCTATCAGGCCATCTTCAATACGGCCATGATCGATATGGTCTATTACGACGCCCAGGGCAACCTGTACGACCTCAACGACAAGGCCGCACAGACCTACAACTGCACTCGCGAGGAAATACTCAAGGCCAACATCAACCTGCGTGACTTCGTCGGCAGCAACAATATCGACCTGGAACACTTCGAATACATGTACTGCACCATCTTCCTCAACAGGCAGATAGGCGGGCTAAAAGGGAATGAAATCACCAACCGTCTGGAGGATGTCAAGTATGAACTGCAGCTCGTTCCCGTCTTCGACAAGAACCAGAAACTGCTCGGTATCTACGGAACAGGTCGCAATGTGACTGAGGTTGCCAACAGCTACAACCGCCAGCAGGAGAACCTGCGCCAGATGACACTGGCCAACGAGGAGGTGACAAGCTATATCCAGAATATCAACTACGTACTGAAGGTGGGAGGCATCCGCATGGTCAACTACTCCTCCGACACGCACACACTGATCATCTACAGCGAGATCGGCCATGAGCAGTACCGACTCACCCAGACACGCGCCCTATCGCTGATCAGTGAGAAGGACAGGCACCACGCACAGCGCATCCTCAACAGCATGGACAACCACACCCTCAGCCCCATCGGCACCACGCTGCAGACCACACTCCACGTGAAGGAAGGCTATCCGCTATGCCTGCAGCTGCACTTCGTGCCGACCATCAACGACGAGGGACTGGCAGGCAACTACTTCGGTATGTGCCGAGACGTGAGCGACCTTAAGCACACGGAGAGCGAACTGGAGAAAGAGACTGCCAAGGCACAGGAGGTGGAAGTGGTGAAGAACGCTTTCCTGCGGAACATGAGCTACGAGATTCGTACACCGCTCAATACCGTCGTGGGATTCGCCGAACTCTTCCAGATGGAGCACAGCAGCGACGACGAAGCCATATTCATCGAAGAGATCAAGGAGAACTCCCGAGGCTTGCTGAAGCTCATCAACAACATCCTCTTCCTGTCACGCCTCGACGCACAGATGATAGAGATTAAGCCGCAGCCCACCGACTTTGCCAAGCAGTTTGAGATGACGTGCACGGCCAGCTGGGAGAATCTCCGACAGCCTGGCGTGGAATACCTCGTAGAGAATCCCTACGAACAATTGGTGGTCGACATCGACGCCCAGAACGTGGGCATCATCCTCGACCAGATCATCATCAACGCCTGCCAGCACACGTCAGAAGGTGCCGTCAGGGCACGTATCGACTATATCGGCGACCGGCTCATCATGGCTGTCGACGATACGGGCGACGGCATCGCCGAAGACTTCCTGCCCACCATCTTCGAACGTTTCGCCACCGGTGCCGACACAGGTTCCGGCCTGGGCCTGAGCATCTGCCACGAGCTGACCCAGCAGATGGGAGGCAGTATAAACATCAAGTCACAGAAAGGCAAGGGCACCACTGTATGGGTGACACTGCCCTGCAAGGCCAGCGAAATCGTGAGAAAATAAAAGAGAGACCGATGAATATCTATACGACCATAAGGAATAAGGGTGCACAAGCCTCGCGGATGGTAGGCATGCTGACAATCGTGCTGGCAAGCCACTGTCCACTGCTGACTGCCCCTGCCCAAGCACAGCAATTGCATGAATACACGGCGGAACAGCCGCTCATCATCGTCAGCGACTGGGAGTTCCCACCCTACGAGTTCAGGAATGACAAAGGAGAGCCCGACGGTTACAACATCGACCTGCTGACCCTGATCTTCCGTCGTCTGAACATACCGTACCGCTTTGTCATGAAAGAGTGGTATCAGGCTACGGAGGCTTTTGAGAAACGCGAGGCTGACCTCATCCACGCCCTGTCGTTCAACTACAAGCAGCGTCCCTATGTGATGACGCGCAATATGGCCCACTTCTATCGTGTCAGAAGTGTCCGTCTGCGCGGCACCAAGCCGCTGACCCATATCAGTCAGCTGGGACAGGGAGACACCATCATCGTGAAGAACAACGACTATGTGCCGCTGCAGATTCTTACCAATGACGCGAACCCTGCCTTCACCCTGGAGTACCACTCACCGCGTGAGGCACTCATCGGCGTCCGCAACGGCAAGTATAAGTACTTCCTCTGGGGAGAGCGGCCCATCAACTGGAAGATCAAGGAATTCGGACTCGACAGCCTGCTCGTGAGCGATGAAACGGATATCCCACCTGGCGAGCTGCGGATGATTGGCTACGACAAGGAGCTCATCGACCAGATCGATGATGAATATGCCCGTCTGGAGCAGTCTGGCGAGGTAGCCACCATACGCGACAAGTGGTTCCACCCCGAGCGGGAGCATAACGACTCGTCACCCGTCGCCCTGTTTGTCATCATCGGCGCCGTCATCATGATCTTTATCGGCTTCATCCTCAGCCGTCTCATCCGTACCCGTGTCAGGAACGCAACCCGCAAGAGTGCCGACCTGAACAATATGATGACCCAGGCCCTGAGCATGGGTGAATACTATGTCATGGAACACGACCTGGAGAGCAACAGCCTGGTCAATGTCTACGGCAGCCTGCTGCCCCACCCGATGACCAGGGAGGAATTCTTCGAGCGCATTTATCCCGAAGACCTGGAGAGGATCAGCAAGGGGTTGAAAAAGCTCATAGAGAACCGTTCACAGGTGGAGCTGAGGATGCGCTGGAACGCCGGTGCACTGGGTAACCCCGACTGGCGCTACCTGCACGGCCACACCATCGTGGAGAGTGAGGACGGAAAGCCCCGTTACGTTGTCAGTTCCACCAAGGACGTCACCCGTGAGATAATGGAAGAGCGGGCCACCAGCGAGATGGGCGAGAAGTACATCAAGATGTTCAAGACCAACCTCGTGGCCATGTCATTCTACGGTGCCGACGGCACACTGATAGACCTCAACGACAGGATGCGTGAGCTATGCCGCTTCGATGAGGAGGGAGAAAGATTCTTCCGTCAGGTCAACCTACACGAGGTAGCCATCTTCAAGGATGACTTTGACCCCACCAGCACCGAAGGCTTCCATGCTTGCCAGCGTATGCACTACCCCGACATCGACGTCGACACCTTTATAGAGTTCCGAATCATGCCCATCATCAACGATGAGGGCAGCATCCGCTACTACACCGTCACTGCCCGGGACATCAGCGACGAACGCATCATGTATCTCGAGCAGCGCCGCCACGACCTGGAGATGCGGAAGGTCAGCGACGAGGCCAGCAACTACGAGACCCAGCTGCACTACCTGTTGGAAAACAGCAATATGTATGTATGGCGCTCCGACCTCAAGAACCGCATGATTCACTTCTCCCGCTCGCTGCGCAACATGGAGCACACCATGACCCTCGACGAGTACATCAACAGTATGGACGACAACGAGCAAGAGGGCTCAGCCTCAGCCATGGGCGATGCCGAGCTGATGAGCAAGCCCTTCAACGTGGTACACCACTTCAAATCCACGCCATTGAGCCATAAGCCTGCGTGGTTCGCCATCAGCGGTATGCCCATACACGACAAGCAGGGCAACAGTGTCGGGCTCTTCGGCATCATCCGTAACATCACCGACCTCATGGACGCCCAGCAGCGACTCAAGGAGGAGACGGCACGCGCCGAGGACTCCGGACGCCTGAAGTCAGCCTTCCTGGCCAATATGACCCACGAGATACGCACACCGCTCAATGCGATTGTAGGCTTCAGCGACCTGCTGCCCGTCATCGACGTCCCCGAAGAGCGCATGGAGTTCATCCGCATCATCCGCAACAACTGCGACATGCTGCTGCGACTGATCAACGATATCCTCGAAGCCTCCAGCATGGGACAGGCCCTGGCCATCGAACCTGAGGAGGTAGACTTCTCGCTGGTGTTCGACGACATCTGCCAGACTCTGGCACAGCGTGTGCAGGAGCCCGGCGTGGAGTTTATCAAGGACAATCCCTACCCAACCTTCCGCACCGTCCTCGACAAGGGCCGCGTGCAACAGGTACTCACCAACTTCACCACCAATGCCGTGAAGTATACCCACGAGGGCCACATCAAGGTAGGCTATCACAAGGAGACCAGAAACGACAAGGACGGTCTCTACTTCTATTGTGAGGATACCGGTGCGGGCATCCCTAAGGAGAAACAGCCCAAGGTCTTCGAGCGCTTTGTCAAGCTCAACGACTTCGTACAGGGCACGGGCCTCGGCCTCTCCATCTGCCAGTCAATCGCCGACCGTTGCAATGGTGAGATTGGCGTTACCTCCGAAGGCGAAGGCCACGGTTCCACCTTCTGGATGTGGATCCCATGTGAGGAATTAAGTGATTGAGGAATAGAGAGACTGAGATGCAAACAAGTAAATATCTATTGGCAAACGAGCGCGATGCCCTGTGGGGACTGACCGTCAGCACCGTCGGCTATGAAGAGATAGCCCCGGGCGACCCCTATCCCACGAAGGGCCATGCCGACGGCTACTACTTCAACATTGAGAAGGGGCGCACGCTCAACGAGTACCAGCTGCTCTACAACCCAGAGGGTGAGGGCGTCTTCCGCAGTCAGCACTGCTCGGAGATTCGCCTGAAGGCTGGCGACATGTTCCTACTCTTCCCCGGCGAGTGGCACACCTACCACCCCCTGCCCCACACAGGCTGGAAGAGCTACTGGATAGGCTTCAAGGGCAAGAATATGGACGACCGCGTCCGTGCAGGGTTCCTCTCCCCCGAGCACCCCGTCTACCACGTAGGATATTCCTCCGGCATCGAGGAGCTCTATCGCTCAGCCTACCAGCAGGCCGTTGAGGAAGCCGCCTATGCCCAGCAGGTCATGGCTGGCCTCGTCAACCATCTCATCGGCATGATGTACTCCTTGGAACGCAACATCGAGTTGAGCAAGAACCAGCAACAGGTGGACATGATCAACCGTGCCCGCCTCCGCATCCGCCAGTCGCTTGAAAGCGACCTCACCATCCAGCGGGTAGCCGAGGAGATGGGCGTCAGCTATAGCAATTTCCGCAAGCTCTTCAAGGAGTTCACAGGGCTCTCACCCGCCACCTACCAGCAGGAGCTGCGCCTACTGCGCGCCAAGGAACTGCTCTCCACGACCGACCTGACGGTCAAGGAGATAGCCTACCGCCTCAACTTCGAGTCGCCCGACTATTTCTCCGCCAAGTTCAAGTCCAAGATGGGCTGCAAGCCCAGCGAGATCAAGATCAGATAGCTTTCATTTAGCAGAAAAAGTGAAGAAAGCGATGGCTAATTCAGAATAATTTTGTAACTTTGTCGCCAAATAGTATATATAAACATAAAACTATATAAATTATGAACGAACAAAACGCAATCAAGCCCTACGTGATCGGCTTGGACTTGGGAGGCACAAACTCCGTATTCGGCATCGTGGATGCCCGTGGTGAGATTAAGGCTACTACCGCTATCAAGACTGGTGGCTACGAGAAGGCGGAAGACTATGTAGACGCCTGTGTGGAGGCACTTCAGGTCATTATCGACCAGGTGGGCGGTATAGAGAAAATCAAGTCGATGGGTATCGGTGCCCCCAACGGCAACTACTATAACGGCACCATCGAGTTCGCTCCCAACCTGCCCTGGGCACACGACGGCATCGTGCCCCTGGCCAAGCTGTTCAGCGAGCGTCTGAACAATATCCCCGTAGCCCTGACCAACGACGCCAATGCGGCAGCCATCGGTGAGATGGTCTACGGCGTTGCCCGTGGCATGAAGAACTTCATCGTCATCACCCTCGGTACGGGCGTAGGCTCTGGTATCGTGGTGAACGGTCAACTGCTCTATGGACACGACGGATTTGCTGGTGAGCTGGGTCACGTGACGATGGTACGCGGTGAGGAAGGTCGTCTCTGCGGCTGTGGCCGTACCGGCTGTCTGGAGTGCTACTGCTCTGCTACAGGTGTGGCCCGCACAGCTCGTGAGCTGCTGGCAAAGACAGACCGTCCCAGCTTGCTGCGTGAGATGAACCCTGATGACATCACCTCACTCGACGTCAGCATCGCTGCCGGCAAGGGCGACGAACTGGCCAAGGAGATCTACGAGTTCACGGGCAAGATGCTGGGTGAGGCCTGTGCCGACTTCGCAGCCTTCAGCAGTCCCGAGGCATTCATCTTCTTCGGTGGTATGGTGAAGGCCGGTGAACTGATTATGAAACCCATCCGCGAGGCCTACAATGCCCACGTGCTGAAGATCTTCAAGAACAAGGCCCAGTTCCTCGTTAGCGGTCTCGATGGTGCTTCGGCAGCCGTACTCGGTGCCTCGGCCATCGGCTGGGAGATTCAGTGAACGCACACAGCGCAGAAGTATACCAAACTTTAGCGATAAAATGGCAGGATTTTCCAAGAATCCTGCCATTTCCAGTATAAAATCACTGCATCTAACTAACGTTTGGTATATAGAATGCCACAAAGTCGGGATTGTGGGACCCTGAAAATCGCCGTACCTTTGCACCGTCGAAAAGACATAAACAAAAGTTAAACTAAAAAAACGTGTGAAATTATGAGAAAGATTGAAATTCTGAATGCAAAGGAGGCAAAGAGAAAGGTGACCACATTAGTGCTGACAGGCTTGATGTGCTGCCCGATGATGTCTCAGGCACAGACCTTGCAGATCAACGTGAACGACGCTCAATTCACTCGTCAGATGATGGAAAGACTGGTTACAGAATATAATAAGGTGAACCCCGGCTTCTCGGCAACCATCGTGAAGACCCGTGAACAGGCCGACGCCTCAGTGAGTCTCTCGGAACAGGACGAGGTGAACAGCATCGGACGCTTTGCCATCCTGCCCATCGCCAACTCAGAGAATGAGCTGCTGCACAACAAGAAGGTGGCCCGCGGACTGAGCAACAAGCTGAAGCAGCAGATCTTCGTAGAGCGTGACCTGCTGGAAGAGCTCGACGCCGAGGAAGAGGGTGAGAAGCAGTTGCCGGGCACTGTCTATTCGCTGACGGGAGGACATGCCATCACCACCGCCATTGTGGCCCGCGACCTGAGCATCACCCCCAACCGTGTGAAAGGCAAGAAGATTCTGGGTAGCGAGGAAAACCTGATCAGCGCCGTCAAGAGCCATCAGGATGCCATCGCCTTCAACGTGGCAACATTGGTCTACGACAGCAACACCCATCAGCCTGTAGAGGGACTGACCGTGCTGGCCAGCGACCTGGACGGCAACGGGCGCATCAGCGATGAGGAGCGACAGGCCATCAGCAGTCTGGACAAGCTGACAGCCTACCTCGACAAGCTGCCGCACACCAGTCTGCCCACAGGCAGCATCAGCATCAAGACCGACAACCAGGAACTGCGCCGATTTGCCGACTGGGCCTCGACCGAAGGACAGAGCTATCTGACGGCCTACGGATTCCTGAAGGCAGAGAAGGCACTGACAGCACAGAAATAAACTAGAGTATCCACATTTTTTAATTTATCCAAGGAAATGAGTAAGAAGATTTATTCATTAGCGATAGCTGTGCTCATCAGTCTGGTGGCACAAGCCCAGTCAAGCTACTATTTTGGCAGCGACGAACAGTTTGACGAGTCGATACCCACACCGGAGGAGTTCTTCGGATTCCCCATCGGATCGGCCCTGGTGAGATATGACCGCGTGGTGGAGTATTTCCGCCTGCTTGACAAGCTCTCCGACCGCGCCCAGTTCAAGGTGATCGGCCATACCCACGAGAACCGTGAGTACGTGATCCTGCACATCTCCACCCCGGAGAACATCAAGAACCTGGAGCAGATACGCCAGCAGCATGTGAAGCTGGCTGACCCCAGCCAGACCATCGCCTCCAGCTATGACGACCAGAAAGTCATCATCCAGCTGGGCTACAATGTGCATGGCGGCGAGCTAGCTGGTACCGACGCCTCGGTACTGTCAGCCTACTACTTCACGGCCACGAAGAATGCCGATATCCTGAAGCGCCTGAGCGATGCCGTGATACTGATAGAGCCCGCCCTGAACCCCGACGGTCGTGAGCGCGCAGCCCAGTACTTCAACTCGTTCCACAGCATCCCGCCGGTAAGCGACGCCCTCGACATCGAGCACACGCAGAGCTTCACCCCGTTGCGCGGCAACCATTTCTATGCCGACTTGAACCGCGACTGGTTCGCCCTGGTACATCCTGAGAGCCGCGCCCGTGCCGCCTACTATCACCAGTGGTATCCCAACATCTACATCGACTACCACGAGATGGGGCCCAACAGCAGCTACTACTTCGAGCCCTCGCCGGAGCGTAGCACCTGGAACTACACCGTGCCGGAAAGCACCTACGCTGAGCTGAACGTCCTCCTGGCCAAGTACTTCGGTGCCGAGCTCGACAAGGTCGGTTCGCTCTACTACACCAAGGAGAACTTCGACAACATCTCACCCATCTACGGTTCCACCTATCCCGACTTTGAGGGCGGCGTGGGCACCACCATCGAGGTGGGCAGTTCACAGGGCGTACAGGTGGAGTCGTCGATAGGCATCCACAAGTTTGCCAAGAACCTGCGCGACCATACCCGTACTGCCATCGGTGCCCTGAAGGTCGGCACTGACCAGAAGACCGTGTTCCTGCGCCATCAGCAGGAGTTCTTCAAGAGCGCCATCACCAAGGGCGGCAAGGGCTACATCGTGTTCGGCAATGAGGACAAGGGTTCCACTAACCTCTTCCTCGACAACCTGCTGCGCCACAAGATTGAGGTTCACAAGCTGTCGAAGGACTTCAGTCAGGGCGGCAAGCAGTTCAAGGCCGACAATGCCTACGTGATTCCCCTGGGTCAGGCCCAATGGCGACTGGTGAATGCCGCCTTCGACGAGCATACGGAGTTTGTTGACAGCATCTTCATGGACATCACCGCCTGGAGCACAGCCCATGGTTTCGGCATCCCCTTTGCCCGTACTGCGGCTGTCGGCGTAGGCGACCTGGTGACGGAGGTGCCTGCCCTGCAGAAGGCCAACTTCAGGAAGTCGAGCTATGGCTATCTGATTGACTTCACGGATTTCTATGCCACCAAGGTACTTTACGAACTGCTCGACAAGGGCCTCTACGTGAAGGCTGCCTACAAGCCGCTGACCACAGAGACCGTCGAGGCAGGCATCCGTCAGGTGCCAACAGGCAGCCTGTTCATCCCGCTGGTCTATCAGAGCGTCTCCGTTGACAGTGTCTACAACACCATCCTCCAGGCCGTTGAGGGAACCAACGTACAGGTCTACAGCCTGAAGACAGGCCTGAGCCAAGCCGGCATCGACCTGGGCAGCGACAACCTGCGCGAAGTCAAGAAGCCCGTCGTGGCCACCTTCGTCAGCACCGGCGGCTACAGCGGCATCAACTGGACGGCCATCGGCGAGACCTGGCACCTGCTGGGCAACCATCACCACATCCCCCTGACCAAGATCTTCAGCGACTATGCCGACCGCACTCCGCTGAACCGCTATACAGCCATCATCCTCGTCGACGGCACCTACCAGAACTTCTCCAAGCAGTTTGTGGAGCGCCTGCGCCAGTGGGTCAGCGAGGGCGGCGTACTCATCACCTCGCAGCGTGCCTCACAATGGGCCATCGCCAACGGCCTTGCGCCGCACTTCGATAGTGGAGAGCGAAGAGAGAAGAGTGGAGAGAAGAGACTTTCCGTCGACGACGGGGTCAACCTCCTCCGACTCTCCGTGCGCGAGGCCGACAGGGACGGGGCACTTCAGAACCTGGCCTCCACCTACGACCCGCAGGACCAGTGCATCTACGACGGTTTCTACGAGGGACGCAACCGCAAGATTATCTCCTTCGCAGGCGTCCTGCAGAACGGCATCTTCCCTTTGCCCGAGCTGATGCGAAAGGTCTTGAAGTACGGACAGGAAGAGATGAAACGCCCCGTCGAGATAGAGTTTGCCGTCAACCTCCATGCCGACCGCACCGGCGAGTTCCCCGGCATGCTGAAGGAACGCACCTTCACCGTGGTTGCAGTCAGTGCCGACAAGGCACAGGGCTATGACCCTCAAACAGCAGGCGTGGAGGTGAAGTATAGCGGCAAGAAGGTAGAAGTGAAACTGTAAGATTTAATGAAGAAACTTTTGTTACTGATGGCATGGGTAGCCTGTGTGGCTGTCCATGCTCAAGATGCGGGGCGTTCCCTCTTCACGTATGGTTGGCGATTCACGCTGGCAGACAAAGAGGCGGACTATAGTGCAGCGGAGGTGAACGACTCCAGTTGGAGGCTGTTGAACCTGCCGCATGACTGGGCGATTGAAGGTGACTTTTCCATCGACAACCCATCGGGCACAGGCGGTGGAGCCTTGCCTGGTGGAGTGGGGT
>ERZ842401.2421-NODE-2421-length-25018-cov-3.662180_pt1 | contig 25018 bp, 28 predicted proteins | sample MGYA00521270_ERZ842401 | MGnify/ENA primary metagenome ERZ842401 (study PRJEB31892, sample SAMEA3878208) | bioreactor metagenome | biome: Moose rumen | place: Sweden | collected 2011-10 | study: EMG produced TPA metagenomics assembly of the PRJEB12797 data set... | reverse complement strand
GAAAAGCTGGCAGAGGAATATGATGCGATTGAAATGCTTCATTCAGGAGCGTTCAATGACAGCTTAAGCACATGGGATTGTGATTGTATATTGGTTTTAAGGTCTGACAGAATAAGCGAGGTATAAATTTTGAGCCGTGAAGACACAGCAAGAAATTGTGATGGGCGGCTTTTTTTGCCTATTCACACAAGAATGGCAGAGATTATAACATACTGCCGATGTTGTGAGAATCGCACACAATTACGGCAGAAAAAATAAAATACTGCCATTGTAGGGTTGACATCGGAATCAAAAAGCAATACACTAAAAGCACGATATTGGCAGTAAAACAAAAATTCTGCCGAAGCAGTAAAACGGAAAGGAGGGATTTGAGAATGACATTTAATCAGCTTGCTGTGGTGGATAAGTTCTCTCGCAAGGATTTTTTTGACGCCTACAAAGAAAAGTATGGTGATAAGTCTGAATATGCGATTGATTATGCGCTGAGAAAAGCAATTTCAGAGGGGATTATTTATCATCTTGGGAGAAATCAGTATGCTTATGGGAAACAAAAACACACATACGCACACAGTTATTCAGAAGAGGCTACGCGTGTCGCTAATGAGATAAACGAAAAGTACCCAGAAGTAGATTTCCGGGTTTTTGAACTGATGCAGCTAAACAGATTTGTAAATCATCAGTTCGCACATAATACAATTTTCATATCGGTTGAAAATGATGTCGTTGATTATATTTTTGATTCCCTTCGGAACGAGTATCCAGGGCGGATAATGCTAAAGCCAAAAGTTGATGAGTACTATCGTTATTTAGTCGATGATCAGATTGTGGTATTACGTCTGCCGTCTGAGACTCCAAAGGGAGTGGGGGAATTCTGGAAGAGTAGACTTGAAAAAATACTTGTCGACATTACAGTTGACAAACTGATGTCAAAAATTGTGTCAGAGTCAGAATATCATCTGATTTTTTCTGAAGCTTTTAATAGGTATTTCTTGGATTTGAGCGCAATGTATCGATATGCAAATAGGAAGGGTGCAGGCAGGAAATTTAAGAAATTGTTAGATGAATATACATAATGAGTGTGAGGATAGAGGAATGCTCAGAAAAGAGAATTTCAGTGAGGAGTATCTTCAGGAGATACAAAATAGAAGTCATCGTGATCCGGGACTGATAGAACGTACCTTGTTTGCGTTCGGGATGTTGGAGGCTTTGGCAAAGGTTGGTCTTCCTTTTACATTTAAGGGAGGTACCAGTATGATGTTGTTGTTACCGAGACCGTCTCGTCTGTCAACAGATATAGATATAGTGGTGGAACCGGGAACAGATATTGATAGCTATATAGAGAGAGCAAAGGTCATTTTTCCGTTTATTGATGGGGAAGAACAGGAACGAGAACAGAAAGGTTACATTGAAAAAAGACATTTTAAATTCAACTATACTTCACATGTTCATAGCCCTAATCCATTTTATATTTTGCTGGATGTTTTATTTGAGGAGAACCATTACGAAAGTTTAATTCAAAAGGAAATCAAGAATGAAATACTTCTTACAGAAGGGGAGAATTTAAAAGTTACCATACCAACGGCAGATTGCTTGTTGGGAGATAAAATGACGGCTTTCGCACCGCACACAACAGGGATACGTTTTGGTAAGAAGAACTTGGAAATTATGAAGCAGTTCTATGATGTAAGCACATTGGTTGATGAATTCTCCGATTTTGAATGTCAATAGCGTCGTGATATTCGGCAGGATGCATGTCGTAGAGGATGAAGAGAAGAAACGTAAAATATGCGAGAGTCTATGCAGGAAGTTCACAGATGATGAATCATATCTTGAAAAGGAAATGAAAAATGCCTTTCCCAGAGTATGCTGCTTGGAATTGGAGATAGAACACATGACAGGAAAACTCGTCAATGAATCATAGGAGGTAAAACAAAATGCAAAGAGTAGCAGATTTCTTAAAGGATGCAGGAACCTATTATCTGGCGACGGTCGAGGGAGACCAGCCGAGGGTCAGACCTTTCGGAACGGCCCATATCTTTGAGGATAAGCTGTACATCCAGACCGGAAAAGTAAAGGATGTGTCAAAGCAGATCCATGCCAATCCGAAGGTAGAGGTATGCGCATTCAAGGATGGCAAGTGGCTCCGTGTGGCAGGAGAGCTGGTAGAGGACAATCGGGTAGAAGCCCGCCAGTCCATGCTTGATGCATACCCGTCATTACAGAACATGTACAAGGCGGATGACGGCAATACAGAGGTGTTCTATTTCAAGGATGCCACGGCTACATTCAGCTCGTTCACGGATGCGCCGGAGGTTTTGAAGTTTTGAGAAGCAGCAATATGCCCACCGGCATTCCTCCCAAATATCAGGATAGGTATGCAATCATAGCTGAGATGATCACATCCTATTGTGAAGATAGTTTTGATGATGACTTCACGGATCTCTGTCTCCATGCGCTCCAAAAGCTGTGCAGGAAGAGGACGGAGCCGATGGCGACAGGTAGAAACAATATGTGGGCGGCAGGGATTATCTACGTCATATCTCAGAACTGCAATATGATCGGCAACAATGGAAATATGCTCATAGGCCGTCCGGGTTACAGACTGAAATCCGATGATCTTTGTGAGGCTCTTGGCGTGTCGAAGGGCGGCGTAAGCGAGAAGGCAAAAGCAATCCGCAAGGAACCGGCGATCACTCAGAACAAGGAGGAATGGCGCCTGCCATCACAAAGAGAAGGGAGCAGAGGCCTAAAGGATTTTAATAAGGTGATGCGGATGTGCAAATAAAAGGATGATAGAGTGGTGCGATCGGTATGGATCAGAAACAACAGCTGATGGATTATGTGAAAAAGACCTACAAGGCGGCTCCCGAATATCTGTGGAGGCGTTTCCCGAATTATGCGATTTTTCGTCATACGGATAATGAGAAGTGGTTTGGGCTAATCATGAATGTGACGAGGGATAAGCTTGGTCTGGATGGTGATGAGATGGTGGACATTCTGAACGTCAAGCTGCCGGATCCTTTTCTGGTCGATACTCTGATACATCAGCCAGGGTACATGCGTGGGTACCACATCAGCCGAGGCAACTGGGTGTCAATCTTTCTTGATGGGACGGTTCCGTTTGATGAAGTCTGCGGATGGCTTGGCGAGAGCTACATGGCCACGGCATCAAAGGAGACAAAACATCGCCTCAGACCATCAAAGGAATGGATCATACCGTCCAATCCAAAATATTACGATATTGAGCATGCGTTTGATGACGAGAAGATTATTGACTGGAAACAGGGCAAGGGCATAAAAAAGAACGACATCATATTCATGTATGTCGGATCCCCGGTTTCCGCAATACTCTACAAGTGCAAGGTCATAGAAACGGACATCCCATATGAGTATACTGATGAGAACCTTACGATAACGGCTCTGATGAGAATAAAGCTTGTAAAACGCTATAAAGAGGATAAGTTCACATTTGATAGACTGAGCAGCGAGTATGGCATAAAGGCTGTCAGGGGACCGAGAGGAATACCGGAGAAGTTAAGCGAAGCCTTGAAATGAACCATAATGCGGTTGGAAGCCGGTAAAGATGCAGCCGCATGGGGCGTCGGAGTCGCAGGTTTTCGTTGAAAGAAAGAGGGTTTTGTGGTAGTATTTTTGCAAGAAAACTTGCTGTAAAGAGGGTTTTAAAGGAGGCGATTGGAATGACAAGTACAATTACCTATTGTGATAATCCGATTAAGACAGATATAGCTGATTGGATGAATGAGCACATTGGGCGTGTTTCAGTCGGACGGGATAGAGAGGATTATTACGAAATATTAGCCTATTCTGATCAGAAGTCAGATCGACCTGAGTTACAAAGGATGGCAAGGAAAGAGAAAGCCATTTATATTAAAAGTGTCCTGAGCGAAGGAGTAACAGCAATTGATTAATGTAAATATCGTAGGTAAGCGTGTGGCTTCGGTATACCAGGTCGCTGCCAATCTTGGTTATAGGACATTGCCTCTTAAATATGACACGGGCGCGAAGTATTCAGTAATCTCTGCAGGGATGTTTGATGATACTTTGACGAATGAGGGCCTGGATCGGATAAAGGATTATTGTGAGGACCACAGCAAACATAAAGAGAGGTTCGTGTCTGCAAGTGGTCATACTTTTGACGGATATTTAGTGACTGCGCGCGATGTGAAAATTGGAAAAACACATTTGCAGGAATTTCGTTATTTTCTCGTTGTTGAAAACCAAAGGGATATAGCTTTATTGGGTTTTGACTTTATTGATAACTGTAAGGGAACATTTGAACCGCATAGCGACATAGAAATCAATGAGTTCGATGAGACAAGCTACTGGGAAGGAACGGCAGGAGCAATGAATAACGATGAGGTGATTGCATTCATAGACTCCCTCTCTAACGAATAAGAATAGCAAAATGACATTACAAGCCCACCGATGGCTATAACAGGCTGTCCGTGGGCATTATTTTATAGCAGAGGATACGCACACGGATATTACAAAGTGTCCGACAGATTCACTGATGTGTTCAGGGACAGTCTTAAGCTTAAAGAATAATTCTTTTCCCTGTTGCAATGTGCTTTTCTTTGAGTTATTTTCTGAACCTAAGAAAAAGAGGCTTCAGGCATATTGATGGGTAGAAAAACGCTCTCCGCATGATAAATTCCTGGAGGAAATTGGAGCTGCCAAAAAGGCTGATGATGGCAGACTTCATCCGATCTGTGCCGGTCTCCTTATGTTCGGTAAAGAGTACAAGATTCTTTATGAGTATGACCTGTATTTTCTTGATTATAGAGAACATCTTCTCCCTGATGTGAGGTGGACTGACCGCATCCAGTCACAGTCAGGTGATTTGTCAGGCAATGTATTTGATTTCTTCAACAGGGTATCTGCAAAGCTTGTCTTGGATTTAAGGAAGCCCTTTCAGTTGGTCGATATGGTCAGGGTGGATGAAACGCCGTTGCATGATGCTGTGAGAGAGGCACTTGTTAATTGCCTTGTAAACACTGATTTTTATGAATCACGTGGCGTGGTCATTGAGAAATATCCGGACAGGATTGAACTTAGAAATCCAGGGACTGCTATTGTCGGTAAGAAGCAGATGCTTCGGGGCGGCGAGTCAGAACCGAGAAATGGGAGCATTATGAAGATGTTCAACCTGATCGGCTATGGAGAGCGAGCAGGAAGTGGCGTGCCAGATATTTATTCCGTCTGGAATGCGGCCGGATATGTTGCGCCTTCGGTAGAGGAGCAATTCGGCAGTGGACAGCCGAACAGAACGATTGTGGTATTGCCTCTGGTCAAAAATGAAAAATCTCTGGCGAATTCCGAAAAACACCCAGAGAAAAAGCCGGAGAGAAAAATAAGAAAATCCGAAGAGATGGCAAAACGCCTTAGAGATACTTTGGAAGCAATAAAAGAGGACCCTGCGATTTCCCGGGTGGCGTTGGCAAAAAAATTGGAGATTACAGACTCACAGGCCAAAACCGCTCTTACAAAACTCAAGAATAATAGGACAATCAGCAGAAGGGGATCGGACACGGACGGATACTGGATAATAAATGAGTAACGGAAAATCGGATGCCTTAAACATTTTTCGCCCTTTTTATAGAATCCGGGAGAGTAGTGCGCTGGCATAGGATATGGAAGAGTCGGACATTAGGCAGTTGAATGGCTGAAAGAACATCAGGGTGTCAGGAAAGACATCTGGATAAAGATGAGAAAAGATGGTGACGCATAGGCGTCTTTTTTTTATTGAAAAAATGACGGACGATTTTCGCAGGATGGGAGCGGTAGCACATCGGGGGCTACCGGTCTTACTGGCGCCTCCCTTTCCTGGGATGCTTCAGAAAGCTCTGCAACAACCTACAAAATGTAGTTGCAATCACCTACATTTTGCTTTGCAACAACCTACATTTTTGGTCTGCAACTTTCGACATTTTTATTTTACAATAAACAGAGTAAGAGTGTGGGACGAAAGTAGTACACAGTGGTCGAAACGAAAAAATTATGATTACCGCAACGAATATCATTGATTTTTGGACGAGGAGCGTGATATAATACTCATAGGCACCGAGGATCGGATGCCACAGTTGCCATGAAGGGCATCCGGATGGATAAACGACGATACGAATGGGATGAAGAAAAGAACGCTGGGAACCTGGCAAAACATGGAATCACCTTGGAGGCGGCCACAGCGGTATTTCAAGATCCATTGGTATATGAATACCATGATAAGGCACATAGCGGATATAACAGATACGGTGTCTGGGAGGATCGGTTTATCGCCATAGGCTGGGTGAACAAGATACTGTATGTTGTATATACGGTGCGTATAGAAAAGTCTGAAGAGATATATCGCATGATTTCCGCAAGAAAAGCGAAACCTGATGAAAAGAAGATGTATGAAGATTGGTGCAAGGAATTCTGATGTTACGGTCAGGAGGTGATGGGCTATGAGGCAGATAATAACGAATGAAAACGGAGAGACAATCGTGAGAATCGACAGTTCAGACCGGGGACCTCTGACAGCGGAGGAACTCGAAATGATCAGCCGGATGGACGATATTGTCGATGAATACGATGAGGACTGTCCTCCTATGCCGGAAGCGATGATGATACAGATGAGAAACGATATCGAATCACGGAGAAGAAGCAGAAGTGCAAGAAATGCACAGGGGACGATAAGGCCAGAGACAAATGCGGTAAGCGCGGTAGGATAGTTGGACAGAAACATATAGCAGCATAGGAATGTAATAGCAATACGCCCTGATGGAATCACGACTGGATGAACATCAAGGCGTATTAAATTGCGAATTTTGCGCGATGTCAGGTTCGTAAGCACAGATCAGAACCGTACACCACGGGATGAGGAACCCTGCTGCTGTTGGACGCTGAAGGAATACCCCACATCCCCGTTTCGCTTTTTGAAGGTCTTGACATAGACGGGGATTTCAACAATCGCTCCCAGATCGTTATATTGTTCGGGATCATATTCGTCGACATAGTAGTTATGACCGGCTATGTCCCTTACGGTATATGTAACGATTTCTGCGGTTCCATTGTCACGGGTGGGTATCGTTCTTTTCGTACGGTCGGCAATCTGGCCAAACACATACAGTCCTGATAACTGGGATGGCTGTGGAGCTGTGACCACAGGTGCTGAGGTCTGGGGGACGCCGGCATAGGCATACATTGGCATAGGTGCTGGTTCCGGAGTTGTAGGGTTCTTCTTTGGTCTTGGCATAATTGTTTACCTCCTGTTTTGATTGCTTGGTTGATAGTTGATATAGTTTAGGAGACCGTAGCCTCCCAAGCGGCGTTTGCGGTTTCGTGCAGTTTCTTATAATCCTCTTGATACTGTCGCTGGTGGCTGATGAAATCCTTGAGGGTGATATAGAACTTACGCCCGAGGCCTTTGATGCCGCCAATCGAGCATGAGAGATACGCAGTAATCATATCGGCGGTTGTATGAATGTCATTCTCATGAAGGATGCGGATATAACGTTTGAAATCGCGGTTCAGGGCAGGCAGTTCGTCAATCGGGATTACCCCGAAAAAGAGCTGCCTATTCACTGAAATCTGCTTCACACCGAGGGATGACTGACTGTGCATAATTCCGTGAGGAATGATCATAATGGACAAGGTATTCAATCTTACAGATTTTGACAAATACAGGGAAGATAATCGGCTGGAAGTAAAGAAGGCAAAGGGTGGACTTCCCAATTCCATCTGGGAGACCTATTCCTCAATGTGCAATACATATGGAGGAGCGATTATCCTCGGTGTGGTTGAGAATAATGATAAGTCGTGGAGAACCACAGGACTTAAAGATGTCTCCAAGCTGAAAAAGGATTTCTGGGATAACATCCATAATAAACAGAAGGTCAGCATAAATCTACTACAGGAAAAAGATGTTGTCGGGTATGAACATGACGGAGACGCAATACTTGTGATATATGTTCCAAGAGCACCGAGAGAGGTAAGAACAGTTTATATAAATGACGATCTTTTTGGGGGTTCGTTCCGTAGGGACTGGGAAGGGGACTATCACTGCACTCCATCTGAGGTCAAGGCGATGCTCAGGGATCAGGCAAAAAACAGCCCGGACATGAAGGTGCTTGAAGGAATGCGGACATCAGATTTTGATGCTGATACTATAAAAGTCTATCGAAGAAACTATGATTTGAGGCATCCTGAGCATGCATGGACAACATATGGAAATGATAAGTTTTTGGAAGCGATTGGAGCTGCAGTAGAGATTGATGGTACATTTTACCCGACAGCATCCGGGCTTCTGATGTTTGGGCAGGAGTACAAGATTACAAGGGAATTTCCTGAATATTTTCTGGATTACCGGGAGAAACTTGACCCGAGGGTGCGATGGACAGACAGGATGCAGTCACAGTCCGGTGACTGGTCCGGAAATGTTTATGAGTTTTTCACGCGTGTGCTCCCAAAGCTCACGCAGGAACTGAAACGCCCATTCCAGACAGATGGCGTGGCGAGGATCGAGGAAACACAGGTTCACGAATCAGTGCGTGAAGTTTTTGCAAACTGCCTTGTGAATACGGACTTCTTTCAGCCATGGAGTGTGGTCATAGAGAAGCTGCCGGACAGGCTCGTGTTTGCCAATCCCGGCTCGATTCTTACGGGCAAGAAGCAGATGCTCAAGGGCGGTATATCTGAGCCGAGGAACAAGAACATGATGAAGATGTTCAATCTGCTCGGCATAGGGGATCATGCAGGCTCAGGCGTTCCTGATGTATACAGCGTTTGGAAAAGGGAACAGTTCGACGAACCGACGGTGGAGGAGCAGTTTGGCAGAGAGGCACCTGAAAGAACCACTGTGACGCTTCCGCTGACACACATGGGAAAAGCTGTGAGCAATGGCGCAGATGCCGTCAGAGACGATTCTGAGGGCTATGTGAGGGCGCTTACAAAGGAGGAGATGGATAAACTGCTTGCTTTCTGTGAGGAGCCGAGAAGCCGTAAGGAAATGCAAGAGTATCTTGGACGCGATTCAAGAACACATTTTAATGAAGATGTCTTGAAACCTCTGATGGAAATGGAAAAGATTAGGATGACGATTCCTGATAAGCCTAAAAGTCCAAAACAGAAGTATGTTACAGCCTGAGAACAGACATGTCCCAGCATGCACCCAGCATGACCCGATATAGGGGTCAAGCTGGGGTCAAGATAGGGATCAAGCTGACGAAATGAACCCCGGTCATTGAACCGGGGTATTAAAGTGGGAAAAAGGAGGCGATGCCGGGGAAATCGCTATAACTTAATACCGTGTTCCTCGAGGACTTCAAGAGCTTGATCATAGCAACGTGAAAGCTCGTTGTAATCGATCATCATGTCGGAAACAAAGTCATGAAGCTCTATAAAACGCTCCTTCCACAGCTTGGCAGGGGATGGAGGCACTGTATCGATGTTCCCCATCCAGTACGCCTGGCAGTGGAGCGTGATAAGCTCTTCGAGGACGGATTCTTCCCAGAAGCCTTCAAAAGGCTCCCACTCGTATTCCCGTACCAGCCACTCGCGCAGGTCGTCGGGGATATCGAGTCCGCGGTAGAAAGCCGTGCGGTCTATGAGGAGTCTTGTGATGGTCATAAAGAGTCCTCCATTTGAGGCCGCTCAAGCCTTGTTTTCAGAAATCGCTTCGGATACAGCCTCTTTAGAGGCATAGTATTCACGCATAGAAATATCCTTATTAGGGTCGTCGCTCTTAATATCGATATCATATCCGTTATGCACGATACGATCCATTATGGCGTCCGTAAGAGGCGCATCAGCACCGCCAAACTGGTCATACCATTCGTCACGACGGTACTGGGAGCAGAAGATGATGGAGCGGTTATTCTTGCTGCGGCGGTGAAGAAGCTCAAATATGTCGCGCTTTTCGTCTGAGGAGGGTTTCACAAGGAGCCATTCATCAAGGATAAGGAGCTGAGGCTTAGCATATTTGTTCAGTACTTTCTTATATGTTTCCTCATCTCTTGCGATATCGAGGTCGATAAGGAGGTCAGGGGTACGGATGTACATCACGGTGTAGAACCTCTTACAGGCTTCTACGCCGATGGCATTGGACAGATATGTCTTACCACTTCCGGTGGCACCAGTTATGAATATGTGGCGTTTCTCATCAATGAATTCACAGCTGGCAATGCGCTTGATGGTGTTCTTGTTGAGCTTGCGTCCGCATTCATAGTTAATGTCCTCTATCGAGGCATCGGGCTGGTCAAAATGTGCGTTTTGGATCTTGCGGATGATGGAATTCGTACGGCGCTTTGAGTATTCTGCATCCACAAGCATGGCAAAGCGGTCGTCAAAATCCTGTTCTTTCATTGTGGGGTTTTCGCTTTGTAGCATATACTCATGAGACATGGTGGTTAAACGCATCTCGTTGAGTTTGTTGACGGTATCTTGTCTCGTCAAAGTTATCACCTCCTTTTGTAGTAGTCAGCGCCACGCGTGATGCCACTGGCAGAAGCATCATCTTCCTCACCGCTGGCATTATCGCAGTTTCTGGAAAGTATAAATATGTAGAAAATGTGCATCTTAAGGGCAGACAAATATGTCCTTCGTCTGAAAAGCTACGTAAGTTATGCTGGAATCCAGAAGTAAGTATTGATACTGGATTTGATAGGGTGCTTAGATATTATGATAAAACAATGGAGCACTTTGAGAGCTACGTCAAAAGGTTCTCCATAAACCCTAAGGATGCTAATACTACGGTATTTTTCACGACTTCACATGGATGCAGGCATCCTATGTCGGACGACAACGTGGCACGCTTCATAAACGGTTACGCCGCAAGTGCAAGGAACGAGTGCGATGAGGTCCCTGAAAGGGTGACTCCGCATATGTTCAGACATAGCCGTGCCATCCATTTGTATCGTAATGGCGTTCCTATGGTGCTCATTTCGGAATGGCTGGGTCACTCAAACCTTGAGACCACGTTGATTTACGCATATGCCGATACTGAAATGAAGAGGAAGGCAATCGAGGCAGCAACCAATCAGAACCATCCCCTCCGCAAGAAAGAAGCGAATGTCAAGGATATTTCTGATAGTCCGATATACATAATGCAACAAGATTGTGGCAGAATTAGCGTGGATATAGTTTTTCCCCTTGCGTGACATATCTTTCAGGTAGTATAATAAGAGCGAAGACAAGGAGTTATTTGGCGACGATGATGTGCTGAGAATTGCGCTAGAGGGTCACAAGTACGAGATTTACGGCCATTCTCATCCTGGAGAACCATTTCCTGTTGCGTCTAGTATAAAAGTTTTTAAATAACTCGACCATATTATAAACCTATGATATAATACCCATATATCAATATGGAGGGAAATATCATGGGTAAAAAAGCATCAACTATATATCTTTCATCTGAAGACAGATCTTATCTTGAGCAACAAACAAGATCTCGTACTATACAGGCGCAAACGGTTTGCAGGTCAAGAATTCTCTTGTTAAAAGCTGACGGAGAATCCATTGATTCAATTGCAGATAAGGTTGGCATCAATAGATGTAGCGTTATGCTATGCCTAAAAAAATTCAAAGAGGGCGGTATTGAAAATGCACTGTTTGATGCACCAGGTCGTGGTCGCAATGCCGAAATCATTGATGATGAAAAAGCTTGGATTATAAACATTGCATGCCAAAAGCCTGTGGATTTAGGCTATTCCGCAGAAGTATGGACAAGAGCTCTTTTGACAAAACATATAAATAAATTTGCAGAATCAGCCGGCCACACTCGTCTTTCGACTATAAGTCAATCAAAGGTTCGCACGATTTTGGAAGAGGCGGATATAAAGCCTAATAAAATCACTTATTATTGTGAAAATCGCGACCCTGATTTTGATCAAAAGATGCATAATGTTCTTTTGGTATATAAACAATTATCGTTTCAGTTCGACGAAAACGGACAGTTATTACCGTTCGACGAAGATGAGCAAGTGATACATGTTTTATCTTATGATGAAAAGCCCGGTATACAGGCAATAGCTACAACAACTGAGGATTTACCTCCTGATGAGAACCATAAAACAATCAGCAGAGATTACGAATACAAACGACTTGGAACTGTATCTTTACTTGCCGGAATAGATCTTCAAACAGGAGAAGCAATTCCTCTTGTACGAGAACGACATAGCAGTAAGGAATATATTGAGTTTTTGCAATTACTCGATAAAAAATATCCAAAGGAAGATAAAATACGTCTTGTATTGGATAATCTCAAGGTACATACTTCCGAGGAAACAAGAAAGTATCTTTCCACAGTTCCCGGAAGATTTAAATTCGTATTTACTCCAAAGCATGGTTCTTGGTTAAACCTTGTCGAAGGATTTTTCAGTAAACTAACTCGCCAATCTTTGAAAGGAATTCGAGTTAAAACAAAAGAAGAATTGGTCGAGCGTATTTATAAATACTTTGAAGAAGTTAATGCTGAACCTGTAGTTTACCACTGGAAATATAAGCTTGACGAAATAGATCCAGATGAAGAAGTGCAGGTTGAAACATTACCCTTAAAAAAGTCGAGTTAATTAATAACGGATATACTAGTTGACACTTATGGTATAATTATTTTTTTCTTAGTGAGCGAAGCGGCACTTTCAGTCGATCGTGAAAACCGCATTAGCAAAACAAATCTTAAACGGAGGTGTACTATGGGAAACAAGTATGAGGGGACACAGACGGAAAAGAACCTGATGGCAGCCTTTGCCGGGGAGTCGGAAGCGAGAAATAAATACACATATTTCGCATCCAAGGCGAAGAAAGAGGGCTATGAGCAGATCTCGGCGCTGTTTTTAAAGACGGCTGACAACGAGAAGGAGCATGCCAAGATGTGGTTCAAGGAGCTCTATGGTATAGGCACTACTGCGGAAAACCTCGGTGAGGCCGCAAACGGCGAGAACTATGAGTGGACCGATATGTATAAGGGCTTCGCGGAGACTGCGGAAAAGGAGGGCTTTACCGAGCTTGCCGAAAAGTTCAGACAGGTAGCCGAGATCGAGAAAAAGCATGAGGAGCGCTATCGTGCGCTGCTGAAAAACATAGAGATGCAGGAGGTCTTTAAAAAGAGCGATGTAAAGGTTTGGGAGTGCCGCAACTGCGGACACATCGTGGTCGGTACGGAGGCGCCGGAGGTTTGTCCGGTATGCGACCATCCACAGGCATTCTTTGAGGTACATGCCGAAAACTACTAAAGATACCGACGGCTTTCTTCTATAAATTACATGCCGAAAGCTGCTAAAGGTTCCGGCGAAGTATCATTACGGAGAAAAATATGATAAAAAAAGTTAAGCTTGCGGGGACGGGTATTATCCTGGCGGCTGTGATCACCATAGCGGCTTACGCCGGATTGTTTTTCAGAGTAGACCAGTGGGCGGCCGACGGGCTGTTTCAGCAGGCACAGCCCACATCGGGGCGGATCATGGTGGTGGGTATTGACAAAAAGGCCCTAGAGGTTCTAAAGGTTGAAAACCTGCAATAAAGTGTTATAATTATATGGGCTTTCATGCGAAAGTCCATAATTTTGTATTGTAAAAAAGTAACTGAAGGAGTGCAAAATGGGTGTAAAGACATTCAAAGGCGGCGTCCATCCTTATGATGGGAAGGAGCTGTCAAAGTCAAAGCCTGTACGCGAGCTAAAGCCAAAGGGAGAGTTGGTTTTTCCTCTTTCCCAGCACATAGGTGCTCCCGCTACCCCGATCGTGGAGGTGGGCGACACTGTACTGCGAGGCCAGAAGATCGCCGAGGCAGGCGGGTTTGTCTCGTCCCCGATCTATTCCTCCGTATCCGGCAAGGTGCGTGCTATCGAGCCGAGACGGGTGGCAGTAGGAGACATGGTCAATTCCATAGTGATCGAGAGCGACGGCAATTTTTTAGAGACCGGTTTTACGGAGCATGAGGACATCGATGCTCTGTCAAATGAGGAGATCGTAAACCTCATCAAGGAGGCAGGAGTTGTTGGCATGGGAGGCGCGGGTTTTCCGACCCATGTCAAGCTTTCCCCGAAGGAGCCGGACAAGATCGAGTATATCATCGCAAACTGTGCGGAGTGCGAGCCGTACCTGACCTCGGACTACAGGCGTATGATAGAGGAGCCGGAAAAACTGGTGGAGGGCATGAGGATAGTCCTTAAGCTCTTCCCAAAGGCCCAGGGCGTTTTCGGTATCGAAGACAATAAGCCAGACTGCATCGAGAAGCTTTCCGAACTTGTGAAAAAGGAAAAACGCATGAGTGTGCAGCCGCTTCTCACCAAGTACCCCCAGGGCGGTGAGAGGCAGCTTATTCATGCTGTCACCGGCCGCGATATCAACAGCAAGATGCTTCCTGCGGATGCGGGCTGCATCGTGGATAATGTAGAGACGCTGGTAGCTATTTACAATGGCGTCCGTTTCGGCAGGCCGCTTATGAACCGTACCTTTACGGTCACGGGTGATGCCGTAGCTGATCCGAGAAATTTCTCTATCTGTATAGGTACGAATTTCGCGGAGCTTTTAGAGGCGGCAGACGGGCTTTGCGCAGAGGCAAAAAAGATGATCGCAGGCGGCCCCATGATGGGCTTTGCCCTTTTCGATCTGAATATCCCCACCACAAAGACCACATCGGCGCTTTTATGCCTTTCCGAGGATGAGGCGTCAAAGTATGAGACTACTGCGTGCATAAACTGCGGCCGCTGTGTGGAGGCGTGCCCCGAGCAGCTGGTACCCTCAAAGCTTGCGGACTTTGCGGAGCATAAGCAGTTTGACATGTTTGAAAAGTGGTATGGTCTGGAGTGTGTGGAATGCGGCAGCTGCAGCTTTGGCTGTCCGGCGCGCCGTCATCTGGCACAGGCCATCAAGTCCACAAAGAAGCTGGTGCTGGCTTCAAAGAGAAAGAAGTAGGAGGAAGGATAAATGGATCAGACATTTCATGTGACATCCAATCCCCATGTCAGGGCGAAGGATGATACACAGCGGATCATGCTGTATGTGATCATTTCCTTGCTGCCTGCCACATGCTTTGGGATTTACAATTTCGGTTTCCGCGCACTTTTGCTCATCGTCCTTTCGATCATAAGCTGCGTGGCTTCCGAGTACATCTATGAAAAGATAGTTAATAAAAAGAGCACCATCGGTGATCTGTCCGCAGTGGTTACGGGACTGCTTTTGGCACTCAATCTGCCAAGCTCCCTACCCTGGTGGATGGCGGTGCTCGGTGGGGCATTTGCCATCATCGTGGTAAAGATGCTCTTTGGAGGACTGGGACAGAACTTTATGAACCCGGCCCTCGGCGCGAGATGTTTTCTTATGATCTCCTTTACGGGAGCCATGACAAACTTTTCGGATTATCCGGGCTATGCGGATGTTTTTTCCGGCGCTACGCCTCTTGCCACCTTAAAGGCAGGCGGTTCCGTGGATTCCATGCGTATGCTCATCGGTACCATCCCCGGCACCATCGGTGAGACCAGCGTGATCGCACTCCTTATCGGAGCGATCTTCCTTATCCTGATGGGAGTCATCGACCTTACGATCCCCGGTACATATATCGTGACTTTTGCGGTATTTACGCTGATCTTTGGCGGACATGGCTTTGACATGGGCTTCCTCACCGCGGAGCTTTGCGGCGGCGGACTTATGCTCGGAGCATTTTTCATGGCTACCGACTATGTCACATCCCCGATCACTCCCATGGGCAGGGTGCTCTTTGGCGTCTGCCTCGGTGTGCTCACAGGAATATTCAGATTTTTCGGCGCGTCTGCAGAGGGTGTTTCCTATGCGATCATCTTCTCAAACCTGCTCGTACCGCTCATTGAGCGTGTGACGATCCCCCGCGCCTTTGGTATCAAAAAGGAAAGGAGGGCGGAAGATGGAAAATAAGAGTTCTAGTCTGGTAAAAGACGCCCTGATCCTTACTATTATCACAGTGGTAGCCGGTGTGCTCCTGGGTCTTGTGTACGAGGTCACAAAGGCGCCCATCGCGGCTGCAAATGAGGCGGCGACACAGGCTGCATACCGCGAGGTCTTTGCTGATGCGGCCACCTTTACAGAGGCAGAGGGCTTTGATGCTGCGGCAGCCTCGGATTATGTCCATAGCGCAGGCTATGAGGACGATGATGTGGATGCGGTGCTCGTGGCAGCGGATGCATCAGGTACACAGCTGGGATATGTCATCACCATGACATCACATGCCGGCTATGGCGGAGACATCACTTTCTCCATGGGTATCACAAACGATGGCGTCATGAACGGCTATTCCATCACCGATATCTCCGAGACCGCAGGCCTGGGTATGAAGGCCAAGGAAGAAAAGTTTATGAGTGAGTTCAAGGGCATCCCTGTGGGGGCTTATGAGGTCACAAAGACATCGCCTGCAGATGAATTTGAGATCGAGGCGATAAGTGGTGCCACCATCACATCCCGCGCCATGACAGGTGCAGTGGATGCAGGTATGGCATACTTTACAGACAAGCTTTCCGGTGGAGAGACGTCCGATACGACCGGTTCATCCGATGGTGATGCTGCCGGTACGGATGCTGCTTCCACAGAGGAGGGAGGTGCCGGAAATGAATAGTATAAAAGAGAGAATGATAAACGGACTCTTCAAGGAGAATCCTACATTTATCCTGATGCTGGGTATGTGCCCCACTCTGGCGGTCACTACCTCGGCTATAAATGGTATCGGCATGGGGCTTTCCACCACAGTGGTTTTAGCGCTTTCAAACCTTCTGATATCACTTCTTAGAAATGTGATACCTGACCGGGTGCGTATGCCTGCCTTTATCGTGGTGGTTGCATCATTCGTGACCATAGTGCAGTTTCTGGTGCAGGGCTTTGTTCCCTCACTCTATTCGGCGCTGGGTATCTATATACCTCTGATCGTCGTAAACTGCATCATCCTCGGCCGTGCCGAGAGCTATGCTTCCAAAAATCCTCCGATCCCCTCACTTTTTGACGGTATCGGTATGGGACTCGGATTTACCATGAGTATCACAGTCATCGGTCTCGTGCGTGAGATCCTCGGTGCCGGACAGGCGTTTGGAGTACAGATACTTCCTCTCGCCGATGCAGCATCGGGCAAGGCCGGGTACACGCCCATCACCATCTTTGTGCTGGCACCGGGCGCTTTCTTCATCCTGTCGCTTCTCGTGTCCACCATGAATGTGGTGCGTAAAAAGGCTGAGGAAAAGGGACGGCCCCTGCCTCCTGCACAGGGTTGTCTGGCAGATGGCTGCGCAGGCTGTGGTTTCGCCGCAAGCTGTACCGGAAAGTCCCCTGCTGAGCTTACATCAGCCATCGAGAAAAAGCCCGAGGCAGCAAAGCCTGCCGCAAAGGCAGTTTCTCCCACGTCGGATAAAAGTGAAGAAAAGGAGGGTGAGGAGTAATGAAAGAGCTTTTATTGATTTTAGTCGCATCCTCCATAGTAAACAACGTGGTGCTGTCACAGTTTTTGGGACTGTGCCCCTTCCTCGGAGTTTCAAAGAGGGTTGAGACCGCTGCCGGAATGGGAGGCGCCGTGATATTTGTCATCACCATAGCTTCCTTTGTCACCAGTATTATATTTAAATTTATCCTGGAGCCCTTGGGCTTTGAATATCTCCAGACCATAGTGTTTATTTTGGTCATAGCTGCCCTGGTGCAGTTTGTGGAGATGTTCCTTAAAAAGAGCGTGCCTGCCCTGTACCAGTCACTCGGAGTTTTTCTCCCTCTGATCACTACAAACTGTGCAGTGTTGGGCGTGGCTTTAAATAACGTATCCTACGGATACAGCATCCTCCAGTCGGTGGTAAACGGCTTTGCCACTGCGGTAGGATTTACCATCGCCATAGTCATTATGGCGGGTATCAGGGAAAAGATAGAGTTTAATGATGTACCGGGACCCTTCAAGGGATCAGCTATAGTGCTGGTCACTGCAGGACTTATGTCTATCGCCTTCTTTGGGTTCTCAGGCGTCATCAAGTAGGGAGGTAGAGCTATGAGTATTACAGGAGTTTTACTTGCGACCTTAGTCGTAGGTGCTACGGGCTGCCTGATCGGATTCTTCCTTTGCTTTGCCTCCGAGAAGTTTGCGGTAGAGGTGGACGAGAGAGAGGTAGCTATCCTCGATGTCCTGCCGGGCAATAACTGCGGCGGCTGCGGATATGCTGGCTGTTCGGGGCTGGCGGCTGCTATCGCAAAGGGCGAGGCGCCGGTAAACCAGTGTCCCGTGGGAGGCGATCCCGTGGCGGCAAAGGTCGGTGAGATCATGGGCGTTTCCGCAGAGGCCGGTGTGAAGCAGGTAGCTTTCGTAAAGTGTTCCGGCACCTGTGAAAAGGCAAAGAACAATTATGAATATGTGGGTACCACGGACTGTACGACCATGGCTTTCGTGCCGGGTGGCGGACCAAAGGCCTGCACTTATGGATGTCTGGGCTTCGGTTCCTGCGTAAAGGCATGTCCTTTTGACGCGATCCATATCATAGACGGTATCGCACAGGTAGACCGCGAGGCGTGCAAGGCATGCGGCAAGTGTATCGAGGTATGCCCGAGAAATATGATCGAGCTGGTGCCCTATCAGGAGAAGCGCACGGTAGTAGCTGTGCAGTGCTCTAATAAGAACAAGGGCAAGGCAGTCATGGATGTGTGCGCGGCAGGTTGTATCGGCTGCGGTATCTGTGAAAAGAACTGTCCGAAGGATGCTATCCACGTTGAGGACAATATCGCCCGTGTGGATCAGGAGAAATGTATCGGATGCACCATATGCGCACAGAAGTGCCCGAAGAAGGTGATCAATGTGTACAAGAAGGCACCTGCAGCGAGAAAGGTTGAAGCATGAAAAAAACATTATCTTTAGTATTATCAGTAATTATGATCATCGGCGCTTTTAATGAAGCGCCGATGTGGGTTGTGGCAGCAGACAATTATACCATCCAGTATGATGTGACCTATGGTCAGCGTGAGGCCCGTGGGATGCTCTCCGATGTAAACAGCTTCAGGACATCGGACACATGGGAGTGGAATGAGGCCGACACGGAAAAGACCGCGGTGACAGGCCGGACAGCGCTCATATATGATTATGGTCTCGAAAAGGCTGCCATGAAAAGAGCGGCGGAGATAGCGCTTTATTATTCTCATACCAGACCGGATGGGAATAAATGTTTTACGGCTTATGGTTTTTCCTATGGCGCTGCCGGGGAGAATATAGCCGCAGGATATACCTCGGCATCGGCTGTATTTGAGGGCTGGAAAGAGGAAAATGAAAACTACAGCGGACAGGGACACAGGCGTAACATGCTCTCCGAAGGCTTTAGCTATATCGGCATTGGTCATGTGACCTGCGGGGACTATGAGTATTGGGTGCAGGAGTTTTCCGGGAATCCCTCGGGAGCCTCCGAGACCACTGCCGATGAGTCCACGACCACAGCTACCTCGACTCTGAAGTCGGAGTATTTTTCAAAGGCGAGCATCACCCTTGATCCGAGCAGTATAAGCCTGAAAAAAGGAGGGGAGACTTCGCTGCCCACTGTCACCACCAGGGTACATACCAATGACAGCTGGCATGCGTCACTGGGTACGCCGGTAAAGGTCAGTTCCAATGCGTCATGGAGCTCATCAGATACATCCGTTGCCTCTATCAGCGGTTCAAAAGTCGCAGGCAAGGCTGCCGGATCGGCTACCCTTACCGCCACATTACGAGCCTTTGATACAGAACTTGCCGGCACCTGCAAGGTCAAAGTGACGGATAGCACAAGCTCCAAAAATGACGACAGCGGCAGTGCGACCGCGAATGCCACGACTTCGGAAAACGCTGCGGAGGAGCAGGCCAACCTTCTGGCAAAGGAGGAACTTCAGGATTCCTCGGTGACACTCAAAAGTGTTACCGGAAAGGGCACGAAGATTAAAGTAAAGTTCAAAAAGCTGGGGATCAGCGGGGTAAAGTACCAGATAGCTTATACCACCGGCAAAAAGACCAAAAAGGTAAAGACTTCAGGCACCGCAAAGACCATAAAGAACCTGAAAAAGGGCAAGACCTACACCATAAAGATCAGAGCTTACAAAAAGATCGGCGGCGAAAATGTCTATTCCGGCTGGTCAAAAAAGAAAAAGGTGAAGCTATAATATAGACGAAAGGAGAGGGCACTATGAAGATGAAGAGAGTTATTTCAGCGGTGATGGCGGGGGTTATGGCGCTGTCGCTCACATTTTTTGCGGCACCTGCGGCTGATACGGATGCGGCAGAGAGCATTACCGTGACCACAAAGCCCGGGGCAGGCAGCCTTTCGGCTTACTTTGGCAACTATGTGTATTTTGATTACAACTATGTCACCGGGGATTCTACAGAGATGAAGAGCATGGTGGAAAACAGCTATGTTTCCGGCGATACGATAGGGCACATCGGACATATCGCCACCCGTGATGGATATGGTTTTGTGGGATGGGCTGAAAAGGAAAACGGCACGCCCATTGATCTTTCTACATACAAGGTGACAAAGAGCGTCACACTTTATCCGGTTTGGAACAGTGATTTTTCTTATGTGACCTTTGCGGGTAACTGCCGATATATCACAGGCACCTTTGCCATAGCAAACGGAAGCTCATTAAAGCCCTATGCACTCCGCGAGGCTTATGATAAGGTATCCGGCTATTCCTTCAAGGGTTTTGCTACAAAGAAGGGCAGCACAAAGGTCATCGACCTCGATACCTATAAGGTGACAAAGGACGTGACTCTCTATCCCGTCTACGGCGGCATAGGCAAGACCATCAAGGATTCTAAGGGCAATAAATACACAGTCACGGCGGTAGGCAGTGAGAATACTGTTTTTGAGGCAGAGTTTAAAGCGCCTAAAAACAAAAAGATCACATCCCTGCTGCTGGAGTCCTATTTCTATGATGACAACGGTACATACTTCAATGTGCCCGGCATAGGAAAGGGTGCACTAAAGGGCTGCACCAAGCTTAAAAAGTTTACCGCGTCATATATGAGATACATAGACCCCGAGGCTTTTTCCGGCTGCACCAAGCTTAAGTCCATCGGACTTCCCGGCTTTTACGGAGAAAAGTCCGACGTGAAAAACTGCTTTAAGGGCTCCTCGATAAAGTCCATCCATGTATACGATGGTTACAAGGATAGCTTAAAGACGGTATTTACCAAAAAGAATACCGGCAGCAAGACCAAGATCAAGATCTACGAAGACTTTATAGGATACTGATGAGAGAGCAGACAAAAAATTCTAGCTTTGATCCACGGATTTTATACGCAGCCGTTATAGTCCTCCCTTTTTTGGGAGGGCTGTCACGGCTGTTTTTGTTGTACTTTTCAGCTGTGGTGATGTCCGTGGCATTGATCCTTCTCGCAGGAAAAAACGGCGGGATAAATATTTATAAAAGTAAAAATGTAGCCCTTGGGCTTATCATAATAGCATCGTCCATTGTATCCTTTGCGGCAGCACTGGATCGGGGCAGTGCATTTTACGGAGTGCTTTCACTTCTTGCTATGGCGCTCTTTGTGATACTACTTATGCAGACGGATGAGGTGTCTTATGAGGCGGAGCTTTGCTTTATGCCGGATGCTGCGTGCGTGATGATAGCTTTATGTGCGGTGATGTATGTGATACCGGCTCTTAGGGAGCTCGTCTTTTCCGGAGGGAGGCTCGGAGGATTTTTCCAATATGCCAATACCATGGCGCTGTACATACTTCTGTCTGTGGTGGTGCTATTGTATAGCACGAAAAAAGCAGACGCAAAATTATATGTGAGACTTCTGCTCCTAGGTGCAGGACTTTTGTGGACGGGCAGCAGGTTTACCATATTACTGTCTGTCGCGGTGCTGATCTACTACGGCATCAGTCAAAGGAGATACAGGCTTACGCTTACGGTTCTCGGGATCGCAGCATTGGTGGCGGTGCTTTCGTATCTGATCCTCGGAGAGTACGCCACACTTTCCAGGGTGCTTACGGTTGCGGAGCACAACAGTACCTTCTGGGGCAGGCTTTTATATTGGCAGGACAGTATCGCTATATTTTTGCAGCATCCGCTCGGCATAGGCTATGGCGGCTATCCACGTATACAGCACATGATACAGACCGGAGTCTATACCACGGCATTTATTCACAATGAATATCTCCAGATGGGACTGGATCACGGAATTTTTGCCATGGCTGCCTTTGCTGTAATGATGGTGACGGCTGTAGTGGATGCCATAAAAAAGAGGGATGAACTTAGGGCAGTGATGCTTTTGATTTTTGCTGTTCACATGGCGTGGGATTTTGATCTTCAGTATTTTGCCATGGTGGTGATCCTCCTTTGTCTCTTTGACATTAAAGGTGAGTCAAAGGTCTGGATCAGGATGGATGAAAAAAAGTCAGGGCTGGCATTTGGGGCATTATCCCTTGTATATGTGGTGATCGCCTCCTCCCAGGCAGCACTTTCCGCCGGAAATATGGGGCTTTCTTACACCCTCTATCCCTGGGACAGCGTATGCGAGGGAAATATCATGTATTCGACGCCGGATGATGAGACCAGGGCTTACCATATGAACAGAATAATCGGATATGATCCTTACTGTGCCAATGCCTGGCGGCTTATGGCATTCCGTTCTTCGGCTTTTGGAGACTATGAAACTATGGTCACTGCCACGGAGCGGTATTTAGACCTTAGAAGATATGATATGGAAGCCTACAGTGACATGGTGGTGATGCTTGATACGGTAAAAAGTAATATAAGTGACACATCAGGTATAAAACTGATAGATGATGAACTTTTAAATATAAAAAACAGATTGTCAGAGATGGAAAAAACCACCTCGCCTTTGGCATACAGATTGCGGGATAAGCCGGACTTTTCCCTTACCCCGGAGGCGGAAAAGATAATTGGAAAGTGCGGAATATCTGATGGGAATATCCTGCAGTCCCAGGGCACCGCTTTGTATGTGGAGGAGCTTTTCCGGAGGATTGACCTTGACCTTTAGGTTGGAAACCGAGGCATTTCCGCCCTTGTGGGACAGCTTTTCATAGGTTCGGGTGGCATTTATCCATTACAATCTTTTTGGCTTCAACCACCTCGACTAATGAACCTCTGATACATATTTTAAATCGTTTGTCTTGCGAGGTAAAGCAGTTGTAGGTGGATTGTTCAGCATCACTTATTCATCTTCAAATATTGTCTCATTCATTTCAGGAAAATCCAGGAGATCGGAGACGGTCATGTCCAGACCCACGGCGATTTTGTGGAGGGTTTTGAGCTTGGGATTGCAGGTTTTTCCGGACATAATATTTTCTATGGTGCTCTGGGTAATTCCACATAACGTGTACAAGAGCAGATCAGAGGCACCAAAACAATGATTGCATTTTTTAGAGGTTCATGTTATATTTTAGGTGAGAAGACCATTTCCCGTCCCCATTGTCCCGGTTCTTTGAATCGGTTGACCGGATGGATAGATGGTCTTTCTTATTGCCGTTTATAAACAGTTACAACCGTATTGTTTTTGATGATAACAATTATAAAAACAAATCGTGTGTGATTGGATGAATATATCTCTTTTATTTGTCCTTCAATTTCATCATGCTGATTCTGTCGGTGTGGTTCCTACTGCTGTGGAGGAAGGCAGTAATATTGGATCAGATGATTTAAAGAGTGCCGGTTCTCCTAAGGTAAAGGTCTCATATGAATTGGTAGATAATAGTGGAGAAGGTGACGATATTACGGACTTTTACACGGCACCTGTAGCATCTGATAATGTTGCAGCCACAATTTCACGAGCAACTTTGACAAATGATACCCTTAAGCTTGAAGATAATCTGACTCTTATCTATGGAGATGACGCAGATCCTACTGTAGAGTTTGTTGACACAAATCAAGAGTGGGGTACAATTGATGCAAACCTTACTTTTGAGTATTACAATGTGACGGATAATTCTGATGCCGGATCTGATGTATCTGCACTCGATGTCGGGGAGTATTATGCGACAGTTGAGGCTACAGCATCTACAAACTTCAATGCCACAGAAACCGAAACACCGGTGGCAGTAGACGGAACTTTTAAAGTGGCTTTGGCACCTTTTGATGGATCCGTTTCTATTTCCGGTGATTTGGAATATGGTGGCGAAGTCGCAGCAGATGTTACCGGTGTTACAGATGAGGAAGTGGCATACGGCTGGGGTTATGCGGATACGAATAATAAAACAATAGAAGAGCTCATAGATGATGGTAGTTGGATAATAGGAAATGAGACAGGAACCGTACCGGGAGTTGCTGTAGGAAAGTATCTTTATGTAGCCATACTTGTAGATGGCAAAGGGTTTAATGACAACAAAGGTAAAAGCTGGAACGTATCTGATACGGTGGTTGCCAAGAAATCTCTTACACCCGGAGCCATTACAGCAAGTGATAAAACGTATGATGGAACGGATGAAGCAGACGTATTTATAGCGATTGATGATGAAGAAGAACTGGTAGGTGAGGATGAACCTGTTATCAAAGCAAAGGCTCAGTTCTCTTCTGCTGATGCCGGGGACGATGTTTCACTTGCGGATAATAGCGGATCAGCCCTTGATTTTGGATCTGAGGAATATAACGCATTGTACACTTTAGCTGATACATGGGATGATTCCTTAAATTCAGTAACTGCAAACATTGCGAAGGCTCCCCTGACAGTGGCAGCCGGGACAATGCATATTTATTATGTACAGCAGAGTGAAAACGATCCTATAGCATACAATGAAAGTGATTCTGTTTTTAAGGTAAATAATTCCCCTGCCTACACAGGATTGGTAAATAACCAGACAGCAGAATTTACTCCCACCGCAGTTGAGGCTGGTGAGGGTGCCAATACTCCAGGAGATTATAATGTCTCTCTTACAGGAACCATAGCTATTGCTACGGACAAGGAGGAGAACTACGATCTGACAGATGTGGATGATAGTGAGGATGGCATCCAGATTACTATAGCAGATGTCCCGGCTACAATAATGGCAAACGGATCCACTATTCCGAGTGTGACTTCAGTTACTGCCGATTATGAAGAGAGTGCAGAC
>ERZ842401.2418-NODE-2418-length-25036-cov-8.556623_pt1 | contig 25036 bp, 14 predicted proteins | sample MGYA00521270_ERZ842401 | MGnify/ENA primary metagenome ERZ842401 (study PRJEB31892, sample SAMEA3878208) | bioreactor metagenome | biome: Moose rumen | place: Sweden | collected 2011-10 | study: EMG produced TPA metagenomics assembly of the PRJEB12797 data set... | reverse complement strand
CTATAAAATTCACGAACTTTTTTCTTTTCTCGGACACACTTTTTGAAACAGTATCTTTCACCCGGATCCGGTGTATATACCATTTTGGTCTTCTGAAATTGTAAATTCTTCTTGGGCGATACTGTTGGAATGACCCTTGTATTGTCACTGGCGGAGACAACGCGAATGGGGATTTGCTCATTTGAAGTTGTCAAAGGTTTATTGGGATCCCACTCCAATCCTTCCAACTCCATCCCGTCCACAACCCTGTTCTCCGCAAACGCATACGTGCTGTTCCACGGGAACTTGGCGGCCAGCGGGTCCACGCTCCAGAACCGCCCGATGCGGGTGTCGTGCATGCGGTACTCGAAGGCGTGCAGAGCCCCTTCTCCAAACACCTCATTATCAGCCTCCTGCCCATTGAAAAAGTACCGATAACCCCCCATAGCGGGAAGAAGGAATTTTGGCGGGTATGTGGCGGTGCGGTTCATGGCGCGAAGATAGGAATTATGGCACAAGTACACCGTTTGACCATTTTTCAACTTTAATACAATTACCTAAGGTGTCGTAAAAAAGCCAAGTTGAATCTTTCACACCGTAATTATAATTGCCATCACACTTTAATGTGGAATTTTCATAATAGAGTTTTGTCTTACCATCTTTATAATTGTTTTTCCAACTGACTGTCTGGGATATGGTTCCATTAGGGTAATAGTGTAAAGAAGTACCCTCTTTTTTGTCTTGCCTCATTAAATAATACGACTCTCGATCACCATTTTTGTAGTAAATGAGTGGGCCATCAAGTTTGCCTTTTTTATAGTTTTGGCTTATCAAAGTGTCGCCAATTGGAGAAAACGAAAGTTGTTCGCCATCCAAGCATCCTAATTTATAATGATATACAAACATTAGTATTTCAGCTTTTGCTTTATCGTAATTTTTAGTGTATTTCATTCTGTCATCAGTGAATGAGTAGTATATAATGCTGTCTTTTCGTGTAACATCTATCAATCGTCCATAATTTACGGATGAATCTAAATTTGTAATTGTCAGAACAGAATTACGATCATAATATTGATAATATGTTCCCATACACCCTGTCAATACAAAAATGAAAGGTATAGATATACATATATTATTCAACAATCTCTTCTTTTTCATATTCACGTATAATGGGCTCTCCATATGGTTTATTGTCTTTGTAGTTTTGAATATATTCTGTGACTTTTAATATTCGATATCTTTGTTCTATGGTTTTTCCTATTGTTGTTTTTACATTCCTGGTTTGCATATCACCTCGGTCAACGTAAAATGACGTTATACTAACAATATCAAATAAATCTTTGCCATTATCCCTTTCAAAATGTATAATTTGTGAAATGTAATTATTCTCAACATTGATAATGTTAAATTCATGCAAATCGATAAATAGAACTTCCGACTCACAATAATAATCATCTATAAATGAATATGTCCCAATTTGAGCTGCGCATAGCCATGGACGTGTGGATTCCTGAGGTGAGCAATAGGTTATATGCTCCTTGTTGGGAAATAACTTTTTCAACTTCGAAATCGCAGGATTTGACAAATATGATAAACTTCTATCATGCTTGAAAGAATAAGCACCATCCCATAACCCATCTGGTTTTCCACGTACTCTATACATACTTCTCCAGAATCCTGTGTTTCGTCTGATTAAATCAGCATCTGGATTTTTAGAATCAGTAGATGACAAATCATCATAAGTATATATGGCAGCACGTGTAAATTAATGTGAAAAGGTTTGCCTGTTCTTGGATCTATTGGATTTCCTCCGTCAGGGTCTATTAATAGAATTGGATTATTGTTGGTGAAAATATAGGGACTAAAACTAGAATTATCGGCGAACACAGGGTCCACTCCCCACCACCGACCCAGCCTCGTGTCATACTGCCGGAATTCGTACCCAGTCAAACCACCTTCCCCAAGCACCTCATTGTCAGCCTCTTGTCCGTTGAAGAAGTACCGATATCCCCCCATAGTAAAACTTCGGCCCGGCATAGGGAAGCCGAAGGGGTAGTAATCGGTGTAGGTGACAGCGAATGGAATGAACTGCCACTGACCATAACTGTCTTGCACAAGGTGCTTTCGGTCTTGTGCTGTGTAGGTCACATTGCCCAAATGATCCGTAAATTCATAAACACGAGCCCCAATCGTGTTGGAATCCTGCAGCCAAGTGCTGTTTGCCGTTATCCAGACCTGCTGCTCCAACACACCCAGACGCTTGCTGCCATACAGATACCGCTCTGTGGCTCTCAAGGTGTCTCCATTCTGCCGGTAAATGCACATCACATTGCCTGTGGCATCGTGAATGTAGAAAGTCACTCCCGAGGAATCGGTCTTCACCTGTCGCTGGCCAGTCGGGCTGTAACGGAATGATGACAATGTATTACCATTCCTGCGAATGGTATCCACTTTGCCAAGTGCGTTCCAACTTACCGTCAGATCCTCCGCATTGTCGTGCACTAAGTTACCCAGTGCATCGTACTTGTAGGCACTGGATGTAATACCTGTGGCAGATATGCTCCCCAAGCGATTGTTACCATTCGGGTATGTATATCGGATATTATGCATCTCCTGACCAAATTGGTTTTTACGCTGCAAAGATAACAAATTTCCGTTCCAATCGTTGTCGCGGTTTTAAGGAAGACGAAAACGCAGTCAACCAGAACGACAGCGTTTTCCCGTAGCCGTCCCTATCCGTGACGAACGGTTGAATCAAATTTAACATTTAAGGAAGCCCCCGCAGGGTAAGCATCTACAGCCGAGTGAGGAAGGAACGATGTGAACAAGTGTAGTGTATAGAGGCCCCAAAGGCTCCTGATTACTCCACAATAATCTGGCTGTTCCGTTTGCGGAGCTCTTCGTCGCTGGGCACGTTGTCCTTGACGGTGTCCACGTTGATGATGACGGGGCGGCCACGGAACGGCTCGGGCTTGGTCTGCGCCGGTTTCTCCACCACAGAAGTCTTGACCTCTTCCGGCTTCGCGGCAGGCATCTCTCTCTGAACAACCGGTGCCGGTTTGGCGGGCACTGCGGGTTGTATCTCTTCCACTACAAACGTGTCTTCTGGAAGGATGGCAGCGGTGTCGGGTGCCACGACGGCGACCTCCACGGGCGCGGGCTCGGCGGCCGGCTGTCGGCCGATATGGCTGGCAACGCCCCAGATGACAAGGCCGGCCACGGCGGCACCGGAGACGGCAATGGCGGCAATCTGCCCGCCTGTCAGCGCGCGGATGCCCGCCCGCCGGCAAAACTGCCGCCACGCGGATGCGCGGTAGGGATATTCGGCCTGCTCGGCCTTGGCTTTAAGGAGTTCGTCAAATTCTGTCATACACTTCTGTCGTTGTTGCGTTTGTAAATCTCGTTTTTGAGACGGGTGCGGGCGGCGTTCACGTGCCAGGCGGAGGTGTTCTCGGTGATGTCCAACTGCTGCGCGATCTCGGCGTGCGAGAAGCCGTCGAACACGAAGAGGTTGAAGACCGTCCGCGTGGCCGGGGGCAGCTGCTGTATCATCGCCATCACCTCGGAGGCGTCCATCCTCGCGAGGGCGCTGTTCACATCATAGCCCATTGCGGTGCTTTCAGCCACCTCGTCAATGTCCGTGAACCCGACCTTGGCGCCGTACTTCCGGCGGTGGTCCAGAGCCGCATTCACCATTACCCGTTTCATCCACGATTCGAAAGAGCCGGTGGTTTCGTATTTCCCTATGTTGGAAAACACTTTCATAAAACCTTCACTGAGCATATCCTCCGCTTCGTCGGTGCTGTCCGCATAACGGGTGCAGAGCCGGAGCATCGGAGAGTAAAAATGCTTGAACAGCTTGTGCTGCGCGCGTCGGCTGCCTTCCTTGCAGCCTTCTACCCAGCGGGCTAACTCGTCATTTTTACGTTCGCTCATTATCTATAACGGAATTTGAAAACCAAACCTTGGGTGGGTTGGATATTTTTTTTTGATTTTTATAATCAGAAACTCCAAACGAAATGGACGGCCCGCTTATTGTGCCGTGTTTTCATAGATGTTGTTTTCGTCCGGACTGTGATGGGCATACCACGCCTGCGCGAAGAAGGGGTTGTGCTTGGCCTGATGGTCGTAATTCCAGACTGGCGGCAGGCACTCGGGACAGGGATGGCCGCCCCAGAGCATCAGCTTGGGCGACATACGGTAGTGATGCCCGTCGTGGCATTGCCACTCCAAAGGCTTTTCAGGGTTGCCGTCATACTCGGTGGAGAGCAGGGTGGAGCCACGGAAGGCGCCGGCCTGGCGCAACTCCTCGAGGGTGAGCTGCTCCAGAGGCTTCTGCTCGTCATAGCCGTGGTCCATCGGCTTGGCGTCGGCGGGGTCCTTGGAGACGTGGAGGTTGATGTCTTCCCAGTCGGGAATTTTCTCCCAAGCCTCGCGGCCGCCGAAGTAGGCGTTGATGCGCTGTTCGTCGTTATGCTTGAGCCACCACTGGGTGCCGTATTTCTTCTTGTATGCCATCGGCAGCATCGCCGCCTTGATGATGGGGGCGGGCACAATCTTGGCCAGTTTGAAGAACTTGGGCATCCGTTCGCCCATCTGCCGGAAATAATCCTTTACAGGGATGTTGGCGCGGAAATGGAGATACTGCTCCAGTTTGTCGGCATCGAGATAAAACTGTCCGTGGAAATTGCGCAGCACGAACCAGTTGGCGTTGAAGATCTTCTTGGGGCCTGGACAGTGGATGGCGTCGAGCAGCAGTGTCTCGAACTCGAAGTTGCTCAGCCGGTAGTCGGGACCGCTGCTGATGTTGTAGAAGCGGTTCCAGAACTCGTCGGGCAGGTCAAGGGTGCAGAGGTTGGCCAGCAGTCTTCCGGAGTCCTCCACGGTGGCCCACTCCAGCGCGCCCGTGATGGGCACGTGGAACATAATGGGGTCGTATTGCTTGAGGATGGCAGGGTAGAGGATGCCCGACTGGCGCAGGCTGACCCAGTGCTTAAGTCCGGATTCGGCGAAGGTGCGCTCCGCAATGATCTTGCTGATGCCATAATAGTCATAGACGCTGGAGAAGATAGGGTCTCCGGTGCGGCCCCAGAGGGTGTCGGGTCCGCGGTCGGAGGTTTGCGCCACCGAGCCGATATAGACCGCCCGGATGTCGTCGGCGTTGGGTTGCGCCTGGATGGCTTTCACCACATTTGCCGCCGCCGTGGTGTTCACCTTCAGCGTTTTCTCGGGGAAGTAGTCGGCGGAGGGGGAGACCATCCCGCCCACGTGCAGCACATAGTCGGCGCCTGTGACGCCCTTCAGCACGTCTTCGTAATTCGTCAGGTCGCCCCACACTATTTTGATGCGGTCTTGCAGAGGTTTCAGTTTTTCAATATTTTTCTGGCTATGTCTTGCCAGAATGACGATATCGAGTTTGTTATCGTGCTTGAGCAGTTCTTGAAGTCCGGCCCAGCCCATTGTGCCAGTAGCGCCGGTGAGAAATACAGTCTTCTTCATTTTTTTTCTATAAGTATAATATTAGATGCAAAGATTGTTGATTAGTATCCGAAAATGTCCTCAAGGGTGAGCTTGACGACGGTGCCGAATTTGTCGCCCACCGCATCAAGATCCACCTCTCCTTCCGTGGCGAGGATCATATAGGTTTTGGGTTTGTTCTGGATGAATTTGTGGTTGAACTCCTTGATGTCTCCCAGGGTGAACCCGTTGAGAAGATTGTAGATGTCTTCGCGATAATCGTGGTTGAGACCCATCTTGCGGTTGCTGAGGTAGGTGTTGAGGATGTTCATCTTGGTGATGCGGTTGGATACGATATTGTTGCGCACGCCCTCCTTGGCCAGGTCGAAGGCACTTTGCGACAGGGGAATCTCATTGAAGAGAGCGTCGAAGGCGGTCATCGCGTCGATGATTTTGTCGTTCTGGGTGGCCACATAGGAGTAGTTGTACATATAGGCGGCGCTGTCGGCGGGCGTCACGAAGGAGGATTGCGCACTGTAGGCCAAGGAGCGCTTCTCGCGCATCTCCTGGAAGACGATGGCGTTCATACTGCCCCCGAAGTACTGGTTGTACATCTTCGCTATGGGCAGGAACTCGGTGTTGAGTTTGTCCACGCGGTTGGAGGTGATGAGCCGCGACTGCTTGGCGGGGTAGGGAGCATAATAGACCACGTTGCGGTCGGTGGGCAACCGGTCGAACTTCTTGGCGGGCGGCGGCGTGCCGAAACTCTTGGGCAGCTTGTAGCTGGTCGCAAGCGATTTCTTGAGTTGTTTCACGGTGGCGGGACCGTAGTAGAGCATCTCCGGCTTGTAGCTGAAAAGCGTGCGCAGGGCGGTGAGCAACTGCTCGGGTTTGAGCTTCTGCAACTGTTCGTCGTTGAGCTGGTATTTCACCAGGTTGGGACCGAACTCGCAGTAGGTGCGCAGGCAGTTCATCACGCTGTTTTGGGAGGACTTGGCGTTTTTGCGTTGCAACATTACATCGTCCACAAGGTTCTGCAGGACCTTGGCGTCGGGTTGGGCGTTTTGCACCACCTCCATCATCAGCTTGAGGGCTTCACCCATATTGTGGCCGAGGCCAGAAACGGTGACGTAGGTCTCATCGTCGGAACAGGAGATGCTGTAGTTGCAAGCCAAGGTGTAGAAGAGGGTCTTGAGCTGCTCCACAGTGTGGTCGGGGGTGCCGAGGTTGCTGATATAGCGGGCGGCGTAGGGCAGCAGGAGGTCGTTCATCTCGCCGGCGGGGAAGACCATCCGCAGGGTGAAGGTCTGGTCCTCGTCATTGTGCAGGTAATTGATGGGCACGCTCTTGTACTGGTCGAAGGTGATGGCTTTCTGGAAGTCCACGAACACCGGCTCGATGGGTTTCACGGGACGGGCCTTGAGTTTGGTGAAGAACTCGGACTCGGCATCGCGGTTCACCTGGATGGCGGTGATGGCCGGTTTGGTTACCTTGCCGGTCTCTTTGGGCTCGCCCTGGCGTTTGAAGACCACCACATAGTTGTTGTCTTTGAAATAGCGGTTGGCAAACTTGACGATGTCCTCCTTGGTGACCTTCTTGTAGTATTCCAGTTCCTGGGAGGCGTGGAACCAGTCGATGTCGTTCTCGAAGGCGCGGGCCATCGCGTTGGCGCGGGAACGGTTGCTCTGCAGTTGGCGCATCTGTGAGGTTTCGATGTTGTTGATGGCGGCTTGCATCAATGATTCGTCGAATTTGCCCTGCTTGATGAGCTCGAGTTGCGCCAGCATCAGGTCGCGCACCTCCTCGAGGGTTTGGCCGGCATTGGGACGGCCGCTGAGCACGTAGGCGGAGTTGTCGCAAAGTCCGTAGAGGTAAGAGGATACGCGGGCGGCGAGGTGCTTCTGGTTGATGTTGAGGTCCATCAGGCCGCAGCGACCGTTGGAGAGGATGTTGTCCAGCATCTCTACGATGACGAGGTCGCGGTGGTTGGCGGGCAGGTCGAGGCGGAAGGCGACGTTCACGAACTCGGCCTCGTGCCCCGTCACCTCGCGCACGATGGGCGTGGTGATGGGCGTCTCCTTGGCGATGGTGTAGTGCGGCACCTCCTTGGCCTTCAGTTGGCCAAAATACTTGTCGATGATGGCGATGGCCTCGTCATAGTCGAAGTCGCCGGCCAGGCACACGGCCATATTGTTGGGCACGTAGTAGGTGTCGAAGAACTTGCGGATGTTGGTCAATGAGGGGTTCTTGAGGTGCTCCACGCTGCCGAGGGTGGTCTGCTGCCCGTAGGGGTTGTTGGGGAAGAGGGCGTTCAGCATTGCCTCGGAGGCTTTGCGGCCGTCGTTGGCGAGCGAGGTGTTTTTCTCCTCATAAACGGTCTCCAGCTCGGTGTGGAAGATGCGGAAGACGGGGTTGGAGAAGCGGTCGGCTTGTATGATGGCCCAGTTCTCCAGCTGGTTGGCGGGGATGTCTTCGATATAGACGGTATAGTCGTTGGAGGTGGCGGCGTTGGTGCCTTGCGAGCCGATGAACTTCATCATCTTGTCGTACTCGTTGGGGATGGCATAGCCCGAAGCGATGTAGGATAGACTGTCGATGATGCGGTAGATGCTGTCGCGGTCGCTCTTCTCGCGGGTGCGCCGATAGACCTCGAACTGCCGCTCAATCTCGTCGAGCAGGGGCTTCTCAGCCTCGTAGTCGGTGGTGCCGAACTGCCGGGTGCCCTTGAACATCAGATGCTCAAGATAGTGCGCCAGGCCGGTGGTCTCGGCGGGGTCGTTCTTGCTGCCCACGCGCACGGGAATCAGCGTCTGGATGCGGGGTGCGTCGCGATAGACCGAAAGGAAAACCTTCAGTCCGTTGTCCAACGTGTAGATACGCACGTTCATCGCGTCGTGCGAGTAGCTGATGTAGTCGTAATGCTTTTGCGCCTGCAGGAACAGCGGCAGGGCCAATGTCAATGCTGTGAAAAGTAGGAAAAGTCTTTTCATTCAAGAGGATTTTAGCGGTTAATGGTTGTTTTTAAACATTGCTGCAAAAATACATTTTTTGTTGGATAATCGTAGAGACGGGGCGCGCCCCGTCTCTGCAAAATGGATTCTCTGGTGATTGAATATTCAGGCTGGACGATTTGTGTGTGGTTAAACGTAGAGACGGGGCGCGCCCCGTCTCTACGAAATGGATTCGCTGGTGATTGAATATGTAGGCTGGACGATTTGTGCGTGGTTGAATGTAGAGACGGGGCGCGCCCCGTCTCTACAGGTTGTGGATGTAGCGGTCGTGATTACAATTATTTATAAAATCTATCGTATTCCCATCTGGCCACATTCTTTTCTATATAATCAGAAATTTTGTTTAATTCGTCAGTTCCTCTGATGATATGGTCGTGGAATCGTGTTTGCCATTCGAAAGGAATGTCTTGTGCGTGTGCGAATTTGGTGACTGCGGATTTTATTCCGCCTACGACAACAGAAAGCCATCCCTTTTGTTGGTTCAACCCCTGTAGAGACGGGGCGCTGTGTGTATGTGTGGTTGAATGTGAAGACGGGGCGCTGTGTTTAAGGGTGGTTGATTGTAGAGGCGGGGCGCGCTCCGTCTCTACATTATTGTTGATGATTTTTTGTTTTATACTGTTCCGTTGACCCACGTTAAGGTTGTTTTGTGGTATTTTATCGTCGAGAATGAGAATTACTGCGTGTATATGATTGGGCATTATTGTCCATAGTGGTATCTCTGCATAAGGATAATGGATTGAAACTTCCTGTAGTTGCTGGTCAGTGTATTCTCCGATTTTTGTTAATGTTATCGCAGGCTCATCTTCTTTTCCGCATTTTTTTATTTCCCCGAAGTAATGTTTTCTGTCTTTGGTACAGATGGTTATAAAATACATTCCACCATTGTAATCGTGCCAGTCAGCTCTTGCAGATTGTATGCGGTATTCATTTTGATATTTCTCTTCAGACATTTTTTATTTAAAATTAATTTTGCAAAAATATAAATTATTTTTATCTAACAATTATTTATTTTATTTGCAGAAACGGGCTGATGTATGCTACGGTGGTTAAACGTAGAGACGGGGCGCGCCCCGTCTCTGTAAAATGGATTCACTGGTGATAGAATATGTGGGCTGGACGATTTGTGTGTGTGGTAAACATAGAGACGGGGCGCGCCCCGTCTCTGTAAAATGGATTCGCTGGTGATTGAATATGTAGGCTGGATGATTTGTGTGTGTGGTAAACATAGAGACGGGGCGCGCCCCGTCTCTACATTGGGAATGCCGCATTCAAATAATGATTACAGCCGTATCCATTATTTGATTATTTTTGCAACCTCAAACCGCACCGCTATGCTGTCGCACAATGCCTTGCAATATACGTTGAACCACCTGCTGGCCGTGGCCCTGCCCACGGAGCCCGCCCTCGATTGCCGCGTGGAACGCGCCGACGGCGGGGTGAAAGTGCGGTTTGCCGGCGGCTGGTCCCTCCGCATCGCCCTGCTCGGTGATGACGAGGTGCGGGCCCTGGTTGCCGGCGAGGCCGCGCCGGTGATGCTCTCCACCGCCGACGGGAGGGAACACATTCCCCTCTTTCGTTCCGCCTCAAGTAGCGCATCGGCCGCCCCCGGGGTGCGCCTTTCTCCCGACGGCCACGAGCTGTGCGTGCCCTACGACCTTGTCACCCCGAGTTTCCTGATGCTTTCCCGCTGGGAGGAGTACCAGGAGTCGCCTCGCGACCAGCACAACCGTTTTCCGTACGTTTCCAGCATTGCCGCTCGCTACGGCTTCATCCATCTCCCTCTGGTAGATGAATATGCGATGCTGCTGCGCAACTGGGTGCTCGAACTGGTGCGCCCTGAAATCACGCTGCGCCCGCGCACCCCACACACTGTCCCTACCCACGATATTGACCACCTCTGCCGCTTCACGGGCACGATGCAGGCCTGCAAGTCCATCTTTGGCCGCGACCTGCTCATCAACCGCAGTCTTGATCTGGTACGTAACTCTTGGGAGGAGTTTCGCCGTTGGCGGGAGAATCCGCAGCAGGATCCCTATATCCTCGCCATAGAAGAGCTCGTGAACAGGGCCCGCTCCCGTGGCGAAAAGGCCCTCTTCTTCCTCAAAGCCCAGACGAAGGGCGAATATGATTGCACCTACGATGTCAATGACGCTCTTGTGACCCATATTGTCAAAATGATTCGGGATGCCGGTATGGAGGTGGGCCTGCACGGCAGCTATAGGAGCTACGACTCGCCGGAAATCTACGGTGCTGAGAAGGATCGCTTGGAAAAGGTTGCTGGTACGGCCGTGCGGTCGGGACGGCAGCATTTCCTGCGCTTCAATCTCCTGAAAAACTATGTCAATGCGGGGTATTCGTCATACAGTGGTCAGGATTCGCGCCAGATGATGGAGATGACTCATCCCAGCACCCTGGAGGTGTGGCAGGCGGTGGGTCTTCGCGAAGACTACACGCTGGGCTATGCCGAACAGCCCGGCTTCCGCTGTGGCACGTGCCACCCCTATCCACTGTACGACCTTGTGAATGATACCCCCACCAATATCTTAGAACACCCCCTCATCCTGATGGACGGTACCCTGTTCGACTATCTGAAACTCGGATTGGAAGAGTCTGGGGAACTCATTACGCGCCTCCGGAATCGCTGCCGCGCTGTGGAGGGCGACTTTGTCTTTCTGTGGCACAACCACACCGTGGGCCGCAATTACCGCGGCTTCTATGAAATGATGGATGCAATAATATAAAAATATGTGTGGCGACGCCACGATGTGGCATAATAATATGTATGGAGACGCCACGATGTGACGTCTCTACTATTGTTTGCGCTTGTTGATTTTGAACGCGCTGCCGTTGATGCGCTCGCCGGCGACGGTGATGGTGCGCTTTTTGGCGTCGCTGCGCCACACCACGGTGATGGAGTTTTTGTCCTGATGGGTGATGAAGCCCCCTTCCACTTGCCAGTTGTACCAGCTGGCGTCGGACATCAGCAGGCGATAGGTCTTCTTGTCTTTGGTGTCTTGGACAATAGAACCGTCGCGGTTGATTTCGTCGTAGAAGAACTTTTGGATTTTGTCTTGAATGAAGCGATATATTTCATTGGGTTTGCCGCTCTTGTCCTCGTAAGGTGCGTGGCTGGCTCCCTCGATGGGGTAAAACCGGTTGCGAATGTGCAGGGAGTCCAACTTGCGGTGTATGGCTACCGACCCGAACATAGTGCCGCAGAGCCGTTCGCCGATTTTTGTCTTCAGGTCGGAGAAGGGATAGCCGATGTCGTAGGGGACGGTGTTGTCGTCGGTGCCGTGGAAGGAGATGACGGGAATGTGGCATCCGTCAAGCTCTTTGAGGTCGTAAAGGGCCCCCCACATATTGGCCACCGCCTTGATGCGTGGTGCACGTCTGTAATTGTTGCCGGAGGTGTGCAGCGACCCGCAGGTCTCCCGGAGATTGCGGTCCACGAAGATGGCCGGCAGGTTCTGGTCCGTCATAAAGGCGGCGCCGAGCGCGGTGATGGAGCCGGCACTGGTGCCCCCGATGAAGATGTTGTTGGTGTCAATGCCGTACTCATCGGCGTGAGCCAGCAAAAAACGCAGGGCGGCGTGCGCATCCTGGATGGATTCGTATTCGCATTGCTGGATGGAGCCCTTCGTCAGCTTGAATCCTAACCGGTAGTTGGCCGAGACAGCCACATATCCGATGCTGGCGAAGTGCTCGCACCACTCGGTGGAGGTCACGGCAGCCTTGTCGCCGAAGAAAAAGCCGCCTCCGTGCAGCAGCATAATGACTGGACGGCGCTTCACTGCGCTGTCTTCTGGCAGATACAGGTCCATCTTCAATTCCAGATTCTTCCGCTTGGCGCCGGCCGACTGGCCCAGTCCCTGTAAGAGTTGCTTGCGCATCTGCTCGTGGCGGATGGGCTTGGAGGTCCAAAACCCTTTGGCGTTGCCATACACCACGTCGGACTTCTTCTGGAAGGAGAGATAGTTGGAGGGACAATTGGGCGTGTAGCGCGGGGAGGTGGACTCCCGATAGGCGGGCTCCACGTATTTCTCGAAGGCGAGATGCCACTCTTCACTGCCGAGGGTGGAGGGAGCCAACCAGCCGGAAATATTATCTGTGTCCACCATAATGTTGAACTTGATGTCAATAAACTCCTCTTTGACACAAAGAATGCACTCTTTGCCATCCGTCCGGTCAACCACACTTTTGCGCTCGATTTCAAAAGGATGCATCTTCAGAGCAGTGCTGTCGGTCACAGGATAGTAGCGGCCAATGATATGCTCCTTGTCGATATGGTCGATCTTGAGATAGTAGGTGTTGTTGTTGATTTCCCCTATATAGTAGTTGTCGAGGTCGATTATTGGGAAAACAAACCCTTTGTCCGGGGTAATCACCACTGCATCATCGCTGAGTTCTATCTCCTCTTGATGCTCTTCGGCTTTGGAGGCGTCCTTCTTGCGACAGGAGACCACCACACAGGCCAATATGATAAGACAAAGGGTTAGCTTGAATTTCATTGTTGTGGTATAGTGAATGCTACTTGGGTAGCAGTTTTACAAAGGGTATCATCATCTCTTCCATTGAGATGCCGCCGTGCTGGAAGGTGTTCTTGTACAGGTTGACGTATTGGTTGAAGTTGTTCTGGTAGGCGAAGAAGTCGTTGCGGGTGGCGAAAATGAAGCGCTGCGTCATACTCTCCTTGGGCAGGAAGGCCTCGTCGGGGTTCTTGATCTCGAAGACCTCCTTGGCGGGGTAGTCCATACTGCTGCGTCCCACCTTGTAGCGCAGGTTGGTGTTCAGCTCGCGCTCGCCCACCATCTTGATGGGGCGGTTGACCTTGATGGTGCCGTGGTCGGTGGTGAGGAACACCGGCACTTTCTTCTCGGAGAGGTATTTGAGCATATCGAACAGGATGGAGTTCTCGAACCAGGAGGCCGTTACGCTGCGGTACGACTTCTCGTCGTCGGCCAGCTCGCGCACCACGCCCACGTCGGTGCCTGCGTGCGAAAGCATATCCACGAAGTTGAAGACGATAACGTTCAGCGGATTGTGCATCAGCTGGTGGAAGTTGTCGAAAATCTTCCGGCCGAAGTCGGCGTTCAGGATCTTGGCGTAGGAGTACTTGATGTTTTTGCCGAACCGCTTCAGGTACTCGCCCAGAAGCTGTTCCTCATACTGGTTCTTGCCGCCGTCGTCGCCCTCGTTGAGCCACATCTGCGGGTATTTTTTTGCGATGACCGAGGGCATCAGGCCGGAGAAGAGCGCGTTGCGCGCGTAATGCGTGGCGGTGGGCAAAATGCTGTAGCAGAGCGTCTCGTCATCCGCATAATAATAGTCGTGCAGGATGGGGTAGATGCTGCGCCATTGGTCATAGCGCAGGTTGTCGATGACGAACAGGAAGGTGGGCTTCTGGTCGTCCAAATATGGGAAAAGCTTGTCTTTCAGGATGGTGTGCGACTGGATGGGCTTCTCGCTGCCCCGCCCGTTGACCCAGTTCAGATAATGGGCCTGCACGAACTTGGCGAACTGCACGTTGGCCTCCTCTTTCTGCGCCGCCAACATATCAGCCACACTCTCGTCTTCAATCTTTTCGATTCGTAATTCCCAATCAACCAGTTCTTTATATAGATTTGACCACTCTTCGATGGAGAGATGGTCAGAGATGCGCATCGACAGCTCGCGGAAGGCCTGCTGGTAGTCGATGGTCACCTTGTTGCTGAAGAGGTTCTTCTTGTCGAGGTTCTTCTTGAGGCAAAGCAGAATCTGGTTGGGATTGACGGGCTTGATGAGGTAGTCGGCGATATTGGAGCCGATGGCGTCTTCCATAATGTGCTCCTCCTCGCTCTTGGTAATCATCACGATGGGGATGTGCGGATGCGTTTTCTTGATGTGCTGCAGGGTTTCCAGACCGCTGAGTCCGGGCATATTCTCATCCAGGAAAATGATGTTGATAAACTCTTTTTCCAGGATTTCGATGGCTTCGCGGCCGCTCAAGGCAGGAATCACATCGTAGCCTTTGGTTTTCAAAAATAGGATATGCGGTTTGAGGAGGTCGATTTCGTCATCGGCCCATAAGATCTTTGTATTCATTCGGTGTATTTATTAGTTAACAAACTTAAAGAACGAGACGAAACGGTTTTTAGTATAAAAGATGATTTTTTATTGGGGAGGAAACATCAGCGTCGGGTCGATGGCCTCCTCGGGGGCGTTAGGATCGATGGGAGGGGGGATTGTATCGGGAATGTTGAGTTCCTTGCGCATCTCGCCGATGCGGTTGGAGGCGTCGGTCAGCAACTTCTCCGCCGAGCTCTCTTCGCCGATGTAGTAGTCGATGGAGCGGACGAACTGCTCGCGGGAGATGTGGTGGCGGGTGAAGAGTTCCTTGTAGAAGTCACGGGTGAGCCGCAGCCGGTTGACGGTGTCGGGCGAGAGGTGCACGGTGCTTTCAATAAGGTATGCCTCGGCGATGATTTCCACCATCTCTTTGCGGTTGATGAGGTCGTCTGGCTTTTCGAGCACCTGCTTTTTGCTCTTGCAGGAGATGCAGAGCAGGATGAGGGGAAGAAGTGCTATGATGAGTGTTCTTTTCATTGCGGATTATTCAGGTTTTTGTACAAGGGAGAGCCCCAGTTTCTCGCCCTCTTCGATCATGCGCTGGAGGGCGGCGGAACGGCTGTTCTCGATATCGCCGTCGAGGATGGCGTTGCATACGGCCTCCTTGATGATGCCGATTTCGCGGCCGGGCTTGATGCCGAAGGCGGTCATAACGTCCTGTCCGTCAAAGGGCGGGCGCCAGTTGCGGAGTTTGTCCTTCTCCTCAATCTCTACTAACTTCTCGCGCACCTTGGCGAAGTTGTCGAAGCAGCGCTGTATCTTGGCGGAGTTTTTGGAGGTGACGTCGGCCTCGCAGAGGCGCATCAGGTCGTCGATGTCGTCACCGGCCTCGAAGAGCAGTCGGCGAACGGCCGAGTCGGTAACCTCGTCCTCCACCAATGCGATGGGGCGGAGGTGCAGGCCCACGAGTTTCTGCACATATTTCATCTTCTCGTTGGCAGGCATATGGAGGCGTCGGAAGATGGAAGCCACCATCTTGGCGCCCACGGCGTCGTGGCCGTGGAAGGTCCAGCCGATGTCGGGCACGAAGCGCTTGGTGACGGGCTTGGCGATGTCGTGCAACAGGGCCGCCCACACGAGCCAGACATTGGTGGATGACATCGCGATGTTGTCCACCACCTCGAGGGTGTGCAGATAGTTGTCCTTGTGGCCTTTGCCGTTGATGTGTTCCACGCCCTTGAGGGCCTCCATCTCGGGCAGGAAGCGTTCGAGGAGGCCGCATTCGTCGAGCAGGCGGATGCCGCGGGAGGGGCGGATGCAGCGGAGTATCTTGTTGAACTCCTCGATGATGCGTTCGTTGGAGATGATTTCCAGTCGGTAGGCGTTGCGCTTGATGGACTCGAAGGTCACGGGGTGTATGTCGAAGTTGAGCTGGGTGGCGAAGCGCACGGCGCGCATCATCCGCAGCGGGTCGTCGGAAAAAGTTTTGTCGGGGTCGCAGGGGGTGCGGATGATCTTGGCGTGCAGGTCGCTGATGCCGTCGAAGGGGTCGATGAGCTGGAAGGCCTGCTCGCCGTTGAGGGCGATGGCCAGGGCGTTGATGGTGAAGTCGCGGCGCAGCTGGTCGTCCTCTAAGGTGCCGTCCTCGACCACGGGTTTGCGGGAGTCGTGGCTGTACGATTCGCGGCGGGCGCCCACGAATTCCACGTCGCACTCCTCGTAGGGGAACTGGGCGGTGCCGAAGTTCTTATAGACGTTGACGTGCAGGTCGGGGGAGATGAGGGCGGCGGTGGCTTTGGCCAGCTGGATGCCGCTGCCCACGGTGACGATGTCGATGTCGGTGTTGTGGCGGCGCAGCAGGATGTCGCGCACCACACCGCCCACCACGTAGGCGGTCAGCCCAAGCTGGTCGGCGGCCTTCGCCACAATGGCGTAGATGGGGTGTGTCAGATGCTTTTCGTAGGTCATCGTGAGGTCATTTTCAGGGATGCCAAAATCGCTGCAAAAGTACAAAAAACTGTATTAGCTTTTCTCCTGTTTTTTTGAAGTTTCAATCGTGCGACAGAGACTGTCTTTCATACTTATTATGTCCAAAAGGCCTTGATTATTTTATGACGGGAAACCTCGCCTCTTGCAACATCCGTCTTCTTAAAGTTTGGTGGCGAGAAGGAATTTTTTTTGGTGAAAAAACAAAAAAATAGAGGAAAATAGGGGTGTTGTTGATATTTTTTATATTTTTGCAAAATTAAAATCGTATTGTAAAAAAAATACAAAGTATTGAAAAACAAAATGTTGAATTTATGATTGTTAACTTTGAGGCGTAGGTTTTGTACCTGCGGTCTCGTTTTTTTCGGCGGATCGGTGTGATTTCACCCGCCACCGGCCCTCTTTTCCCCCAACTTCCAAAACTTCCAGAACTCCCCTTTTCAGATAACGCCTTCAAGGTGATCTGATACACTTCTCTTTTTGATGATTTTTTCAGTCGCACCGACACCCTCACCGGTTAAGGAGGGTGTTTTGCAAACTCTTGTGCGAGGGGTCTTTTGAAATAATATCACTATTAAAATACCCTTTATGAAAAAAAAACTATTACTTCTGGTGCTTTTCTTGCACGCTTTGGCACTTATTGCACAAACAGTGTCACCTGAATGTGAATTTAATATTCAGGTGACAGTAGAATCCGCTAAGTGTTACAATAATGGAAAAATCACAATCTTGGCTGTTGATAATCAAGGCAATGAGCTTTACATAGCCCCTCTAAGTACGGACCCTAATCCGTATAGTAATTTGAGCCAAATCAAATATGGATACAAAAAAATCAGTGAGGTGACGGACACGATGAATTGGGTAGAGACCTCATTGTTGCTGGTGGATACGGGAACTTATTTGGTGGGTGCTCAAGCGATATGTTGTGATTCGTCGCAATCTGAAGAAAATCGGTATTCCATAGTAGAGGCATACGATACGGTAGTGGTCACCTCTTCATACATAAAGCCCAAAGTGACGATGATTGAGACCCTGGCACCATCTGCAAGCGATTTTGGAATCATCCCTTCGTTGTCGTGTATGCCTTCCGGCCGCGTACAATTAAGGATTTATGATGGTGTTCACCCCTATACCATTAGGGTGTGCGATAAATATGGTAATCCTCTTGATACATTGGTCTTCCCCACCAATCAATATATGGGTGATGATGATAGCCGTTATGATTTTTATGAGTATTATTCTGTTGAAAATCTTTCCGCAGGAGAATATATGTTTTTTGTAGAGGATGGTTGCGATTATCATTTGCCCAGGGTCTCTCAGGCAATAGGGGCAACAGGCGTTCCTCATATTAGTAAAATATATTGGTATAATTGGTCGGGTAGTTATGTTGACAGCAATGTGATTAAGACAGGTGTGGTATTGGAAGTGCCCACTGTGCATTATCTGGACTCTGAGTATGTGCAGTATCGTTTTATCCATAAAAATATTGCGGGTCAAACAGATACCACAGAGTGGAAAATGCTGGACGGTTGGGACAGTTTCCAAGCGGGTACAAATGAAATACTCGTTATGGATACGATTCATAATGCGGGGGGATATTGTGAGATTTATGGGAATGATATTGTGTTCCAGGCTCGGACTACCGTGTGCGGTGACACAGTTATTAATCTGACAAAAAAACATAAATGGGACATCCCGGATAATTCATTCTTCAGCGAAACCCAATGGGTGTCAGACTCAATTGCCCCTCATAATGCCGTCTATGATTCTTGTGGCTATTGGACAGAATGGCAGACGCAATATGGGCATAATGAATATATTGTAAGATATTACAATTCTAATGAATATCACTTTCGGTCTTCCTCCAAGACAGAAAGTTATACGGGAAGTAATTTTCAGGTGACATATCCATTGTATTGGATTTACCGGGACACCCGGGATGGACGCATCATTAAAGTGGATACCATCAGAAAGGCTTCTCAGCCCACAGCTTCGTGGAGCCGGATGTCTGTTTCACTGTCCTATCCGGCATCCGTGTTGAGTTTGTCAGATGTGGAGAAAGCTTATGGTCCGCTGGGGGATTCAATGTTAGTCATACCCGTTTCCTATATTTTGTATGATGCAAAAGGTTGTCCGATTTATTCAAAGACTCGGAATATGAAATTTGAGAAACAGAGGCGAGAAACACCATCTAGAAGATATGATATGTATTGGACCTCTTCTACGAACTATACTAGCAACGACTACTGTTGTCGCTACACCCGTCAAATTACGTTTTATGGTTATAATGTACCTGCTTTGTATTCTGACAGGATACTGTTTGAGGTGTATGAAAGTCCTCAAGGCAACCGCTACAATTTTACGGCTGTGTATGACCTCTTGACGCAGAGCTGGACTTTCACGAAGGCAGATCCGGCCAATTTGGCCTCCATAAGCGCAGCCGGATACAACATTACACTGTCAGACTACTGTCTTCCGTCGGGCATATACAAGTATCGGATATCCTCACCCTATTGTGACACTTTGGAATACTCGACAACAGCCTATTTTACCTCGACGAACGTATGGGAAGCGGAACCCCCTCAGTACAATCTTACCACACAATGTTCCCATCTTTATATCAGACCCACGCTGGGCAGCTTTCTCAGGAATGAATACAATGAGTATTTGTATAGAAATGGCCGTTATTTTACACCTTGGGATACGGTGATCGAAGTGGCTGCCCGTTTTCGTGTGAAGGAGAATGTTCGTCCAGGCGGTTCGCAAACGGGTTTTGATCCGAACACCTATATCTTGTTAGGAGATTCTATGAGGGTGACGGCTCCGGGCGACTACGTGATTGAAATGACCCCCGTCTCTTCACCGAGCGGCAGTCTTTGTCCGGTGGAGCCTGTCTATGACACCATATCCTTTGAAGGAGGAACCCCCTCATTCCAGTATGCTTACGGTTATGTGTGTGAGCAAAACGGAGATATAGGCTTTGTACGCGTAAAAGCGGAAGAAGGGACTCCCCCCTATACTTATACATTGTTTTCTGGTCCGAATCTTTCCGGTACTATTTTAGGGACCAATTCAAACGGACGATTCGACAGGGTTCCGGTGCGTAGCGGCCAGGAGGTCTCTGTCAAAGTGGAGGACCAGTGCGAGGCTTCGTTCTATATTAATCAGACTATTACGGATCTCGAGAGTGTGAACAAATCGTGGTTCTTTGATGGAAGCGATGCCATTGAGACTTGTGAGGGAAGTATAGTCCGTATTTATTCCATAGGGTTGGATGAATTGGTTTCCTATCATTGGACGGGGCCAAATGGATTTGAGTCAAGTTCCAGAAATTCAAGTGTCTTTTTGCCTCGAGGTTCTGAAGGTGGCTGGTACAAAGTGGTGATAGAGGGTACTGGATGCCAAGCCTCTCTCGTCACGGACAGCGTCTATGTCACAGTGTTGCAGTCTCCTGCAGTGACCTTGTATCCGGACACAACAATATGTCCGGGAGAAGAAGTGGAAGTCCGTTTTGTGACACGTGGGAATGGCTCTGTCCACTATACCATTGCACAAGAGACCTATGGTGTTACCCGTCTGACAGACTATGAAAACGACACCAGTTTTCTTTTCCTGCCCGAAACTGCAACGACTTTTTATGTTTATGAAGTGGAGGACGACAATTGTAACTATAGTATCCCTGAGGATACGGTAATGGTAGCTATTCGAAATCATATAGCTTCAGCCTGTGACGTTATTTCCCAGTCAGAAACGGTTTGTCATATGACTAATGGTATGGCGGAGGCTTTTTCAGTCACTTTGTCATCTCCGTATTATGTAAAATGGTACAGAGATTCGTATCAGTCGGAACTGCTCAAGATCGACACCATATACAATGATACAGTCAGAGGTTCATATTTCTTTGAGGAACTTCAGTCCGACACTTCGCTGTATGTCACGGTCTCCAATGCCGAATATTGCGAAAGCAAATATGGTACGGTCTTTCATTGGATGAATATAAAAGAAGGGACTACTTCTTTGAGATGTGGAGAGAGTCTCCGCTTTTATGACAGTGGTGGCAAGAATGGTGGTTATTCGCCCTTTGAGGATGCAACACACGTCTTTTATTCATCAGATGGACAGCCAGTCACTCTTGTTTTTGAGATGTTGAACTTGCACTCGTCGGATCGTCTATTGGTTTATTCGGGTAGTGTCCAGCACCCCGATTCAATGATCGGGGACTTTTCTGGCAGTTATGAGGCCGAGGCACTGCCTTCACTTGTGTCTTCAGGCCCGGCAATGACCATTCGTTTTTTGTCTAATGGGAAAAATGAGGCTGATGGTTGGGAGGCTATTATAGGAAATAACCCAAAGCCAGTTGTTGCGGCAGTGCACGTGTTTGACACATTACAGGTGGCAGCAATCTCGGCCTCCTCACAAGTGCATTATAACGGAAGTGCCTCCGTTACGGCAGTTGCTGTGGGAGGAAGAGGTGATTTATATCGGTATGAGTGGGAGACCAGTTTGGACTCTGGAGAGACTTGGACATTCTATTCTGCTGTTATGGGCACTGGCAGTGTTACGATGGATTTTGATCATTTAACTCAGTCGCTTATGGTACGTGTGCGAGTCTCAGATGCCTCTTCTGATTCTTGCGCAGGTTATGCGGTTGCTACGGTATTGATACCTGTGGCTCATATCCGATTGGCGCTTTCCGTTGAAGTCCCTGAGGTGGAACGCTGTGTACAAGACTATCCCGTTCAGGTAACGGTTCGCAATCGAGGTCTCGGTTTGGCCGAACAAGTGACTGCTAAATTACAGTTGCCCGATAATGTGCGGTTCGCAGACTTGTCAGATACCCTTTGGTCTTTGGGCGATTTGGCGGGGGGTGATACAATAACAAAAACTGTTGTTATACGCAGTCATATTGTGGGAAACCAGATGCTGAATCTTCCTGTGAAAGGGCAGATATGGTCCTGTCTGCAGGGAGACTCTGTGCCTACGGTAGTTTACGGAGACTGGGATTGGGCTGGGTCTCCGCGTCAGGAGGATGAGGATGTGGACACTATGGTGGTGATGCCTTTTATGGATGTCGCCAATTATCATATCGAGGGCTTTGACGATACTGTATGTTATATGGGGACGGCACATTTGAGAGCTATGTCCGACATTGTAATTCCACAATACATCAAATGGTGGGGCGATCCCCAATTGAGAAGACTTTTGAAGGAGGACACACTGGATTCTCCTGGGGCATTCTCGGAATATGATATTGAAAAAGTGCGTTCGGTGACCTCTCTGTATGTCACCATAGAGAACGACGGTTTTTGTCCAGCTGTACACAATGGTGTTTCTACCGATAAGTTCACTACGCCGGTGACGCAAGTTGTCAATATGGGAGACGGCTCCACATTGGTCGGAATGAAAGACCACGTGAGATTTTTCGATTCGGGTGGCTCTGCTGGCAATTATGGAAATGACGAATCTTTTGTGCACACCTTCATCACTGCTACAGGTGCTCTTTCTGTTCGGTTTAATACGGTCAGGCTTTCCACAGGCGATAACATTGTGGTGTATGATGGTATCTCTGTTGATGCACCGATATTGGATATTATTACAGGAACGAACCTTTTTGCACGTACCTATAACAGTACAACGGGAGCTTTGACATTCCGTTGGACATCCAATTCCAGTGGAACTGCAGCGGGTTGGGATGCGCAAATTGTGAATACCACAAACTATGTCGCTTCTAAAGCTACGGCGTATTTGAGAAAAACCTTGACCAAGAGTGATGTGAGAGCCGAGGATGTTTTCGTCTGCTATGGGGATGATGCCACCTTGACTGCTTCAACACAAATCAGTCCACCCCAATATTTTGTGTGGTATGACGAGGATTGCAATATGTTGAAGGAGGAGGTCAGAATGGACGGAACGTCCAGTCTTGATGTTTACGGGCAGACGAGCCATAATGTCTATTATGTCACGGTGGCCAATGATACATTTTGCCCAGTCATTGTGCCGACCCCTGCGACGGAGAAGACAATCTGTGTGGACTATGACCAAACAGGAAAAACGTCGCTGCTTTTACCGGGTCAGCTTGTCCATTTTTTCGATGATGGAGGAGAAACCAATGGATATGGGTCTCAGAAGGGTGTGTGGAGCCATACTTTTGAAGTGGAAGAGGGCTCGGTTGCTTTGGAGTTCACCAGTTTCAGCACCTATAGTTCAGGCAATGCATTGCTCGTGTTTGACGGCCCAGATGCAATGTCTTCGGAATTGGTTCGGCTGTTTGGGAGCAGAACTTCCAGTATGCCTCTTTTGATTACTTCTACAGGCAGATTTTTGACAGTGGTTTGGGAGAATAATTCAACTTACTCTGCTGATGGCTGGATAGCCACTTTGCGGGCTGTCAATCAAACAAACACGGCCAATGTGAATGATGAAATACTTTTGGACATCAATTCTAATCACAAGACCACGATGGTGTATCCCCAAGATCAATTGGGCTTTTACGACAATGGCGGACACGATGCCCCATACTCAGCGGAATCAGTTGTACATACGCATACTTTCACCGCCGTTCAAGGAAACTTAAAAGCTAAGTTGAATATGTTGCATTTGAGGACTACCGACACTTTGTATGTTTACGATGCCGATACGGACGATGCCAGTCGCCTGTTGGCCCGTTTGAGCGGAACCACAGCCAGCGGATTTTATTATTCTACAGGAAAGAGTTTGACTTTCAAGTTCTTTTCGATGGGGAATACGGGCAATTATAAAGGCTGGGATATATCCCTGTCCTCTATGTGGGAACAAGAGACTTCGCAAGCCCGTGTTTACTTGCGTACGCCCTTTAACGACAAATCCCTGAATGCATCGGATGCTCTGGTATGCTATAACGACGATGCTGTCCTGAGGGCCTATTCAGACAGCGCGACTGTGTTTGCCTGGTATGCCTCCGACAAATCCACTCTGGTCTTTATGGACACCGCATTGTCTGGCATCTCGGAGTTGCGACTTGATAATGTTCGGCATTCGGACAAATATTACATTACTACATTGGATATGGACGGCTGTCCAACGGTGGTTCCCTATCAATACTCCACGGTTCTCTTGAATTCAGGGAATGACTCGAGGACAACGAGAGTGGGGATGTACGACTATGTTTACTTTTTTGACAACGGAGGTCCGGGAAACAACTATTATTACATTTCCGACTACTCTCACACTTTTGAGGCGGATCAAGGGCAAGTGCATTTGTATTTTAATCTTCAAAAGCTGGGCCTAAGCAGGGAGGATACTCTGTTCGTTTATGATGGTACGATAATGGATGATTCGCACTGCATTGGATTTCTGACCAACAGAACATTGGGCAACTCCTCACATTTCTTCTCTTCAAACGGAAACCTTACGGTACGATTCCAAAAAGTGTCCACCAGCAATTATAGAGGTTGGGAAGCCTACGTGCTTAATCACCCTCTTGAAAGCAAGTCTGTTTGGCTTAGCGCAGCCACTCATAGTGGGACCACCTACATCTCGCCGGTCGAGAAGGTTTTGTTCTCTGACAATTCCGGACCAAACAACATATATGTTCCGGTTAGCACGCCCTTAGAGCATACTTTCCGGGCTCTTCAAGGCAATGTGCGTGTTGTGTTTGGCCCGCAAGCGCAAAATTACTTAAATTCTAGAGACACACTATATGTTTATGACGGTCCTGTTGGCGGCCCTCTTTTGGCGGCTTTGACTCAGAACAATCTGCGAAATGAATCACTTACTTCTTCAGGCAACGAAATGTCATTCAGATTTGTGACCCATAGCTCGAGTTCCCAGTATGCGGGATGGTATGCTACCATAGAGTCCAATATAGTCCCGCCATTTGCAGAGGCGACGGTCTCTATCCGGGCACCTCACCACGGTGAGAATGTCGTGGCGAATGATGTGCATCTGTGTTACGGCGATACTGCCGTACTGACGGCCGCCGCTCCCACGATGGGTTTGGCACAGTATTATACGTGGTTCTCTCCAGACTGGAAAATCGTTGCCCGTGACACTGTAAATGTCGCGGATGGATCTCACTTGATACTACCTGACCAACGCAACGACACCCTCTATCTTGTCACGGTCCATAATGATAATAATTGTCCGACTTTAATGCCCATCCGAATTCGGAATGTGGCGATGGCCGCTATTCCAGATACGGAACAAATAACTGTTTTGGAAAACTACGAATCCGTTTATTTCTATGATGATGGGGGACCCAATAGCAACTATGGTCTTACCCAAGGATCCTTTATTCATACCTTTATGGCTTCGGAAGGGACGTTGAATGTTGATTTCAAAAGTCATTTGTTCTATCCTCAGGATACACTTTTCGTCTATGACGGAATGGCTCCCGACCCAGATCACTTGATAGAGTTTTACACAAGCAATTGTCCTCAGTATGGGGGCAATTTCACCACTCAATCTTCTGCGCTTACGTTTAAGTTTGCCAAGCACGGAGGGGGAACACACATTGGGTGGAGGGTGACTAAAAAGTGATTTTACGGTCACCCTCTTTTTTACAGCAAAGAGTC